>ERZ1034421.165-NODE-165-length-11262-cov-2.186758_pt1 | contig 11262 bp, 10 predicted proteins | sample MGYA00520600_ERZ1034421 | MGnify/ENA primary metagenome ERZ1034421 (study PRJEB33736, sample SAMEA104288486) | Azolla rubra | place: Australia | collected 1985 | study: EMG produced TPA metagenomics assembly of the PRJEB19522 data set (Is there foul play in the... | reverse complement strand
CCCCAATGGTTCGCCACAAGGCATTACGGGCCTCACTACACGCGATGGGCGTTTTAGCATTATGATGCCGCATCCGGAGCGTGTTTTCCGTACTGTGCAGCACTCGTGGCATCCTGATGGCTGGGGTGAAGATGGGCCGTGGATGCGTATGTTCCGTAATGCACGCAAGTTCATTGGTTGATCAGTACATCGGTTGATGTGTGAACCTGGATGTTTATTAAAATACGATAATAAGATTAGAGAGAGAACAGCATGAAAACAATCAAGGCAATCCTGTTGGCAGCAGCACTCTGTATTCCGTTTTCCGCCTTTGCGCTGACAGGCGATGAGCAAGTCGAGTACACCGACGCACTGGGTACCGGCAAGCTCAAGGTGGTCAAGAAATATTTCAATGAACACAAAGTGGATGTTAACGACAAATACTTTGCATGGTCGGCATTGCAAATTGCCGCCAACAAAGGTCAGCTGGCGGTGGTGAAGTATCTGGTCGAGCAAGGCGCTGATGTGAATTACCAGCACCCCATGACCAAAATGACACCGTTGCATCTAGCGGCTTATGACGGTTATACCGATGTCGTTAAATACCTGATTTCCAAGGGCGCTGACGTTAATATCAAGATGCGTGGTGGTGTTTCCATCGTGCGGGCAGTAAGAGATACTGGCAACACCAAGATGGTGGAAGTGCTGGAAGCTGCAGGCGCTAAGGACGATGGTTGCGAAGGTCAGTGCAACTAAGCTTGATAAGCCCATGCAGATAAAGCTGGGGTTTAACCCGCTATAATCACAAGAGCGAAGCCCTGTATTCAACAACAGGCTTCGCTCTTTTGCATTTCCCGGCCGCTTGGCCCAATCCTGCAACGATTGGTAGCCCATGAAACTGATAGCCTTTTACCGGATTCCTGTCTTGGGAATCCTTGCATGTATCTCTGGTAGCGCGTTTGCGCAAACCCCACAATATTCTCCGCATATTCAGGTGCTCGCGGCATCCTGCGCCGCGTGCCATGGTACCGATGGCAACAGCGTAGGGGGAACACCCGTGCTGGCCGGGCTGGATAGCCTGTATTTCATCCGTCAGATGAAAGCTTTTCGCTCCGGCGAGCGCACGGCTACGGTCATGCAGCGCCACGCCAAGGGGTTGACCGAGGATGAGATTGTCGGGTTGGCGGCATTTTTCTCCACGCAGCCACGTGTCGCCGGCAAGCTGCCCCCTTCCATGAAGCTGGAGCCTTCCCATGAGCATTGATAGACGCAATTTTCTCAAGCTGGGCTCGGCTGCAGCGTTGCTAAGCGGCTGCTCCCCCATGTTGCGCGCCGCCGGGAGACCCAAGCCGCGCGTGGTCGTGGTCGGTGGTGCAGCGGCGGCCAAATATCTCAAGCTGTGGGGCGGCAACGCGGTGGATGTGGTGGTGGTGGAGCCCAGCTCGCAGTTTGTTTCCTGCCCCTTGAGCAATCTGGTGCTGGGAGGCAGCAAGACCATCGATGAGCTTACCTTCAGCTATGCCGCACTCAGGAAGAATCACGATTTGCAGTGGGTGCGGGACACGGTGGTGGCGATTGATCCCGAACATAAAAAGCTGATACTGGGGCGTAGTGATTTTGGCTACGACAAACTGATCCTGGCTCCTGGTGTCGACTTTATTTACGATGCCCTGCCCGGAATGGAAAGCGAAGCTGCACGCAAGCAGGTGCCCCATGCCTGGAAGGCCGGGGAGCAGACGGTGAACCTGCGCCGGCAGCTGGAAAGCATGCCGGACGATGGCGTGTTTGTGATGAGCATCCCCAAGGCGCCATATCGTTGTCCCCCCGGGCCCTATGAGCGCGTGTGCCAGGTGGCGTTTTACTTCAAGCAGCACAAGCCCAAGGCCCGCATTATCGTGCTGGATGCCAATCCGGAGATTGTCTCCAAAAAAGGCCTGTTTACCAAAGCCTGGGCGGATCTCTACCCCGGCATGATTGAATACCGTCCCAACAGCGTGGTGGTGGAAGTGGATGTGGCGGGCCATACCCTGTTGACGGAGTTCGACAGTATCAAGGGCGATGTGATGAATGTTATCCCCCCGCAACGTGCCGGCATCCCGGCACAACTGGTACAGGCCAACAATATCGACAAGCGCTGGTGCGAGGTGGATTTCCTGACCTATGAATCTATGGTGGTTCCAAATGTCCACATCATAGGAGACGCAGTGTCGGCGGCCTTGCCCAAGTCGGCGCACATGGCGACCTCGCAAGCCCGCGTCTGTGCCAATGCTGTGCTGGCGGCACTGACCGAGCAGCCCATCGACACATCGCCGGTGTTTGCCAATACCTGCTACAGCTACGTGACCGACCATATGGCGATGCATGTGGCTAATGTGTACCGCTATAACCAGGCGAAAAAAATCATGCTGTCCGCCGAAGGTGGCGGCGTGTCCGATGCCCCTTCCGAAGTGGAAGCCGACTATGCCCGCTACTGGGCGCAGAACATCTGGTCTGATGTGCTGACTTGAGCCCATCAGCCTGCCTTTACAGGAGTAAATGAATGAGTAAGCCGAGCATGCGACGGCCCCTGATAGCGTTTTTCATGCTGCTGGCGATGACCATGAGTGTCGCGCCGGTATCCAGCTTTGCCGATCAGGCCGCCGAAGCACCAGTCCCCGCGAATGTTTCAGGGGCCGTGCGCTTGCCTGCGGGCTTCAGCCTGAGTGTGTATGCCCGTGTTAATCCGGGCGAAGGTTATTTCAGCGGACCGCGCATGATGGCATTCGGCCCTGATGGTCATCTTTATCTCACCACCGGCATGGGCGGTCAGGTGCTGATGCTGCCAGACCGTAACAAGGACGGCAAAGCCGATGAAACCGTGGTGGTGGCAGACAAGCTGAATGCGCCAAATGGCCTGGTATTTGTGAACAAGCAGCTCCTGGTGGCGAACCAGGATGGCGTAGTTCGCCTGGAACAGAAAGATGGCAAGTGGCCTGCTGCCAGGGTGCAGCCCATCATCAGCGGGTTGGCGACCGGCGGGCATACGCTCAAAACCATCAAACAGGGGCCGGACGGCTATCTCTATCTGAATGTTGGTTCCAGCTGCAATATATGTGTGGAACAGGACCCCAGCCGGGCGGCTATACTGCGGTATACGGTCGATGGCAAACCAGCCGGCGCATTGGTGACGGTGGGCCGACATGCGCAGTCTGCGGTATGGGCTACCGGTCTGCGCAACTCGCAAGGTTTTGCCTGGCACCCGGAAACACAGGCCATGTTTGCTACCAACAATGGCGCCGACATGCGTTCGGAGACGCGCGGCGGACGCGTGAATGATGATATTCCGCCCGAACATCTCAACCAGATCGAAGCGGGAAAGAACTATGGATGGCCCCATTGCTGGGGCCAGCGCGTGCCTGACCTCAATTTTGAAGGGCCTTCCGGATTCTGTGAGGCCATGCAGCCGCCTGTCATTACCTTTGATGCGCACTCAACGCCGCTGGGCATCACCTTTCTGAACCAAAGCACCTTCCCTCGGGACTATCAACAGGATGCCATCGTGGCCTTGCATGGCTCATGGAATCGGGTGAACCCGTCCGGCTATAAGCTGGTGCGGGTGAAATTCAAGCAGAATCAACCGGTGGAAGTCACTGACTTTGCTACCGGCTGGCTGAATGGCAATAGCGCCTGGGGCCGCCCGGTCGATACCGTGGTCGGGCCGGATGGGGATTTGTATGTATCGGATGACCGTTCAGGCCTGGTGTACCGCATACGCTACCAGGGCAAGTAATCGTTTTTAATGAAGCAATCAAGGAAAGCACCATGAAACACAAACTGCATTTATTCGCATGGCTGGTCGCTGGGCTGCTGCCTGTGCAAGCCATGGCGCTGGCCGATGAAGCGGCTACTAAGCCTGCCGATATGCTGATCTATATCAACCCGCAGGAATACCAGCACCCGATCAAGCTCTGGCAGTTTTACAATGACTACTGGTTTGCCCAGGGCCCTGCTGTGGAGCCTGTTGCCAAGGAGGTGATGGGGAGTGAATTTGGCAAGGTAGGCATGTGCGAGAGCAATCTGGTCGGCAATACCCTGGTCAAGCTGCAGCCCAAGATGTTTTACAACCCGCACATGAAGATTTTCTACGGCACCATAATCGCCAGTGCCTATACCGGTAGCGGCAAGCCCATAGGCACCTATGTCGGCGAATCGCAAAAAACCGGCTATCTGGATGTCGTGCCAGCCTATCAGGTCGAGCAGTCTTACAAGCTCGCCATGCAGCAAGTTGTCACCAAGATGAAAGCTGACCCCGCCTTTAGCGATGCCATCAAAAACGGCGTCCCCACCAATGAAACCGCCACCCCCTGTTCCATGGTGAGCGTATTGCCATCCATAAAAAGCCCACAATAACCACCCAGGAGATAACTCATGATCCGCATGCCACGCCTTACCCCGCTTGTACTTGCTGTATCCGTCCTGTTCGCGCCTGTTGCGCATGCCCACGAAGGCAAAACCGTCGGCGGCTTCAAAACGCCGGAATCCGTGCTGCAAACCAAGGATGGACGCGTGTTTGTTTCTGAAATCGGCGAGTTCGGCAAAGATGGCGATGGCCAGATCAGCGTGATTTCACCTGATGGCAAAGTCAGCGTCTTTGCCACCGGCATGGATGACCCCAAAGGCTTGGCCATCATCGGCCAGGATATTTACGTGACAGACAAGGCCCGCGTGCTGAAAGTGAAACCCGACGGCAAGTGGGAAGTGTTCGCTGCCGCCACCGCTTTCCCCGTTACCCCGCAATTCCTCAACGATATTGAGCCTGACCCCAAGGGCAATCTCTATGTCAGCGACAGTGGCGACATCAACACCGGTAGCGGCGGCGCTATTTACCGCCTGGACAAGGCCGGCAAGGTCACGCTGGTCATCGACGGCAAGCAGGATCCCAAGGTCCTGAGCCCAAATGGCCTGGTGGTGGATGACACTGGCGACGTGTTGCTCGAGGTCGACTTTGCCTCCGGCATCCTCTACAGCTATAACATGAAATCCAAAAAGCTCACCAAGCTCGCCGAAGGCTTTGGCGGCGGCGATGGCCTGGTACATGCCAGCTCCGGCATGATCTACGTCAGTGACTGGAAAAACGGCAAGGTATTTGAACTGGGGCACGACGATGAAGTGAAACTGCTCAAAGACGGTTTCAAGGCCTCCGCCGACATTGCCCTCAGCAAAGATGAAAAATACCTCATCGTGCCCGACATGAAAGCCGGCGAAGTGGTGTGGCTGCCGCTGCATCCGAAGAAGCACTGATTAGAAAATATTGGCATTCAACATGCTTTAAAGCCGCTCCAAGAAGGGCGGCTTTTATTTGATTTGAGTAGGGAGAGTACCTAAATTAATCCAATATTTCGCTTACTGATTTAGAACGGGTTTCTTATGAAGGATTTGTTTGGTAATGAAGTGGAAGTTGAGGATGAAGTTGAAAAATACCTCAAAGAAATGGACGACGAAACAATTGAGGCGAGGTCGGTAAACCTTTCATACATCCTGAGCATCGCTCCTCAGGCAGGTTTTCTGATGCCTCATGAATCATATCTGGTATTTACGGAAGCAAGAGATGCCTTCGTAAATGGCCTTTACGTCGCAACAGTGATGCTGGCACAGTCATTCATTGAGCACAGACTTCAAACTTTCATGAGCTCGATAAATGAACAACAAGTTTCGACCAAAGGGTTAAATGCTATTCTTAAGCGCCTGTATGTTGTTCGGCCTCAACATCGATTTATTTGGGAAAAGGTGGATCGTATTCGCGCATTCCGGAATCCATTTACTCACCTCAAACCATTTGACCACCCTAATACAATTGGACAAATTTCTTTGCGGGATCGAATGCATCCTAACGAGGTTTTGTACAAAAATGCTAAAGAGGCGTTGGCATTCATGTACACCATTGCGACAACAGATTTCTAAGTGAGGTGACACACAACTTTCAGCCCTCACCGCAAGTTAGACAAACAACCCCACCAATCCCTCCAGCCCCACATGGTTCAGCGCATAAGTGGCCTGCTGCTGCACAATAGGTTTAGCGTGATAAGCCACGCCGGCGGCGGCCACGGACATCATCTTGAGGTCGTTGGCGCCATCGCCAATCGCAACTACCTGGTCAGGGGCCAGCCCCAGCGTGTCGCGGGTGGCGATCAGGAAATCGGCTTTGGCCTGGGCATCCACAATATGGCCCAGCACCTTGCCGGTGAGCTTGCCGTCGATGATTTCCAGCGAATTGGCCTGGGCGTAATCGAGGCCGAGCATAGCTTTTACCCGGTCGGCAAAGAAATCAAACCCGCCGGATACCAGCATGGTGCGTATGCCGTGTTCGCGGCAGGCGTCTATCCAGGTCTGCGCGCCGGGGTTGAGTTGCAGGCGTTCGTCGATCACGCGTTGCAGGGCAGATTCATCCAGGCCTTCCAGCAGGGCGACGCGGCGGCGCAGGCTTTCCGCGAATTCGATTTCGCCGCGCATGGCGCTTTCGGTAATGGCGGCGACTTGCGGCTTGAGGCCGTACATGTCGGCGATCTCGTCGATACATTCAATGCTGATGAGGGTGGAGTCCATGTCCATCACCGCGAGGCCGAAGCGCTTCAGCGTATGCTTGTCATCCACATAGGCGCAATCAATCTGCTGCTCGCGGCAAAAGTCTATCACCGCTTGCACGGCTTCGGTCTGCCGCGGCAGGCTATAGCCATGTTCGGCCAGCTGGGTGAATTGCAAGCCTTGCTGGGCACCGCTGAGCTGATGCAGATGGGCCAGGTGGGAAAAGGTGATGGCAGAGCCTTGAACAACGAGACGCATGACGGGATCAGGGTGTATGAGTAAGCTTGGCATTATACATTGCGCGGGCTCTGCATGCGGCTTCCGGCCTGCTATCTGCACTGGCGCAATAGGCCGAATTGCGCGAAAATGCAGTATTGCATCCACACTAAGCCCCTCCTATGAATTTGCACGAGTATCAGGCCAAAAGCCTATTGCAACGCTACGGTTTGCCCATTCCCCAAAGTCAGGCCGCAGAGAACCCCGCTTCCGCCGTTGAAGCCGCCAAGGCGATTGGTGGCGATGCCTGGGTGGTGAAGGCGCAGATTCATGCGGGTGGTCGTGGCAAGGCCGGTGGGGTGAAGGTAGTGAAGTCGCTTAGCGACGTGGAATCGCTGGCCGCGAGCCTGCTGGGCAAGCCTCTGGTGACCTACCAGAATGCGCCCGATGGCCAGCCGGTATTGCAGGTACTGGTCGAGCAGACCTTGCCGATTGCGCGCGAGCTGTATCTCTCGCTGCTGGTGGATCGCAGCCTGGAGCGCGTGGTAATGGTGGCTTCGGCCGCAGGCGGCATGGATATTGAAGAGATTGCCGCCACCCAGCCGGACAAGATTTTGCAGGAAGTGTGTGACCCGCTGAACGGGCTGGTTGATTTTCAGGCGCGTAACCTGGCCTTTGGCCTGGGGCTCGCCGGTGAGCAGATTGGCGCGTTTGTGCGCCTTGCCAAGGGCTTGTACAAGCTGTTCAAGGAAAACGACCTGGCACTGCTGGAAATCAATCCGCTGGTGGTGACCACCGATGGCGCCCTGGTGGCGCTGGATTGCAAGATGAGCGTGGACGATAACGCGCTTTACCGTCAGAAAGCCCTGGCCGAGCAGCGCGACTGGAGCCAGGACGACGCCAAGGAAGCCGAAGCCCACAACGCTGGCCTCAACTACATTGCGCTCAACGGCAACATCGGCTGCATGGTCAACGGTGCAGGCCTCGCCATGGCAACGATGGACATCATCAAGCTCTACGGCAAGGAGCCGGCAAACTTCTGCGACGTCGGCGGTGGCGCCGGCAAGGAGAAGGTGGCCGCAGCCTTTAAGATCATCACGGCCGACCCGAAGGTCGAGGGCATCCTTGTGAACATCTTCGGCGGCATCATGAAGTGCGACGTCATCGCCGAAGGCGTTGTCGCTGCGGTTCAGGAAGTTGGTCTCAAGGTTCCGCTCGTCGTCCGTCTCGAAGGCACCAATGTCGAGCTCGGCAAGAAGATCCTCAACGAGTCGGGTCTGGCGATCACGGCTGCTGACGATCTGGACGACGCCGCCAAGAAGATCGTCGCGGCGATCAAGGGCTAAGAAGGACCTGAACCCATGTCTATCATTGTCAACAAAGACACCAAGGTCCTCGTTCAGGGCCTGACCGGCAAGACCGGCTCCTTCCACACCGAACAGGCGCTTGCCTATTACGGCACCAAGATGGTCGGCGGTATCCACCCGGCCAAGGGTGGCGCCAACTGGACGGGTTCCAAGGGCGAAACGCTGCCGATCTTTGCCTCGGTTGCCGAGGGCAAGGCAAAGACCGGCGCCGACGCGACCGTGATCTACGTTCCGCCGGCAGGTGCCGCGGACGCGATCATCGAGGCGATCGAAGCCGAGATCCCGTTCATTACCTGCATCACCGAGGGCATCCCGGTGATGGATATGGTGCGCGTGAAGGCAAAGCTGGAGAAGTCCAAGTCGCGCCTTCTCGGCCCCAATTGCCCGGGCATCCTGACGCCGGAAGAATGCAAGATCGGCATCATGCCGGGCTCCATCTTCCGCAAGGGTTCGGTCGGCATTGTCTCGCGCTCCGGCACGCTTACATATGAAGCCGTGTTCCAGACGTCGAACGAAGGTCTCGGCCAGACGACGGCTGTCGGCATCGGCGGCGACCCGGTCAAGGGCACCGAGTTCATCGACGTGCTCGAGATGTTCCTGGCCGATCCGGCCACCACCTCGATCATCATGATCGGCGAAATCGGCGGTTCGGCTGAAGAAGATGCGGCGCAGTTCCTCATCGACGAAGCCAAGAAGGGCCGCAAGAAGCCGATGGCCGGGTTCATCGCGGGCCGCACCGCGCCGAAGGGCCGCACGATGGGTCACGCCGGTGCTGTCGTTTCCGGCGGCAAGGGCGATGCCGAATCCAAGATCGCAGCGATGGAGGCCGCGGGCATCCGCGTTTCCCCGTCGCCGGCTCGCCTCGGCAAGACGCTTGTGGAAGTGCTGAAGGGTTGATCCCTTCGCGCCGCAGAAGTGGCGCAATACTGGTTCAGATCCGTCCCCGGCCTGGGTTTCCAGCGCCGGGGATGGGCGTCAGTCCGGACGACCGAAAACGGGCATTTGAACTTTATCAAGTCGGGAGGCGGACAACGTCCGCATGACACCATGGCAAGGCAAGACGCCAACGAGCAGTTTCAGTTGACCTCGTTCCTCGACGGTCAGAATGCGGCGTATATCGAACAGCTTTACGCGAAGTATGAGACGGATCCGGCCTCGGTTCCGGCCGAGTGGCGCGAGTTCTTCGCTGCCCTTGGCGAGAATGCCGCGGATGTGAAGAAGGCTGCCGAAGGCGCCTCGTGGAAGAAGAAGAACTGGCCGATCGCCGAAGGTGGCGATCTCGTCAATGCGCTCGACGGCAATTGGGGCGTGGTCGAGAAGGTCATCGAAAAGAAGGTGCAGGCCAAGGTCGAGGCGACGTCCGCCGCAGCCGGCAAGCCGGTCTCTGAAGCCGAAGTCATGCAGGCAACGCGCGATTCCGTGCGCGCCATCATGATGATCCGCGCCTATCGCATGCGCGGCCACCTTCATGCCAAGCTCGACCCGCTCGGCATTGCGGCCCCGGTTGATGACTTCAACGAACTTTCGCCGGAGAACTACGGCTTCACGGCCGCCGATTACGATCGCAAGATCTTCATCGACAACGTTCTCGGCCTTGAATACGCAACGATCCGCGAAATGCTGGACATTCTCCAGCGCACCTATTGCTCCACGCTGGGCGTCGAGTTCATGCACATCTCCGATCCGGAAGCCAAGGCCTGGATCCAGGCGCGCATCGAAGGTCCGGACAAGGGCGTCGAATTCACGCCGAACGGCAAGAAGGCGATCCTTTCCAAGCTGATCGAGGCGGAAGGCTACGAGCAGTTCCTCGACGTGCGCTTCAAGGGCACGAAGCGTTTCGGCCTCGACGGCGGCGAAAGCCTCATTCCGGCGCTCGAACAGATCATCAAACGCGGCGGCAATCTCGGCCTCAAGGAAGTCGTTCTCGGAATGGCGCACCGCGGCCGTCTCAACGTCCTCACCAACGTCATGGGCAAGCCGCATCGGGCCGTGTTCCATGAGTTCAAGGGCGGCTCCTATGCGCCTGACGATGTCGAAGGTTCGGGTGACGTGAAGTACCATCTGGGTGCCTCGTCGGACCGCGAGTTCGACGGCAACAAGGTGCACCTGTCGCTGACGGCGAACCCGTCGCATCTCGAAATCGTCAATCCGGTCGTCATGGGCAAGGCCCGCGCCAAGCAGGACCAGCTCGCCAAGGTCTGGGATGGCGATGTTATCCCGCTCAAGGAGCGCGCCAAGGTTCTGCCGCTTTTGCTGCATGGTGATGCGGCCTTTGCCGGCCAGGGCGTGACCGCTGAAATCCTCGGCCTGTCCGGCCTGCGCGGTCACCGGGTCGCCGGCACGCTGCATGTCATCATCAACAACCAGATCGGCTTCACCACCAACCCGGCCTTCTCGCGTTCGTCGCCTTATCCGTCCGACGTTGCGAAGATGATCGAGGCACCGATCTTCCATGTGAACGGCGATGACCCAGAAGCGGTTGTCTACGCGGCCAAGGTCGCGACCGAATTCCGCATGAAGTTCCACAAGCCTGTCGTCGTCGACATGTTCTGCTATCGTCGCTTCGGCCATAACGAAGGCGATGAGCCCAGCTTCACGCAGCCGAAGATGTACAAGGAGATCCGCGCCCACAAGACGGTCGTGCAGCTCTATGGCGAACGTCTGATCGCGGAAGGCCTGATCACCGAAGGCGAACTGGAAAAGATGAAGGCCGACTGGCGCGCCCATCTTGAGCAAGAGTTCGAGGCCGGCCAGAGCTACAAGCCGAACAAGGCCGACTGGCTGGACGGCGTATGGTCGGGCCTGCGTACGGCCGACAATGCTGACGAGCAGCGCCGCGGCAAGACCGCGATGCCGATGAAGCAGCTGAAGGAGATCGGCCGCAAGCTGTCGACCATCCCCGAAGGCTTCAAGGCGCACCGCACCATCCAGCGCTTCATGGAAAACCGCGCGCAGATGATCGAGACCGGCGAAGGTATCGACTGGGCCATGGGCGAAGCGCTTGCCTTCGGCTCGCTGGTCGTCGATGGCCACAAGATCCGTCTGTCCGGTCAGGATTGCGAACGCGGCACCTTCTCGCAGCGTCACTCGGTTCTCTACGATCAGGAAACCGAAGAGCGCTACATCCCGCTCGCAAACC
>ERZ1034421.159-NODE-159-length-11733-cov-2.241394_pt1 | contig 11733 bp, 8 predicted proteins | sample MGYA00520600_ERZ1034421 | MGnify/ENA primary metagenome ERZ1034421 (study PRJEB33736, sample SAMEA104288486) | Azolla rubra | place: Australia | collected 1985 | study: EMG produced TPA metagenomics assembly of the PRJEB19522 data set (Is there foul play in the... | reverse complement strand
TGCTTCTCACGCAAACACGCAGCGCATGGGTCGCTTTTTTTGCCTTTTTCGGTTTCTATGCCACCTTCATTGAACGCAAATACTTACCTTGGTTGCTAGTGATACCGGTGGTCGCCCTTATGATCCCAGAGATAAGGGATCGCCTGCTGGACCTGACGTCGGGTAATCAAGTGTTGGCGTATGCCAAACTTAACTCCTACGCATGGCGGAAATATTTGTGGGAATCAGCCCTCCACTGGATGCAGGTGTCAAAATACCTGACTGGCTATGGTGCGGATGCTTTTTTACATTACTCCGTGACCTTCTTCCCGCTCTCCAATGACAGGCCAGTAGCGGCGCATAATGTTTATCTGCAGATGTTCTTTGAGATGGGGATATTTGGTTTGCTGGCTTATGCTTGGATGTTCCTGAAGGTTGGTCAGACAGCATTAAAAATAGTGTCGCATGACAGGTTGCTGAAAACCATGGTTTTGATCTCTATCATGAGCTATATGGTCTATTCCTACTCTGACAACTTGCTCTCTTATCTCAATTTTAACTGGTATTTCTGGTTTTTCCTGGGTGCGGCGATCGGCTGGCAGTATCGGATTAAGCTTACGCCACAAGCAGACCCCAGCATATCTTCAGTGACTACAACAGCATCGGGGCGTGTGTGAAAGTCGCCTATTTTATTAATCAACACCCTTTAGTCAGTACGAGTTTTATCCGCCGTGAAATCAATGCGATTGAGCGGGCAGGGTATCCAGTATTCCGAACTGCGATTCGTGGTTGGGCGAGCCCGGTGGTCGATCAAGGGGATTTTCGCGAGCGTGAACTGACGCGTTACGTGATGTTGCAAAGTTGGCCCGCCCGCTTGCAGATTATGCTGAAGATAGCGTTGCAGGCGCCAGCCCCGTTTTTTAAAACGCTGCTCAAAGCCATCCGGCTGGGCATGCGCTCTGAAAAAAATGCGCTCTATAGCCTGATCTATTTCTCCCATGCTTGCGTGTTGCGGCAGTGGTACCAGCAGGAACAGATAGATCACGTGCATGCGCATTTCGGCACCAACTCCACCGAGGTGCTGATGTATTGCAAGTTGCTTGGCGGGCCAGGCTACAGTTTTACAGTGCACGGGCCAGAGGAGTTTGATAAGAACAAGCTCATCCACCTCAAGGAAAAAGCGCATGAGGCCAAATTTGTTGTGGCCATCAGCGCGTTTACCAAAAGTCAGTTATATCGCTGGGTTGATTTCAACGACTGGCCCAAGATACAAGAAGTGCATTGCGGCCTGGAAAAAGAATTCTATGACGTCGAGCCTGTGCCTGTACCGGATACCCACCGGCTGGTGTGTGTAGGCCGCTTGTGTGAACAAAAAGGCCAGTTACTGCTGGTCGAGGCCATGGCTTTATTGGCGCGACGCCAGATCCGGGTGGAGCTTGTGCTGGCAGGTGATGGTGAAATGCGGGCTGAAATTGAAGCCCAGATACGCCAGCACCAGCTGGAAACGCAGATCACCATTACCGGCTGGATTACCAGCGCGCAGGTGCGTGAATACATGCAACATTCCAGTGCGATGATATTGCCAAGTTTTGCTGAAGGTCTTCCCGTTGTTGTGATGGAGGCGATGGCGCTCAAGCGTCCTGTACTGACTACCTATGTCGCGGGTATTCCGGAGTTGGTCATACATGGTGAGACTGGCTGGCTTTTCCCGGCTGGGGATGTCGAAGGCCTGGCGAATGTGATCGAAGCTTTCATGCGCACACCGGTCGAGACGCTGGCGGCCATGGGGGAGGCAGGCTATGCCCGGGTGGTTGCACGTCATGCCGTTGATACCGAGGCGGAAAAGCTGATCGCGCACTTCCAGGCGTCCATTTCGTAGTAAACGTCTTGCGATGCTGGGAGCAGCGCATGCTGCTCCTGAGAATGTTCACGGGGAGTGCCCGGCTGGGTCGGGCATACTCTCTTCCTTTATGGTCTGACTTTCATTTTGAGGTGAACCTGATACATGCCCTATATTGATCTTTTCTGGTTCCTCGCAGGCGTTATCCTGTTCGTGCCTACTTGTTATTTCTGCCTGCAGATTGTCATGGCGTTTTTTCGAAGTGAAGAAGACACGCTATCTTCCATTGCGATACCTTCCCTGGCGATTCTGGTCCCGGCGCACAATGAATCGAATGGCATAGGCGTGACCTTGAAATCCTTATTGGCCCAGGTTAACGAGCCCATAAGTATCGTCGTGATCGCGGATAACTGTACCGATGATACGGCAGAGATTGCGCGACAATATGGCGTCACCGTGATCGAGCGCCAGGATGCGCTGAAACGGGGCAAAGGCTTTGCGCTCGACTATGGCATGCGCTATCTCAAATCCCTTGCAACTCCTCCGGAAGTTGTACTCATTGTGGACGCAGATTGCTGGGTAGGCGACGATGCCATTCCGACCCTGGCTAAACAGGCCTACACCTGCCAGCGGCCCGTGCAAGCGCTTTACTTGATGGTATCGCCGGATACGAGCACCCTAAAAACCCGCTTGGCTGAATTTGCCTGGCTGGTGAAAAACCAGGTACGGCCATTGGGCCTGCGCGCCATGCAGGGGCCATGTCAACTGATGGGTACCGGTATGGCATTCCCATGGACATTCATTGCTGATGCCGACCTTGCCAACGGGCATCTGGTGGAGGATATGAAATTGGGTCTGGATGCAGCCAATAGTGGCCATGCTCCGATCTTTTGCCATGCCGCGCTGGTAAAGAGTGCATTTGCCACCAATGCTGCCGGGGCAGACTCCCAGCGCACCCGCTGGGAGCATGGGCATATGAGCATGATCTTACATACAGGGATTCCCTTGCTGCTGAAAGGCCTGCGCACGCGCAACGCCGAACTTGCAGCGATGGCGCTCGACATTTGCATTCCCCCGCTTGCATTGTTGGTAATGATGCTGGGCGCGTACATGTTGCTTGGTGGTGTAATAGCCCTAACGGGCTATGGGAGCGCACTGCTGCTGGGCATTACCATGTTAGGGATGGTATTCATCGCCGTATTGGCGGCCTGGGCAGGGTTCGGTAGAAAGACCATTCCTTTCTGGATGCTGGCGTATGCGCCTTTTTACGCCCTCAAGAAAATTCCGCTCTACCTAAAATTTCTGGTCAAGCGACAGGTTGAGTGGGTACGTTCTCAGCGTGATTAAGGGATCGCCTCCGGTTGTCTCCATCTGGAGACAGTGAAAGGGCAGGGTGGCCAGCTGTTTGGAAACGATATTTTCGATGGCGCAGATTGTGCGTCGCCATCTGGCGACAATGGGCTCTGAAGTGGCGTCGATGCTGGGGTTGATGCGTTGTTTATAAACCTGATTTAATGTGCAGCCTGGTTTGGTTTTCAGGCCTGTAATTTGCTTAACTGATACCCGATACTATGCATACTCGACAACAAGAACAGACCCCAATGACCCATATTCAGCTTTTTGATATCAAGATTGATGTGCTGGATATGGCAGGCAGTGTGGCTCGCATATTCGGATGGCTCCCCGCCGACGCGCGTGAGTGTCACTATGTGGTCACGCCGAATGTCGACCATGTGGTCAAGCTCAGTGAAAATGTGCTCTTCAAAGCAGCCTATGACCAGGCTTCGCTGGTGGTCGCCGATGGCAAGCCTGTGGTGCTGGCTTCGCGGCTCTTAGGCAAGCCGCTGCCGGGAACCGTGCCAGGCAGCGATCTGGTTCCGGCTTTGTTTCAATATGCGCAACATGCGGGCGCTCCCTTGCGGGTATATTTGCTGGGCGCTGGCCCCGGTGTCGCCGAACGCGCCGCGGAGCAGATTCGTGCGCATTGGCCAACCGTGCAAGTGGTGGGGCTCTATAGCCCGCCCATGGGCTTTGAAAAAAGTGAGCAAGAATGCCAGAAGATTTGTGCGCAGATTAACCAGACCGAGGCTGATCTGCTGGTGATTGGCCTGGGGGCCCCCAAACAGGAGCTTTGGGTCGGGAAGTATCAGGCACAATTGAAGGTGAAGGTTGCCCTCTGTGTTGGCGCCACCATCGATTTTCTTGCCGGGGAAAAGCCGCGCGCCCCGATGTGGATGCGTCAATGTGGCGTAGAGTGGTTGCATCGTATGGCATCGGAGCCGAAAAGGCTGGTCTCCCGGTATATGAATGATGCGCTGGTCTTTCCTCGCTTGTTTTACAAGGAATGGCGCAAAAAGGATTAAGGCGCATGACAAGACGCATGCGCAATGAATAATGTTGAAAACTGATTTGGGGGAATTTAAATGAAAATAGTGCCAGTCATCTTGTCAGGCGGTTCGGGAACACGGTTGTGGCCATTGTCGCGCCAGGCGCTGCCCAAGCAACTTTTACCCCTCACCTCAGGTTACTCCATGCTGCAGGAGACCTTGCTGCGGTTGAAGGATGTCGATGGTATTGAGCAGCCCATCGTGGTTTGTGGCAATGACCACCGTTTTCTGGTGGCAGAACAATTACTGGAGATCGGCAGCAAGCCCAAAGCCATTGTGCTGGAGCCTGTCGGTCGCAATACGGCGCCTGCGATAGCGGTAGCTGCCAGCCGGCTGCTGCAGGACGCAGCAGAAAAGGTGCTGATGCTGGTGCTGCCTGCCGATCATGTTATTCAAAACACGGCTGCTTTTGCGACTGCCATTGGCCTTGCCGCGCAAGCCGCGCAAAGCGGGCGTCTGGTGACCTTTGGCATCAAGCCCACTGTGCCAGAAACCGGATATGGCTATATCAATGGCGGTGCCGCCCTGGCGAATTGCCCAGGCAGCTTTGAACTGGCCCGCTTTGTGGAAAAGCCCAACCTGGAAACAGCCAGGCAGTATCTGGCCTCAGGCGATTACTACTGGAACAGCGGTATGTTCCTGTTCAGCCCCCAGCAATACATGGACGAACTTGCGCAATTTGCCCCTGAGATTGCCAGCAAGGCCAGATTGGCTCTGGAGCAAAGTTACACTGACCTGGATTTTGTCCGCTTGCAGGAAGCCAGCTTCAAGGAATGTCCGTCCGAATCCATCGACTATGCCGTCATGGAACATACGCGCAATGCGGCCGTGGTGCCGGTGGATATCGGCTGGAGTGATGTTGGCTCCTGGACCGCGCTAGCCGATGTGCTGGATAAGGATGATGCAGGCAATGTTACCGTAGGCGATGTCTATCTCAATGGCGTCAAGAATTCCATGGTGCGCAGTGAAGGCCGCATGGTGGCTGCCCTGGGCGTTGAAAATCTGATCATCGTCGAAACCAGCGATGCTGTGCTGGTTGCCCATAAGGATGCAGCACAGGATGTGAAGAAGATTGTTGATTATCTGAAAGAGCAGGGGCGCAAAGAGCACGAATACCATTCGCGCGTTTACCGCCCCTGGGGCTGGTATGAAGGCATTGATGCCGCAGAGCGCTTCCAGGTCAAGCGTATCATGGTCAAACCGGGCGAGAAGCTCTCACTGCAGATGCATCACCACCGCGCAGAGCATTGGGTGGTCGTCAGCGGTACCGCCATTGTGACTAAAAACGGTGAAGCGGAAATGTTATGTGAAAACCAGTCGACCTACATCCCGATTGGTACCACACATCGCCTTGAAAACCCGGGTAAGCTGCCTTTGCATCTGATTGAAGTCCAATCCGGCGGCTATCTGGGCGAAGACGATATCGTGCGTTTTGAAGATACATACGGCCGCAGCTGATGATGTGGGTTCAACAGTAAAAACCGTAATACGGACCAGTTCTGTGACCAATAAAAAATTACCTCGCATCACTTATTACCCTTACTTTCACACGGGAAACCAATACACGGAGCGCATGATCGAGCTCCATTCGGGTTTTGCGGACGTCGTGCCATTTGAGGGGTTTTACAAGGCTATCAAAACCATGGTGGCCCGAGGATTCAAGCGCAATGATTTTTCGGTCATCAACTGGCTGGAAACCGAGTGTCTGGATCGAAGCACACGACGTTTCTCATTTGCCCGTGCTGGCAGCTTGCTGGTCAAGCTACTCGTGTTGAAGTTGGTGACGAAAAACATCGTCATGGTGGTACATAACTATTACCCACATGGGGCTGCCAAGTCGGATATTCCCCGCATTCTGCGCTTTATGCGGCTGATGGAAAAACTTTCCGATGTGGTGATCTCGCATTCAGGTGCAGATGCTGAGCGTTATGAGTACGTGCCCCACCCACTTTATCAGTTTAAGAACAGTCCCACCGCACTGCAGGTGCCCGAGCTTGTGCCATTGCAGGGAAAGCCATATTTCATCGTATTTGGACGCATCATGCCCTATAAAAACGTGCATGAATTGATGAAGGTGTGGCCAGCGGATATGAATCTCCTTATCGCCGGTATCGTTGGCGATGAAGCCTATGTTCAATCATTGCGTGCGCAAGCTACCGACAATATTCATTTTGCTGCCAGAGAGCTTTCTGACGATGAAGCCAGGATGGTGGTTGAGCAGTCGCAGGCTGTCATTATTTGCCACGCCGAAGATAATGTCGTGGTGAGTGGAACCTTCTTTTTTGCCATGTCGTTGAAAAAGCAGGTGATAGCTCTGGAAACGCCTTTCATGGCATGGGCTGCCAAGGCTTTGCCTGAGGGATATGTCGCGGTGAGTCAGAATGTAATGGGCGTTGCTGAAGCCGCAGCGCGATTCCGACCTGAGATTTCGATCGAGCCGCAGATCGCGCAAGCCCATTTTGGCGATGCGGTCATTACGGACGCGTTGAAAAAGGCCTATCGTTTGTATTGAATACTACGAATAGCCCCTCAAGAGTGGGTGTTACACAGCTAAAAATGATGAAGGGAAGGCAATGAAAGTTTTGGTGGTAGGCGGAGCCGGTTATATCGGTTCTCACATGGTGAAAATGCTGCTGGCGGAGGGGCACGAGGTCATTACCTTTGACAACCTTTCCTCAGGCTATCGTGATGCTGTAGTCGGTGGCACGTTTGTGCAGGCGGACCTGGCCGATAGGGCAGCGCTGGATGACGTGTTTGTGAAATACGCACCAGAGGCGGTGATGCATTTTGCCTCGTATATAAAGGGGGGTGAGTCGGTGCGGCATCCGGACAAGTATTACCTCAACAACTTCACCAACACTATGAATCTGCTGGATGCCATGGTGAAGCATGGTGTGCATTACTTTATTTTCTCATCTACCGCTGCAGTGTTTGGTGAGCCGGAGTATGTGCCGATTGATGAGGCGCATGCAAAAAATCCATTGAATCCCTATGGCCGTTCCAAGTTGATGGTGGAGCAGGCGCTCGGCGATTACGAGCGGGCCTATGGCATCAAGTCGGTTTGCCTGCGCTATTTCAATGCCGCAGGGGCTGATCCCGAAGGGCAGTTGGGCGAGCGGCACGAGCCGGAGACCCACTTGATCCCGTTAGTACTGCAGGCGATCTCGGGCCGGCGTGACAACATCACCGTATTTGGCCGCGATTACGATACACCGGACGGCACCTGCATCCGCGATTACATTCATATTGTTGACTTGTGCAGCGCCCACTTGCTTGCCTTGCAGAAGTTGATGCAAACCAATACCAGCCGCCGTTACAACCTGGGCAATGGCAATGGTTTCTCGGTGCAGGAAGTGATTGCGGCGGCGCAAAAAGTGACGGGTAAACCGATCAAGGTTGCCGAAGGCGAACGCCGTGAGGGTGATCCGGCACGTCTGGTGGCCGATGCCTCGCTCGCACGCAGCGAGTTGGGCTGGAAACCGGTATACGCGGATCTGGAAACCATTATCCAGCATGCCTGGCAATGGGAGTCCAAAACAGTAGGCAAGCCTGTTTGATTGGTCCTTAAGGGCTATTTAATATTTCGGTCATTGGTGTACATTACATTAATGATTTTTATCACGATGATCGCAACCCCTTTTCAGCGGTCATCCAACTTGTTGGGAGATTAAACTCAAATGCGTCAAAAAAATGTCACTAAGGCAGTCTTCCCGGTCGCGGGCCTGGGTACGCGTTTTCTGCCGGCTACAAAAGCCAATCCCAAGGAAATGTTGCCTGTCGTCGACAAGCCATTGATTCAATATGCTGTTGAAGAAGCCGTTGCTGCCGGCATCACCGACCTGATCTTCATCACCGGCCGTAACAAACGTTCGATTTCTGATCACTTCGACATGGCTTACGAGCTCGAGAATGAGCTGGAGCGCAATGGCAAGAAACAACTGCTGTCCGTGGTGCAAAACATTGTGCCCAAGAATGTGAATTGCATTTACATCCGCCAGAACCAGGCGCTGGGCCTGGGCCATGCGGTTAAGCTGGCCAAGCCGGTGGTGAATGACGATCCGTTTGCTGTGATCCTGGCCGATGACTTGATCGATGCCAAAGTGCCTGTGGTCAAGCAAATGGTCGATGCTTACCAGTATTACCGTTGCTCACTGCTCGGCGTGCAGGAAGTACCGCGCGACCAGACCAAGAGCTACGGCATTGTTGCCACTCACCCCATGAGCAATGGTATTGAGCAGGTGGCGGGTATCGTGGAAAAACCAAAGCCAGAAGAAGCGCCTTCCAATCTGGGCGTGGTAGGTCGTTACATCCTGACGCCTCGTATTTTCCACCATCTGGAAAACCTGCAAGCCGGTTCCGGTGGCGAGCTGCAATTGACCGATGCGATTGCCAGCCTGTTGAGCGAAGAGCAGATTCTGGCTTACCGCTTTGAAGGCACGCGTTATGACTGCGGTTCCAAGTCAGGCTTCCTGGAAGCGACTGTGCGCCTGGGCCTCAAGCACCCCGAGTGCGGCAAGGATTTGCGTGCTTTGCTGGACACTATTGCCGCTGAAGGCCTGGTTGGCAAGAAGAAGTAATGCACTAGCTTACCGCTGCGTTGTCATGCGGTAGCTTTTCAAGGTCGAGGGCGCCAATGTGGTGCCCTCGATGTATTTTCGAGGTGGCTGTTGCAATGGCTTGCTAATGGGTTTGCCGCTGAGTTTTTCATATTGCGCCATCACCCTGGGCACATAAGCCTGGGTTTCAGCATACGGCGGAATTTCCTTACCGTATTTCTCTACCGCGCCTTCGCCCGCGTTATAGGCGGCAATCGCCAGATCGAGCCGGCCTGGGTATTTTTTCTGCAAGAGGCTGAAATAGCGCGTGCCCGCTTTGAGATTGGCGGTGACTGAGCTTGCGCTGTTGGCAACGCCAACGCGATCGCCCGTTTCCGGCAGCACTTGCATCAGGCCTATGGCGCCTTTGTCAGAGATCGCATCCTGCCGATAGCCCGATTCAACGGCAATCAGCGCATGCACCAGGCAAGGGTCCAGCCCGGAGCTGCGGGCGGCAGAGAGAATGGATTTGGCATGCGGCTTGGCCGCGAGCGCCTGGCGCTGTTGTGCGCGCGTTTCGGCAGAAGGCTGCAACTGATAAGGCGTGGTTACCCCGCAAGGAATGCTTTCATGCGGCGAGACATCACCCGCCCATGCCGCAGGCAGGGCGGATATAAAAAGCGCGGATATCGCCATGTTAAATCTGCAAATAAACGGCATAAGATTTAAAATATCGCCAGTTCAGAGAGCATGCTTTGCATGTTAACAAGAAAATGCCGCTTTCACAGCGCACTAACTCCGCTACGGAATCACTGCTCAACCCATGACCACCACTGCTGTCGACACGCCAGGCTCATCCGCTGAAAACCATACCCCCATGATGCGCCAGTATCTGGGGATTAAAGCGCAGTATCCTGACATGCTGCTGTTTTATCGCATGGGCGATTTTTATGAATTGTTTCATGACGATGCGGAGAAAGCCGCCAAACTGTTAGGCATTACATTGACCAAGCGTGGCGCGTCCAACGGCGAACCTATCCGCATGGCAGGCGTGCCTTACCATGCGGCGGAACAATATCTGGCCAAGCTCGCCAAACTGGGCGAAGCCGTCGCCATTTGCGAGCAGATAGGCGACCCGGCCAAGAGCAAAGGCCCGGTTGAGCGGCAAGTCACGCGCATCCTGACGCCTGGCACCCTGACCGATAGCGCTTTGCTGGATGACACCCGCGATAATCTCTTGGTTGCCATCGCCGCTGGCGAGGGTATCGTCGGCCTGGCGCGCATTAATCTGGCCGCCGGGCAGCTTGTGCTGACGGAAGTGGCCCCTGGCCTGCTGGCGCAGGAGCTGGAGCGTATTTCGCCGGCAGAAGTGCTGTTGGCCGATGGATATCAGCATCCCGGCGTTGAGGCGCTGAAGTGCCCCAAAAAGCGCCTCGCACCGTGGCAGTTTGATCTCGACTCTGCCACCCAGTTGCTGACCCAGCAATTCAATACCCATGATCTTGCCGGTTTTGGCTGTGCGGACCTCACACAAGCGATTGCCGCCGCCGGGGCGCTGCTAGATTATGTGCGCCATACCCAGCGCAGCAGCCTGCCGCATATCAATGCCTTATCGGTGGAGCAGAGCGGGGAATATATTCAGTTTGACGCGGCCAGCCGCCGTAATCTCGAAATTGACCAGACCCTGCGTGGCGAGCCTGCACCGACTTTGTACTCGTTATTGAATACTTGTCGCACCGCCATGGGCGCGCGCTTGCTCAGGCACTGGTTGCATCATCCCTTGCGCAATCACGCCGCCATAGAGGCCAGACTGGAAGCCGTCGCCGCCTTGCATGCGGGTGATGCCCTGCAGGCACCGCGCCGCTTGCTGAATGCGATAGGCGATATCGAACGCATCACCGCCCGCGTGGCGCTGAAAAGTGCGCGGCCGCGTGATCTTTCCGGCTTGCGCGATAGCCTGCAGCAATTGCCCGCGCTGCAGCAATCCCTCGCGGGGCTGCCATCGGGCTTGTTGCAGCATGCCATGGGCTTATTGCAGCCGCCTGAGCGGGTGCTCAGCCTGCTGACAGCGGCTATCCGCTCCGAGCCTTCTTCTGTGTTGCGTGAGGGTGGCGTCATTGCCGATGGCTACGATGCCGAGCTGGATGAGCTGCGTGGCATACAAACCAATTGCGGTGAGTTTCTGCTCAAGTTTGAGGCAGAAGAGCGGGCGCGCACTGGCCTAGCCAACCTCAAGGTGGAATACAACAGCGTGCATGGTTTCTACATAGAAATCAGCCGCGCCCAGGCCGAGCATGCGCCTGCCGAATACCGTCGTCGGCAGACCCTCAAGAATGCAGAGCGCTTTATTACCCCGGAGCTGAAGACCTTTGAAGACAAAGTGCTATCCGCCAACGAACGGGCGCTAGCGCGTGAAAAAGCCCTGTATGAAGCCGTGCTCGATGCGCTGGCGCCTTATATCCCTGCGCTGCAGGCCAATGCGCATGCCGTAGCCCAGCTGGATGTGATTGCCACCTTTGCCGAACGCGCGCAGGCATTGGGCTACGTGCAGCCTGAGTTTACCCAGGAGGCGGGTATTCAGATCACTGCGGGGCGGCACCCGGTGGTGGAGCAAATTGCTCAGCCCTTTATTGCCAATGACGTCCAGCTCACGCCTTACCGCCAGCTGTTGCTGATCACCGGCCCCAATATGGGCGGTAAATCGACCTATATGCGGCAGACCGCGCTCATTGTATTGCTGGCGCACTGCGGCTGCTTTGTCCCCGCCAAGTCTGCGCGTATTGGCCAGGTCGATCGCATTTTCACTCGCATCGGCGCTTCCGATGACTTGGCCGGCGGCCGCTCCACCTTCATGGTGGAAATGACGGAGACAGCCAATATCCTGCATAACGCCACCGAGCACAGCCTGGTGCTGCTCGATGAAATAGGGCGGGGCACTTCGACCTTTGACGGTCTATCACTGGCCTGGGCCGTTGCCCGGCAATTGCTCGAA
>ERZ1034421.152-NODE-152-length-12134-cov-35.832685_pt1 | contig 12134 bp, 10 predicted proteins | sample MGYA00520600_ERZ1034421 | MGnify/ENA primary metagenome ERZ1034421 (study PRJEB33736, sample SAMEA104288486) | Azolla rubra | place: Australia | collected 1985 | study: EMG produced TPA metagenomics assembly of the PRJEB19522 data set (Is there foul play in the... | reverse complement strand
GTCATGTGAAACGTTTTCCAATATCTCTGCCAATCTACAACATCCCCCATGCTTTAGTTATGATAGCAAAAACAGAGTGTAATGTTCCAGATTCTATTCTGCTGTAGCAGGTTTGGTTATTTCTCTAATTCTCCCATACCTGCTAAGTAGATGACATTTTCATCACTACACTATTTTGCTACTTTATTAGTGGATAAGTCATACAATATTATTGTACTCGTTCGATATTATATTAAGTAGATGCACTCTCTTAGCTTTTGAGTCGCTAAATTTTGAATTGCTGATGAGTACCCGTATAATTTGGCATCCAACCTTCAACAGTCGTGAAATAACGGATCACCTTAAAATGTAAGGATGCTGAAGGACTACACCAATGTTCTACACCGATGGGAATGTACAAATAGTCTTGATGCTGAAGTAATAACTGGACTTGGCTACCATCAGGCTTAACGAAACCATAAATCATCTCTCCTGCTAACAAATAAATCACTTCAGCTGCATTGTGCGTATGGTAACGTCCGTAAGTTACTATCCAAGTTTCTAAATTTGTGGAGCCAGGATGTATATTGAGTAAATCACTCCAATGATAATCGGTTTCTTTTTGCAGGAATTCAAACAGACTGTTATGAAGTTCGATAATGTAAAGTTTCTCTGATTCCGTAACAGTTTCCTGTTCTAGCAATTCAGAGGAAAGCAGTGATGTTCCTAGTTCATAATTTCTCAGCTTGATATTTAGGGATTTTAGTTCATGAACTATCTCACTGAAATTACTCTCGGTTATGCCGTTGTCAAGTAATAAAATCGCCATGACAAAATACTTAATTCTTTATTAAGAACAGTTTACTTAAATTTCTACCAAAAAGCCACTATCTTCGACTGACAAAGAGGTGTTTTAACACATACTAAATATTTTAGGTATTTACGCCAGTTCTGCTTTACACCGATTTTCTCATAGGACTTACGCAATTGTCACAATCAAGTCTCTTGTAGGGTGTGTCAGATGCGGAAAATTCGTTGATATTAACTGATTTATAGGTCTGACCCACCATACTAATATGCCAGTTGCATAAGTCCTGAATTGATAACTGTGAATAATTCTATTAGGGTAAAATAGTACAAGAAAACTATATCATATCGAAATGTCTCATTTAATTTTGTTTTGGCATCGCCGGGATTTACGTATTTCTGATAATACAGGACTAATAGCGGCTAGAGAACAAAGTTCAAAGATAGTAGGTGTATTTTGTCTTGACCCTTGTATTTTAAACAGTGATGATGTTGCACCTGCAAGAATAAAGTATATGATGGGCTGTTTACAGTCATTAGAAAAACAATACACTCAAGCAGGTAGCCAGTTAGTAATTTTATATGATAACCCTATCGCAGTCATTCCCGCCTTAGCGGAAGCATTGAAAGTTAAAGCAGTATTTTGGAATTGGGATGTAGAACCTTACGCACAAATACGGGATAATGATGTAATTTGCGTCCTTAGAGAAAAAGGTATTCAGACTCTTAATCAAAATTGGGATCAGTTGCTACACTCACCGGATGAAATTCTTAGTGGTTCTAAAACCCCATACACAGTTTATACTCCCTTCTGGAAAAATTGGAGTAGTAAACCAAAAGCAAACCCAGTTGCAACTTTAAAAAATTCCGAAGGATTGACAGCAGCAGAACAAGAAATTGCAAAACAAGCTGGTGCAATTAACTTACCGTCTGCACAAGATTTAGGCTTTATTTGGGATGGAGAATTAATCATTGAACCAGGAGAAGCAGTAGCAAAAGCCAGGTTAGAAACCTTTACCACTTCTGCCATTAATGAATATCAAGAACAACGTAATTTTCCCACCGTACATGGAACATCCCAATTAAGTGCAGCTTTGAAATTTGGTGTAATTGGTATTCGTACAATCTGGCAAGCTACAAAAGAATTATTAGAAACTAGTAATAGTGAAGAAGTAACAGCGAGTATTCGCACATGGCAACAAGAATTCGCTTGGCGGGAATTTTATCAACATGCAATGTATCATTTTCCGGCATTAGCTAATGGTGCATATCGAGATATTTTCAAAAAGTTCCCTTGGCAGAATAATCAAGCACATTTTCAAGCTTGGTGTGAGGGGAAAACTGGTTATCCGATAGTTGATGCAGCGATGCGGCAATTAAATGAAATCGGCTGGATGCACAATAGATGTAGAATGATTGTAGCCAGTTTTCTCACCAAAGATTTAATTATTAATCCTCAATGGGGAGAAAAATATTTTATGCAGAAACTCATTGACGGTGATTTATCTGCTAATAATGGTGGTTGGCAATGGAGTGCTTCGAGTGGGATGGATTCCAAACCATTGAGGATATTTAACCCAGCCAGCCAAGCGCAAAAATTCGATATTGACGGTGAATATATTCGTCAATGGGTTCGAGAATTAAAATCTGTAGATACAGAATACTTAGTAAGTGGTAATATTACACCTTTAGAACGTCGTGCTGTTGGTTATCCTACACCCATAGTAGATCATAAAAAACAGCAAGGTTTGTTTAAACAATTATATCACGAGCAAAAAACAGGTATGGATTGATTTCCACCAGTGACACTTTCAGTAAATGGCTACAATATACCTTGTCTCTTTAATAAGAGACTACACTTTTCTGTGCGCTTTCACTGTACCATCGTAAGTTATTTTAATAACTGGCACAACAATATGAGTTAAAGTATACTAGCATCATAAACATAAACCGATATTGAGTATATATCGGTTTATGTCATCACCTCCTGATCATTTATTGATAATCCAACTGAAGCTACCTTCTTCCCATCCTCAGTTATTCGAGGGACTGGATATTTGGCTGCGCTTAGGTTTAATATCTGATACCAAAGTTAGGCAAATATGTCGGGAATATCTTGATTGTTCTATGGTATTACAACCACAAAATGGAAATCTTCCACAAGGTGTATTGACAAGTGCAAATAGATCAAAACCATTAATTACTACTTTACCCCCAGAACCAAAAGCACCGGCTAAACCAAATGTCTTCACTTCGATGTTTCAATCATTGGGTGAAGAATTAAGTGTACCCTGGTTGTTATTGTCGGGAGTATTTTTAGTAGTTTTATCCTCTGGTGTATTGGCTGGAAGTCCGTGGAAAAGGTTTACTGTCATTGGACAATATGGAGTTTTATTAGCCTATACTTTGAGTTTTTACGGTTTCACTTTCTGGGCTGGAAAACAAACTAACCTTAAATTGACAGCACAGACTTTATTAATTTTGACTTCGTTATTAGTGCCTGTCAATTTCTGGGCGATGGATACCTTTAGTTTGTGGAACAATCCTATCAACTGGGTAATTTTAGCCTTTGGTTCTCTAGTACTATCAACGATAAGCGTTTCACTTTCTCGAAATCGGACAATTCTTAGTAATTTTCACAGTGGGAATTTACCATTATTCAATATTTTGGGTCTGAGTTATTTGCATTGGGGTTGGAAGATATCCGGTTTTCCTTTAATTGCTGTTTATTTGGCAATAGTAGGTACAAGTTTGATTACTCTTTATACAGAGCTAAGCCAAACTAGAAAAGATTCAGATGCACAAAATGATATTTGGGGCACTGGTATATATTTTCCTGTGCTCTTTTACGGGTTATTAGGAATAATATCAAGGGCCATTTTTGTGGCTGGTGTAAATGTTAATCAGTTGGGTTTAGCTATTGGTATTTGTGGTTGGTTGGCAGTTTTGTTAGCAGAGAGAAACTTCACCCCCAACTCATCTCCCCAAGGATAGAGGAAAGTAAGCACCTCGACAAATACACCTTCCCTTGCTTCTATTTGGGAAAAATTAGGGGGAATTTTATTGTTCTTGGGTTGGTTAGAGTCGGTAATCGATGAACTTTGGCAAGCAATAACTGTCAGTGGTTTGAATTTATGGCTTTTTAGTCGCCGTTTAGGAAAGTATATTTTTCAAATTGACTTATTATTGACTTATTAGCGTTTTTTCTAATTGGGTTACAAACAATTTGGTGAGGTTGGGGGTTACTTCGTGGTGAATTGCAGAAGTTAACTATTAATATCGCTACTAATTTAACTAATACTCAAAATCAAAATTCTGTATTATCGACTCTGCCTTTATTTCCCTATTTAGTTTTGATGGTGGTACTAACAAATAGTTTACATCGTGCTAATAAAGCAAATTTGGTGATCTTTGGCGTGCAGTTAAATGTATTATTTGGGGTATCCTTGACAATTTTAGCGATAATTAGTCCCACAGTGCGATCACTGAATCTTCTCTTCTCTACTATTACCCTAGCTACTATCACCAAACAACGCTTTTCTTCTAGTATCTTATGTATATCTGACTCACGTTACAGGAGTAATAGCGCTTTGTTATACTATTAATTGGTGGTCTCCTAATCTCAGTTATGAAATTTGGGCAACATTTTTATTAGGTTTGATAGTAGGAGAATGGATATTTAGCTGGACAGAAACTATCTGGAAAAATAGTGCCTGGTATATTGATTTAGGTTTAGCTACTGTCAGTCTTTTCCTATTATGGATAAAAGTGGAAGCATTTTGGTATGCTAATATCACTAATGCCGATTATTCGCGTACTGTTTGGTTAATTACACCTTTAACACTCACCGCTTTAGAAAAGCGTAGCAGTGACACTAGCCGCAGTACCAGAATTTTTGTCAGTGTGATAGCTGTATTATAAGCCCAACTTTTAACCCTTCCATTAGCAGGAAATAGACTAATTGGTTTCGCAGTAGGAACTGCTGTCATGTTTGTCAATACTTGCTATTCACGAAATCAAACAACTACGGGAACTACTATCGGTTTAGGGTTGAGTTTAATAGTTGCCTCATTATGGCAAATTTTCCCATATCTAGGGTTATCAGGTTGGTTAATAGTATATGCCTTAGCCATTGTCAGTTCATGGGTAGCGAGGAAATTACTATTTAACAAAACTCAAATTTATGCCTTAGGCGCTGACAAATGGGCGATCGCACTCTCTATCCTAGAATTATTTAGCATCACTATACACTCCTTCCTCATTTATGCAGGGGATAGAAGCCCCAGTATTTGCTATCCAACTGCCACACTAATAACTCTAGCACCAATTATCTATCGTAGTTGCCAACAACCATCCAATTGGGCATTTTATAGCATCGGCTGGTGTTTAGAATTATTAGTCACCGAAGTTCTCAGATTTTGGCAACCATCTATTATTAGTATTACTATTGCTAATATTGCCCTTGGGTTAAAAACTCAATTCTTTGGAGAATGGTGGCATAGAAGATATCAAATATTACCCCCTAGCTTTAATATCATATCCCTCATCTCTGGTGTATTTAGCAACATCTTACGAATTAATAACTTCTGCGAATGGACAGGTTTTTCTTCCTTGAGTATAGCCTTAATTTCAATTAGTATAGGACGCAGAAAAGAAGAGTGTAAAGCCATAGTTTACTTTGGTATAATTGGTGTATTCATTTCTGCTTATCAACTCCTATTCTATCAACTGTCTGTAGTAAAAGGAGGTGCAATTGGTGATGTTCTAATCGCTATGTCCGCTTTAGTTACTAGCATCATGTATGTTTCCCACATCCTTCACCCTTGGTTAATTAGCTATTTGCGACTTACACCAGAAGAACTACAAAATATTGCCCACTTATACTGGATTTAGAGTAGCAGTTTATTTTTATTTACCATTACCATTCCTATTCAAAATAACCTTTATGCTTTATGTAGGAATAGGAACAGGAATATTTCTAACCCGCTATGCAATATGCCAAGGAAGACGAAACAATATTCATGAACCTGCACAAAGTATTGGAAAGATAGGTGTAGATGAAATTTTGGTTTACCTGGGTTCGATGGAATTAGGAATCACAAGTTTATATTTACAAGACTTATCAATAGGACGCTTTTTTACGCAACAAAAATTAGTTCCTTGGAATGGTGCGATCACTTGCTTATTTTCTTACTTCCTTTACATCTTACCTTGGGATACTTTAGGTTGGTTAAAAACTCCTTGGTAAATAACAGCATACATCTTAGCATTAATCATTCTAGGATTAATCCAACAAAAAATTTATCCCATCACCTTAATAATTGCAGCCGGATATTATATCGTTCTTGCCACAACCAAAAGACAACCACAGTTTACCTATATTAGTATCATCTTAATTCATTGGGGCTTATTTAACTGATTTCAAGAATTAAACCTCAAAGATACCTTATGGTATATCACACATATCGGACTATATATACTATATAATATTGCCCAGATAGACCCACAACTAAAACTACCACAATCAAAATAAATTCGTCACATTGTACGAACAATCGGCAGTGATTTAATTTGTAGTTGGGGGTTACTTTTTCATCAAAATTTACCTCTTATCCCCACTATTCTTAGCCTCATCACCATCTTTGCTGGACTAGCTTTGCGAATACGCGCATTTCTCTATATTGGTACAGCCACTTTTCTCAGCAGCAGTAGTTATCAGTTAGTAATATTTAGCCCCCGCTATTCCTTCTTAAAATGGATTGTAGGTTTACTAGTCGGTATTATCTTAATTTACATAGCAGCCAACTGTGAAACCCGACGCACCCAAATAAACGGTCTACTTCGTAGTAGCAGCAACAAATTTCAAGAATGGGAATAAGACTAATTAAAAATTAAAATTAAGACTTAAGATAGCCCCAACCTCTCAAAGAAGCTAGGGACTTACATCATCAAAAGCTATTCTTTCTTCCTTTTTATCTTTGCGTCTTTGCGAGAGACTAATTCTTATCTCCTCCCTACAAATACAACGACTTCACCCACTCCCATTCCTGCTGCAAACCCTCCCTCAGAGAAATCCGTGGCTCATAACCCAGAATTTTTCGCGCCTTAGATACATCTGCAGCCGTGTGACGCGCATCTCCCATAGCTTTTTCAATATGGTTACGTTTAATAGGCTTGCCAACTATTTCGGACATTGTATCCAGCACTTCAGCCAAAACCACCCTACTACCACCACCAATGTTAAAAATCTCGCCCACCGCTTCTGGTACAGTAGCAGCAGCTAAATTAGCAGCGACAGCATCACTCACAAATGTAAAATCCCGTGTTTGTTGTCCATCACCATACACAGGAATAGCCTCATCCTCTAAAACAGCTTTAAAGAACTTATTAAATGCCATATCTGGCCGTTGCCTAGGACCATAAACAGTAAAATAACGCAATGAAACAAAAGGTACACCAAAGTTTTTTTGATATAGTCCACACAACCTTTCAGCCGCTAACTTTGTAATACCATACGGTGAAACAGGTTTAGGATGAATTTCTTCATTTGTCGGTAGAGTTTCGGCATCACCATATATACTAGAAGTCGAAGCAAAAACTAGTCTTTTCAAATTTCGAGCATCTTTAGCAGCTTCCAACAAAACTTGTGTAGTATTAATATTTCGTTCAGTGTAAGCCCGAAAGCCCTTACCCCAGGAACTTCTGACCCCAGCTTGTGCAGCTTGGTGATAAATTATCTCCACATTTTGGCAAATTCCTGGTAACTCTAAAAATCGAATATCCCCTTCAATTAAAGTAAAATTAGACAAATTTTGAAAAGTAGCAATATTTTTTCGTTTCAAAACTGGATCGTAGTAATCATTAAACTCATCAATGCCAATTACTTCTTCTCCCCGTTGCAATAAAATATCAACCAGGTGAGAACCTATAAAACCAGCAGCCCCAGTAACAATAATCTTAGCCATGTTGTTTATTTTTGATATTTCTTTCTGAATTATTTAGCAGCCTCATATTCATACAAATTTCCTATGAAGATATACCTTATTCCTCACTACAGAAACTTTAGAGATTTCGTTTATACAAAATCTGTTGGATGGAACTTCACATACAATTGCTATAACTATTAATAAATTAAGCTAAATTGTCATTAATTTTTAAGCACTGATTTGCAGCCTACTTAAAAAGTAGAAAACTTCATGAAATGTTTACATTTTTAACTGATTGTGATTAATTTCGCTTTGAAATTATTGTTTTGCGTTCCCCATTCTCTGTTATAACACTTGATTAGTGGCATAATTAATGAAAAAATTGATCTCCGAGTAGCTTTAAGGCATTCGCTGTTTGCAAGGGACACACGAGGAAATAAGTGAAGGTTTTAGTTGTCGGTAATGGGGGACGTGAACACGCTCTAGCGTGGAAACTGCTGCAATCGAATAAAGTTGAGCAAGTTGTCTGTGTACCAGGTAATGGAGGTACAGCAACTCTGGAACGCTGTCAAAACTTGCCCTTAGCGGTAGATGATTTTGAAGGCATCAGTCAATTTGCCTTAAAAAAGGGTATTTCCTTGGTAGTAGTTGGTCCAGAAGTGCCTTTGTCCAATGGAATTACAGATTATCTCCAAAATCAAGGACTCATGGTATTTGGACCGGTTAAAGCAGGAGCGCAAATTGAAGCTAGTAAAGCTTGGGCTAAAGCTTTAATGCAAGAAGCCGGAGTACCAACAGCTACAGCTGCAGTATTTAGAGAGTCCGCAGCAGCAAAATCATATCTCCAAGCACAAGGAGCGCCAATAGTTATTAAAGCTGACGGCTTGGCCGCTGGTAAGGGTGTAACAGTGGCTGAAACTATTGAACAAGCAGAAAGCGCCATTGATACCATTTTTCAAGGACAGTTTGGTAGTGCAGGCAATTTTGTGGTCATTGAAGAATGTTTGCTAGGACAAGAAGTTTCGGTTTTAGCACTTACTGATGGGTTAACAATTCGTCCATTACTACCAGCCCAAGATTATAAGCGAATTGGAGAAGGTGATACAGGAGAAAATACCGGAGGCATGGGAGCATACACTCCTACACCTATCGCTACACCAGAGTTAATGGCGCGTGTGCAAACAGAAGTTTTAGAAAAAACTATTACCGCTTTAAGAAACAGGGGTATTGACTATCGAGGAGTTTTGTATGCTGGTTTAATGGTTGCACCCAATGGCGACTTTAAAGTTTTAGAATTTAACTGTCGCTTTGGTGATCCAGAAACCCAAGTAATTTTACCATTGCTGGAAACCCCCTTAGAAGATTTAATCTTGGCTTGCATCGACCAACGTTTACGAGAAATCCCACCTCTTGCTTGGAAGGAAGGTGCAGCGGCTACAGTAGTGGCTGCTTCAGGAGGTTATCCTGGAGATTATGAAAAAGGTAAGATCATTACTGGGATTCAAAAAGCAGAAGCAGCCGGAGCCATTGTGTTTCATGCCGGCACCAAGTTGAACTCAGCCCAACAAATCATTACAGAAGGTGGTAGAGTGTTGAATATAACTGGGACTGGCGAAAATTTCCAAGAGGCGATCGCTCAAGTTTATACTGGCATCAAACACATTCAATTTCCAGGCGTATATTACCGTAGAGATATTGGTCATAGAGTCCTAAAAATTGAGACCTGAGTTAGCTTAATTAGTAGTTCTTCTATCTCTCCACCCTCCCATCTTTCCATATTTCCCATTTCTCCCTAACACCTTTACTGAATTAGCTGTTAATTTTTAAGTTGTTGGGGGAGAAAACAAAGAACTACTAACAACTATATTTTAAGTCTATTTAAGATGCTGGCTTTTTTTACAACAATCCGAGATGCGATTACTCATTGGTGGTATGAGTTCACCCTGCAAACCAAACTCTTAGCTGTCGCTACCCTGGTCGTTTCCCTGGTAATGAGTGGCCTGACATTTTGGGCAGTGAATACAATTCAGCAAGATGCACGTCTCAATGACACCCGTTTCAGCCGCGACCTGGGATTACTACTTGCTTCTAACGTTGCTCCACTCATCGCTGATCACAATCTTACAGAAGTTGCCCAATTTTCCCAACGTTTCTACAGCAGCACATCCAGTGTGCGTTATATGCTTTATGCCGATGAAACAGGAAAAATCTTTTTCGGCATTCCATTCTGGGAACCAGAAGTAGAAAACTCCCTCACCATCAAACGGAAAATGCAACTACCAGAAGATTATCCCAGCGATGATGACCAGCCAATCGTACGCCAACATACAACCCCAGACGGCATAGTTACAGATGTATTTATTCCCTTAATAGTGGATAAAAAATACCTGGGTGTGTTAGCTATCGGCATCAACCCCAACCAAACAGCAGTTATTTCCACCAACTTCACCCGTGATGTCACCATTGCAGTCTTTATCACAATTTGGGTGATGGTGATATTAGCAGGAGTAATCAATGCCTTAACTATTACTAAACCCATTAAAGAACTACTCGTAGGAGTAAAACAAATTGCTGCAGGGAATTTTAAACAGCGAATAGACCTCCCACTAGGAGGAGAACTAGGAGAACTTATTTTCAGCTTTAATGAAATGGCAGAGCGTCTAGAACGCTATGAAGAACAAAATATTGAAGAACTGACAGCCGAAAAAGCAAAGTTAGAAACCTTAGTTTCCACCATTGCAGATGGAGCAGTATTGATTGACAATAATATGCAGATCATTTTAGTCAATCCCACAGCCAGACGCATTTTTGCTTGGGAAGGGGTTGATGTTGTCGGTAGCAATTTACTTCACAACTTACCTCAAAGCATACAAATAGAAATCACCCGTACCTTATACAAAATGGCCGCCGGTGAATGTGAAAGTGCGGAATTCCGCATCCCGCTCCAGCAACCCACCAAGCGCACAATCCGCATTCTCTTAACAACAGTCCTCAACCTGCAAAGAGAAAGTATCAAAGGTATTGCTATTACAGTTCAAGACATCACCCGTGAAGTAGAACTGAATGAAGCCAAAAGCCAATTTATCAGCAACATTTCCCACGAACTACGCACACCTCTATTTAACATCAAAACCTATATTGAAACTCTGCATGACTACGGTGAAGACTTAGGTGCAGAAGAACGCCAAGAATTCCTCGAAACTGTTAATCATGAAACAGACAGACTTACCCGCTTAGTTAATGATGTTTTAGACTTATCAAAACTTGAATCCGGACGCACTTATAATTTTGACGGAGTTGATTTAGGACAAGCATTAGAGCAGACACTACGTACTTACCAACTCAATGCCAAAGACAAAGGACTTGAACTAGTTCAGGAAGTCGCCCCCAACTTACCTTTAGTTATAGGTAATTACGATTTATTACTACAAGTCTTTGGCAACTTAATCGGTAATGCACTCAAATTCACAAAAGCAGGAGGGAAAGTCGCAATTCGAGCCTACCAGCTGCATCCTCACCCCAATTTTGCCTTATCTTCTCCTGACACAGACTTGGTTGAAACAGAAAACCACACCCACGCAACACTAAACGAACATAATCATCGTTCCAGAGTACGGATTGAAATCAGTGATACAGGAATTGGTATCGCCCCAGAAGACCAACAGGCAATCTTTGACCGCTTTTTTCGAGTAGAAAATCGAGTTCATACCCTTGAAGGCACAGGCTTAGGTCTGTCAATTGTCAGAAATATTATGCAAAGGCATCACAGTCAGGTTAATTTAGTCAGTGAAGTTGGTGTCGGTACTACTTTTTGGTTTGACTTAGACGTATTGGAAGAAAAAATATCACCTACCGAGATAGAAACTGCCAATGCTGATTCTTTAGAAACTTGACACAGTAATAAGCAAGCATACGAAATATTACAAATAGTAGTAACAGCCAAGCCTGATAGCCTTTAAACCAATTTTCGATAGTTATACCACAGCTTTTAGCAAAAATCTGTTGTTGTGTTCCTAATGTAATCTCCTCTAAATTCTTGTAAAGCTTACAGTATTTAGCATACGTACGTTTAGGAAAATTACAAATATCATCAAAATGATAGATGCACTTCCCACAGAGATAATCCTCCCCAATAGCTCAGTGCAAGGGAATTATAGGATGATCATAGGCTTTGAGAGTGAGCCGACAATAACGAGAACAATATTATATTGTAGCCAAAACTTGAAGGAAAATATGCAAGTACGAGTAAATGTCCTAATTCTACCCATTGATGCAACAAGAGGATGCTAAGAAGACAGGCAAGATAGCTTTAGGTAATAAAAAAGTAGCCTAAAGCTATATACCATGAGGTTTTTAATCACTGCAACTTCATTCACTCAACCCCGACCAAAAAAAGTTTAAAGAACTGCTTGACAAAAAAGA
>ERZ1034421.149-NODE-149-length-12267-cov-2.256060_pt1 | contig 12267 bp, 13 predicted proteins | sample MGYA00520600_ERZ1034421 | MGnify/ENA primary metagenome ERZ1034421 (study PRJEB33736, sample SAMEA104288486) | Azolla rubra | place: Australia | collected 1985 | study: EMG produced TPA metagenomics assembly of the PRJEB19522 data set (Is there foul play in the... | reverse complement strand
TTGCGGGCAATTGGAAATCAGCACCACCACATCCATCTCGGCGCGCATTTCCACGTATTTACCCGCGCCAGAAATCCCGTCGTCAAACTTGAGGTGACCATCGGCGGTGACCGGCACATTCATGAAGAAATTGATATTGGCGGTAATGTCGCGCTTGCTCATGTGATGGTGGGTGGCGCAGCCGCAATGGTTGAGCGCATGCATGAAGCTATCACGGCAGCTGTGCATGGGGCGCTTTTCCAGGGCATAACGCACGGTATTGCTCTCGGCAGCGCAGGCACCGCCCAGGGTATCGTGGCGGCCACAGGTATCGGCGGTGATGGTCAGCATGGGGCGACCTTCGCTGGAATACAGCACCGAACCCGTGGTCAGGTAAAGCTGGCGCTGGCGGGCAATGGTGTCCACCGCGCTGTAGCGTTCTTCGGGGTCGGCGGCACTGTAAAACAGTGTATCCACCGCCTGATTACCCTCCAGATCGAGTATGCGGAATATCTGGCCTTTTTTCACTTCGGCCATCCAGGGGTCGCCGGCATCGCATACCTGGTCCAGCACGGCGTTACGCGGATCGAGCGGGCTTTCGGTCAGCATCTGGCTCATAGGTAGTACCTTTCCGTATTGATAAAGCCGCGGGCGTTTTGCTCGCAATGGTTGCGGCACACGTCATCGGACGCAGCGGCCCCGGCATGCCAGGCCGAGAGCTTGACGGCGGCGGGTTTGTATTCAGTAGCAGGGTTGAGCGGGTGCGGCGCGGCGGAGAGCACCAGCAACACATTCATGTCGAAACGCACATCGACATAATCGCCCGCCTGGCTGTGACCGGCGACAAAGTGCAGCGCACCATTGTCATCCGGCACGGCCTTGCTGAAAAAATTGACATTGGCGACCAGGTCGCGCTTGCCCAGACCGTATTTCGCCAGCTCCACCAGCAGGCCATCCTTGCCGCTGCGGTGCATGGCATTGCGATGGGTCTGGAAGGTGGCTTTGCCATACTGGGCTTCGATCATGGCGGCGTCGGTCACGCCGCAGAAGGTATCGTGCCAGCCCACGCTATCGCCGATGATGGAACACATGACGCGCCCCATGTCGGAGTAGCAGACATGGCCGGTCGTCAGGAAGGCGGTGTGTTGCGCCTTCAGCGAATCCGGCATGTTGTAACGTTCCAGCTTGTCTTCCGGGTTGTAGAACAGCGCGGCCAGGTTGGCCCCGCCTTCCAGATCGGTGATGCGCAGCGCAGTGCCGCGGCGTATCAGGCCCGACCAGTGATTGCCGCCGGGGATGGTTTCTTCCCACAGCACGGCAGCAGGTTCAAATACAGCGCTCATGCTTTTGTCCTTGTATGGTTTGCCATGTCATTCGCGAAGCTCGTCATGGCTATTGTCCGGCTCGGCGCGCCTTGGGCGTCATCGGGTGCAATGGCGGAATAACCGCACCCATCAGTTGCAGCTTGCCGGTGATCACGCCACGCAGCGCAATGATTTCATTCGCCACCGCCTGTACGGTCAGGGCCGGGCCCTGCACCAGAATCACTTCCATGGTCTGGTTATCCGCCAGATGCACGTGCAGCGAGCTGATCACTTCATCCAGATGCTGGTACTGCAGGTCGGCAATGGTTTTCTGCAGCCCACGAGTGCCGTTGTTGTAAAGAATGGTGATGGTACCCACCATCACTTCGTTGCCTTTTTCCCGCTTATGCTCGGCCAGATGCTGGCGCAGCATGTCGTTGATCGCTTGCGAACGGCTTTCAAAGCCCCGCTCGATCACCATGGAGTCGAGCTCGGCATGCAGATCATCGGGCAAGGAAATACTGATGCGATTTACCGGTGCTTTTTTGTTTTTCTCGTTCATGTGTCCTCCTTTGTAGCTGGCCAGGATGCCCCGTCATGGTGACATCTTGGCAGACTGGGGCGGGCATGACACCCCGCCCCATCAACACATGGTTTAGAACATGTAGCTATAACGGTCGATTTCCCACTGGCTGACGGTCAGGTGGTAGGTTTCCCACTCTTGCGTCTTGTAGGTGACAAACTCATCACGCAGCTCTTTGCCCAGGGTTTTTTCCACCAGTGCATCGGCAGCAAACGCTTCCACGGCTTCCTGCAGGGTTTGTGGCAGGAACTGAATGCCGCGGCCCAGACGCTCCTCTTCGCTGATGGCGTAGAGGTTGTCTTCATTCGGTGCGCCCGGATCCAGCTGCTCGCGGATTCCTTCCAGACCTGCAGCCAATGCCAGCGTAGCCGCCAGGTAAGGATTCACAGCACCGTCGGCATTGCGGGATTCGCAACGGCCGCCGCCCATGGGCACACGTACCGAGTTGGTGCGGTTGTTGGAACCGTAAGAGTTGAACACCGGCGCCCAGCTGAAGTAGCTCATGGCACCACGGCGCACCAGGCGTTTGTAGCTGTTGACCGTAGGCGCAAAAGCCGCGCACAGGGCCGGGCCGTGCTTGAGAATACCGGCGATGAACTGGTAGCCCAGTGTGGTCAGGCCGAGACCGCGTGGATCGTCCTTGGGGTCGCAGGCAAACAGGTTCTTGCCGGTCTTGAGGTCATACAGCGACATGTTGAAGTGCGCACCCGTACCGGTCTTGTCGGCAAACGGCTTGGGCATCATGGTCGCCAGCAGGCCCTCTTCCTTGGCGTAATGCTTGGCCATGTAGCGGAAGAATGTGAAGCGGTCGCACATGGTCAGCGCATCGCTGTAATTGAAGTCGAATTCGAACTGGCTGTTGCCGTCTTCGTGGTCGAAGGAGTACAGATCCCAGCCGAGGTCGTTGATGGCAGTGGCCATCTTGTCCAGCCAGCCGAAGTTATCCATAAAGCCGCGCACGTCGTAGCAAGGCTTGGTCAGCTTGTCGTCGGGGTTAGGAATGGACAGCTTGCCGTCGGCTTCCTGCTTCAGCAGGTAAATCTCGCACTCGATACCCAGGTTCATGCCAAAGCCCATTTCAGCGGCTTGGGCCAGCACATTCTTCAGTGCCACGCGGGTATTCAGTGCATACGGCTCGCCCTGAAAACCGTTATCAGCCGGCATCCAGGCCACTTTGGGTTCCCATGGCAGGGGAATGATGTGGTTCAGGTCAGGGATCGAGGTCAGTTCATCGTCGCTCGGGGCCTGGCCCAGGCCGTCCAGCGCATAGCCAGTGTAACGCTCGGAGCCAGCGGCCATTTGCGGCAGGTGGTCAATCGGCACCACCTTGGCCTTGGGCACGCCGTGGATATCCACATAAGCGCCTATGCAATACTTGACGCCCTTGGCTTTCAGTTCGTTCTGGATAGTTGCAACTTCTGCAGTCGACTTCGACATATACATACCTTTCAAATCAATCGGTTAGGGTGCTGCGGTTTTGCTTTGCCGGGCCTGACGTCTCAGGCAGCGGCATGGCTGAAATAGGAATGCGGCAAGGGGGGCTGTTCGGCCTGGCCTTTGCGTAGCAATTCGGATAAATCTTCCACCATCCAGGCAAACCATTCGGTGCCTTTGTCGGCGTTGGAAATACTGGGCTGACCGGTGACGCCATTAAGGCTGGTGCGGTTGACCGGGTGCGAAAACACCAGGTCGTCGGTGCGGTCCGGGTCATCGGCCAGCGTGAGTTTGTCGGTGCGCACGATATGCGGCGCCTTTGCCAGCATGAGCGAGGTTTCTGCATCGTTGGCATGCCAGTCATCGCCATCGGCATGGTGAAACTGTTTGACGCGCGGGCTCATGGTGGCGGTATTGATCACCGCCACCATCATGTCGTCATGCTCGCTGCGCAACATCTCCAGAGCGCAGCGCAAAGGCGCGGCATTGGTGACGTGGCTGTTGATGATAAACAGGCGGCGCACGCCGCTGTGGTAGGCCCAGTCGCCGATTTCCTTGACCAGATTGATCAGGGTGATGGGCGTGAGCGCGATGGTGCCGGGCCAGCGGCGGCTATGCCCTACCGAGCAGCCATAAGGCATGGTGGGCAACATGGGCACGCCGGTGGCTTCGGCCACGGCGCGGCACAGGATATCGGCCAGGATATAGTCCATGCCACAGCCCATATGCGGGCCATGCTGCTCGGTCGCGCCTATCGGCAGCATGGCGGTGCCATTGGCAGCGCTGAGCTTGGCGGGCAGTTCATCCCAGGTTGTGTCGGACCATTGCATCGTCATTTCTTCTTACTCCACGTTATCGGCTACATTGACAAAGCGAATCATGCGGCTGGGCACGGAAACCGCATCCTCGTCCACCGGTGCGGTGGGCGGATGAATGAGTTCTTCCAGGCGGGCCTTGGTCGCAATGAATTCAGGTGTAAACAGTTGGTCGGGGCTGCGCGGCCGTGGCACCGGCACTTCGATCAGCTCCTGCACTTCACCGGGGTGCGCTTTCAGCACCAGGATGCGGTCGGCCAGCAAAATCGCTTCATCCAGATCGTGCGTGATGAAGAGGATAGTGATATCGATGTTGCGCCAAATCTCCATCAGGTGCGTCTGCATCTTGCAGCGGGTCTGCGCATCCAGCGCGCCAAAAGGCTCATCCATCAGCAGGATGCGCGGCTGGTTAACCAGGGCACGGGCAATTGCCACGCGTTGCTTCATGCCGCCGGAAAGCTCATGCGGATAGGCATTGGCAAATTTTTCCAGGCCGACCAGTTCCAGCCACAGCGCGACTTCACGCGAGGCTTCTTCGGTGGGCATGCCATTCATTTCCAGGCCGAACATCACGTTCTTTTTCACGCTGAGCCAGGGGAATAGCGTGTAGCCCTGGAACACCATGCCGCGGTCACGGCCGGGGCCGGTCACGGGTTTTCCATCCAGCAGCACTTCGCCGCTGGTGTAGTTTTCCAGCCCGGCCAGGGTGCGGATCAGGGTGGATTTGCCGCAGCCGGAAGGCCCGATCACGCAGACAAACTCACGGCGATGCGTCTTGAAGCTGACGTCTTTGAGCGCGGTGGTTTCGCCCTTAGCGCCGCGATACACCTTGGTCAGGTTTTTCACCTCCAGGATCACTTCGCGCTGCTTCAGCTTGTCGAAGCGGGCCTTGACCGCGTCAGACTGGGTCAGGTAGCTGGTTGGATCTGTGTTTGCTTGCATAATGCCTACTCCTTGTTCGCCGGTTTATCCCAGGGGAAGAGACGCTTGCCCAGGCGGGCCAGCACCATATCCGTACCGAGACCGATAATGCCGATAATCAAAATGGCGGCGTACACGTTTTCAAAATGCTCGTAGCGTGCCTGCTGCGTGATGAACCAGGTGATGCCCGACGAGGTGCCGATCAATTCGGCCACAATCAGGTAGGTCCAGGCCCAGCCCAGCAGGATGCGCTGGTCGCGATACAACTCCGGCATCACACCGGGGATCACGACATGGCGCAGCAGTTTCCAGCGGCTGGTGCCCAGGGTCATGGCAGCTTCCAGCAGCGAATAATCCAGTTTGCGTGTGGTGTTACTGATGATCAGCACCTGCTGAAAGAAGGTACCAATCACGATGATGGCGATCTTGGGGCCATCGTAAATACCCAGTACAGCCACTGCCAGGGCGCCAAAAGCCGGGGCTGGCAGGTAGCGGAAGAATTCGATAAACGGTTCAAACAAACGCGATACCGCGCTGTAGGTGCCGGCCAGGATGCCGAGCGGCACCCCTACCAGCGATGAGATGACAAAGCCCCAGAAAATCACTTGTATGCTTTGCCACAGACTTTGGTGCAGCCACAGGCCATCGCGCTGCACAGGAGCTGTGGTGAAGGCGGTAGACAGCGCCTCCACCACCTTGTGCGGCGGCGGCAGGTAGATAGGGTTGGAGGCCACGCCCAAGGGCAGTTGCTTGCCCTCTTCCTGCATGGTGGCCGTTTCTTCCTCAAAGGTTGCCTTGTTGACCAGCATGTCGACCTGGAAATACTCCACGTCGCCCGGTGAAGTCACCTTCACCATCGGGTGCCAGATGAAGGGCACATAGCTGACCAGCGCCCACACCAGCAAAGGCAGTAGAAACGATGCAATTGCCAGGAACTTGCGACGCTCGGGCGTCAACTCCTGCCGCACTGCAAACCAATTGGAACCCATAACCTTCTCCCCGCGCCTGTGACGAATGACTTACTTGCTGACCAGCGTAGGATCAATAGCCTTGCTCAGATCTTGCGGCTTCTTGTAGATGGCGTTCTTGACGTTGAAGTCATCCACGATCTTGGAAGAGCCATACAGCGACTTGAAGCCGTCGGCTTTCACCATGATGGCCTTGCCTTCATCGAGCGTGAGCAGGCGTGTGCCTTTCAGCAATGGCAGGTAGGCTTCAGGTTTGATGCCAACACGGGCGGCCATGATCTTCACAGCATCCGGCTGGGTCTTGGGGTCGTTGATGTAATCAACCACCTTGGCCCAGACCTTGACTACTTTTTCCCAGTCAGCGCGACGGCTGGAGAGACTAGCCGGGCTCACGGTCAATACGTCATAGATCAGGCCCGGTTCATCGGCGGAAGTGTAGATAGGCTTGGCACCGGGAACGCGCTTCATGGCTTCGCCGGAGTTAGGCTGCCAGGCGCCAATCGCTGCCAGGTCGCCAGATGCCAGGGCTTGCGGGGTTTCGTTGGTTGGCGTATTTACCAGGGTGACATCGCTTTCCTTAAGGCCGGCTTTCTGCAAGCCATTCAAGAGCAGCAGATGCTCAACCAGACCCAGCTCCAGGCCGACTTTCTTGCCTTTGAGGTCTTTCAGGCTCTTGATGCCAGGTTTGCCGACGATCATGTCGTTGCCGTTAGAATAGTCGGTCACAATGATCATGACGTTCTTGGCACCACCGGCAGCGGTCACTAATGCATCGCCGTTGGTCACGGTAACGGCATCGATCTTGCCTGCGCTGAATGCGTTCATGGAGGCGGAGTAATCAAACCAGTCGAATTTCACATCGACGCCGGCTTCCTTGAACCAGCCTTTTTCGATGGCGACTTGCCATGCCACCCAGCCCGGCCAGTCGCTATAGCCGATCTTGAGCGGCGCGGCGGCTTCCGCTGCCATGGTGAAACAGAAACCGGCAGCCAATACTGCCATGCGTGCCATGTTTTTAATGCCTGAAGATGGTAAAAGTGATATCACAATGGTCTCCTGGTTAGTATTACGAAAATGAATTTCAGTAATACTAAAGCAACCGGTATGCCACCCTCGGCATTAAGCCATAAAATATTTATATATCCATGTTTTTATTAGTAATTTACACCATGAAGGGATGCTTATTTCCAGGATTCAGCAATAGCTCAGCAGCACCATGGTCGTGCAAAAAAAGCGTGCATGCACCATGTTTGATGCACGCAGAAAAGACAAAGCCCCGGACTGAGCCGGGGCTTGAAGTAACCTACAGATAAATTACATTCGACTCAGGTCGTCAATCGCATCCACCACCATGCCGGTGCCCACCGCAATCAGCAGAATATCAGCAGCAACGCGCACATACTTGTAGCCTGCAGGCGGCGCGCCCAAATCAATAATGATGCGCGGCGGCAAATCGTAGTAAACGACATCACGCGGCAGCGGATAGCCTTTGCGCCATTTGCGCGCCTGGCCTGGGGGCATGCAGCCATTGTGTTTTTTTGCCAGCCCCGGCGGGCAGTTGCCACGGCGGAATTGCTCGCCATAGTAATCGTGCACCACGGTGCGCTGCTGGTCACCGAAATACATGCCGATGCGTACATCCACACCTCCATGATCACGGTCGCCGCCGTGGTCACCACCCTTATATGCACCACGATCACCGACATGGTCACCACCCCGGTCGCCACCGTCAGGCCGACCACCGGGGCCGTCGTTATCGCGGCCACCACGGTCTGGGCCACCATGCTGCCGCCCCTGCCCGTTGCCATTGCCGTGACCTGCACCGTCCGGCTTGCCAGCCCATGCTGGTGCGGCCAATGCCACGCCGCCTATCAGGCAAAGACTTGCCACCAGCTGCGCTAATTTATTGTTTTGCATGTTGCTCTCCATAGATATCAAACCCCGATCATCAACCTTAAGCACTTGATCCGCTTGTTATATTAAACACGCCTTTGCGGTCAGGCCGTGCTTCCTTCAGTCCTACATGAGAATCAGCTTATCTCGGATATTGCCCTGCAGTCTGTCGACTTACTCTTCCATCAACGCTGTTTTACTCTTTTTAACTCATTGAACCGGGAGAATTCATCATGGAAAAGTTTGTTCATTTACTACTCGCTTTTTTACTTTTCGGCCCAGTGTTGAGCGGAATCGCGTCGGGGGAAATGAATATTCCGAATATTGAAATGCCCCGTTACACCGCCAGCCAGCAATAAGCTGAAGTAGAACCATGTTTGCGGGATGGCCTGCCCCGGCAACTTAAGCTGCTTGCCTCAGGCTCACCCGCAAACCAGGTTTACTCTTCCGCCCACGCCGCCAGAAACTCTTTCCAGTGCGGTCCTTCGCTGGCTGCCAGAGTTTGCCGCACCAGCGCGATTTCGCTGGCATAAGACTCCGGGTTCAAATGCCCGCGCATAAGCTGGAAGCGCAAGTACACCAGATAGGTATTCGCTACATCGGTCTCGCAATAGTTGCGGATCGCTTCAATTTCTCCCCGGCAATACGCATCCCACACCTTGGAACCATCCATCCCCAGCTTGCCTGGAAATCCGCATAACTGGGCAATCTGATCCAGCGGCGCATTGGCCCTGGCCTGATAAAGCGCCATCAAATCCATTAAATCCAGATGCCGCGTGTGATAGCGGCTGATGTAATTGTTCCATTTGAAATCGCGGTCATCTTCGCCCATATCCCAGTAGCAACTCGCCTGCACGCCATGCATCAGCCCGCGATAGTGCAGCACCGGCAAATCAAAGCCGCCGCCATTCCAGGACACCACATTGGGTTTGTATTTTTCGATGCCATCAAAAAACCGCTGGATGATCTCGCGCTCCGGCGCATCCTGTGCGCCTAGCGTCCAAACGCGAAAACTATCTCCTTCGCGCATGGCGCAGGAGATCGCCACCACGCGATGCTGCTGCAAGGGCAAAAACTCGGTGCCGTTCTGCTGGCGGCGCTGATGGAAGGCGATGCGCGCGACATCTTCGTCCGAGGTGGCTGGCGGCAAGTCATAGAGACGGCGCAGGCCGTCGACATCAGGGATGGTTTCAATATCAAATACTAGAGTCGGGATCATGGTGTCACTCGGTGAATATGGGCTGAAAAAGCCCGGCATAGCGCAAACTTAAAAAGAGCCCAGGCTTGAAATAGCACGGGGTTGAATAGCGCAGGCGTGAAATAGAAAACTGCCATTCGCGGCAGGCAAGCATCGGCCTGCTTACTTTTTGACCCAGCCACTGCCATCCTGCACCCACCAGCCGCTCTGGGCTTTGTCCGCCCAGCGTTTGGCAAAGGTAGCGCGTATTTCCGGCTCCCATTCGGGATGCTGGTTGCCATTGGCAATCTCGGCGTAGAGGGCGTTGCGGTCCTTGTTTTCGGCGGCGACCAGGCTATTCAGCGCCTGACGCTGGGCCAGCGGCACGGAGGCGGCATCGCGCACCGCGACCAGGCCATCACGTGAAAACCCCACCGCGCCGCTGCTGTAAAACGGCGCCAGCTGGGGGTGGCGCGCCTGCATGCTGCTTTTGAGTGCACTGATGGCAGGCGTGTTGATTTCAAGATCGGCCGCCGCCTGTGCAGCGCTCAGCGGCAGCAACAGGGCCATGACGAAGGTGAAGCCAAAGATGATGTGTTTCATGGGGAATCCTTGTTATGGCGCAGGTTGAGCGGCAGGTGTTTCGGTAGCGGGCGCAACAGGGGCGGCTTTTTTATCCTGCAGCTGCCAGACATCGTCAATGATGCGGTCAGCGGCTTTTTCAGCAGCGGCGGCGGGGAAATAAATATTGATGGTGACACAGGCCGGCAGCAGCATGGCGGCGGCCAGTGTCCAGTACAAAGGTTTCATGAGTAGATGTTCTCCTATTGAAGCACCGGTTTGACATTGCTTGCGGTGACGCGCCGGATGCGGCTTACCAGCTCGCTCCAGCCGACCTGCCGATTGTACCCCATGACCGTAATGGCCGGGATGCCGCTACCTTTGACGATCACATATCCTTGCGCAGCCTGCGCCACCCCATCCATAGTGCAGACATCGGCCTGCAGCCTGCAGCTCAAGCCCAGCTTGTCATAATTGAATTGATCAAAAAAGCGCAGCACGCTGCGCTGGATGGCGGCGGCTGCACCCGCCCCGCCCAGGGCGGAGATATTTTCCACGGCGCGCTGCGAGATTTTGCGCGGATATTTGCCCGGGCTGCTCTTCAGCACGGCATCAAAAGCCACAGGCTGCCAGTTCTGCAGCGCCAGATTCTGAATATCGCCATCAAGCTTGCCTTCTATCGCCCCGAAGGAGAAGGTGCGTGTCAGATGCCCCAGGTCCAGATTGCGCATTTCTATATCGGCGTGCAGCTGGGGCGTACTGCCCAGCGGGGTTTGCATACCCAGATTGTGCACGCTGATATTGCCATCAAACAGATTAAAGCCGAGCACGCCATCCGTGGTCAGCGTGCCGGCGTTGTAAGTCACCATGGGGATGGACGCCGCCACCTTGCCCGCCATGCGCGGCCAGCCCAGCGCGGTGCTGAGCTCGGGCATGTCCAGCGGCGTGAGGTTGGCGCGCAAATGCCAATACCACTGCCCACCCAGCGTTGCCGCCGACACATCGGAGAGCACCAGTGCGCCATCGAGAATATTCAGCCGCAACTCTGGCGCTGTGAGTGCGTAACGATTGACCTCGGCCTGCATCTGACTGGCGGCCAAAGGTACTTTGAGCAGATGCCCGCCGGCGAAGCCCATCTGCATGCGCTGCGGCTGGTCGTAATCCCAGGGAATATCGGCATTCAGCTTGTAAAAGGCAAAGCGATGCTGCTCATCCTCCAGATCCACATCGCGCAGGCGCAGCCTGAATGCCTGCAACTGCGCCGCCTGCCAGTCGGCCTGCAGCGCCACATTGCCGGCCATCTCCACATGCCCGAGTGCACCCTGCTCCACCATGGGTTTCAGCAGCGTGGGATACGCCTTGGCGAGATCGATATCCGGCACATCCACATGCAGGGTTTGCCATTGGCGTGCGGCCATGCTCCAGCTGCCGTTGGCATGCGCCTTCCCTACACCGGGCAGCTGTAGCTCGGCTTCGTCCAGCTGCAAAGCGTTTGCATCCCATGTACCAGCGGCTTTCAGCGTTTGCCCCTGCCCCTGGAGGTAAAGCGGCTGCCAGAATAATTCGCCACCTGCCCACGCCATGGCGGCATTCCAATGCCAGCGCCCGGCTTGCTGGCGCGCCTGCAGCTCCGCATGGGCATGCAGTTTTTCGGCGGCATGCAAACCAGCTGCATCGCTGAACTGGGCATCCTGCAGCTGAGCATCCAGCCGCATGGCGGGCTGCCCGGCGATGGGCGTGGTATTGAGAGTAAGTTGAAAAGGTAGACGGATATGTTCGGAAGTGATCAGGCCCTGCTGGCATGCCCATGTGCCATGCCCGGCGGGCAGCTTGATTTGCCCGCACTCGGCACGCAGGCTGCGCCACTCTTTGGCCTGGGCGAGACTGATCTGACTGGTGAGTGACAGTGCGGGACGCTGCGCGGGTGCCAGGACGACTTTCACGGCTTTGGCCTGCCAGCCTTCTGCCTCGACGGTATCAGCTTCTATGGTCAGGCTGCTGGCGGCCATTGCCATGGCGGGCAAGCCCGCTGCGAGCCAGACAATAAAATGGCCCAGAGACTTTAGGACACGCCAGCCATCCGTGATACGCAAACCAGGCCCATCGTGACGCGTAATCACCGGTGGCCTGGCTTAACCCGGGAATACCCCGGTAGAGAGATAGCGGTCACCGCGATCGCACACAATCGAGACGATCACAGCGTTTTCGACCTTTTTTGACAGCTGCAAGGCGGCGTAGAGTGAGCCGCCCGAGGAAATACCGGCGAAGATGCCCTCAACGCTGGCGAGCTTGCGCGTGGTTTTCTCGGCATCGGCCTGGCTGACATACACCAGCTCATCCACGCGCCCGGCTTCGTAAATGCTCGGCAGATAAGCCTCCGGCCATTTACGGATACCGGGAATCTGCGCGCCTTCTTCTGGCTGCACCCCGATAATCTGCACGTTCGGGTTTTGTTCCTTGAGGTAGCGTGAGGTGCCCATGATGGTGCCGGTGGTGCCCATGCTGGAAACAAAATGCGTGACCTTGCCAGCGGTGTCGCGCCAGATTTCGGGGCCCGTACCTTCGTAATGCGCCAGCGGATTATCCATATTGGCAAACTGGTCCAGCACGATGCCTTCGCCTTCCGCTTGCA
>ERZ1034421.146-NODE-146-length-12339-cov-2.204087_pt1 | contig 12339 bp, 11 predicted proteins | sample MGYA00520600_ERZ1034421 | MGnify/ENA primary metagenome ERZ1034421 (study PRJEB33736, sample SAMEA104288486) | Azolla rubra | place: Australia | collected 1985 | study: EMG produced TPA metagenomics assembly of the PRJEB19522 data set (Is there foul play in the... | reverse complement strand
GCCAGGGATCGGATGGTGCGTAGGTATTGAATTTGCGGCCTTCATTGGTGACACCGCGCAAAACCCGACCTTCGATAGTTACTTTGGCAATCTGGCCCTGTTTAACCTGGTCGATGAATTGCGAGTAGACGACTTGACTGTCAGTAGTGGTCTTGGAGCCAAACTGGTTGAAGACAGTCATTAGCACCAGGGCGACAATCACCCAAATGGCAATATTCTTGACGATGTTGTTCAAAATCACATCCTTAACTAATAAAGGCAGCAAACTTCATTCTAAACCTATTTCGATCGCTTGCGCAGGCGCGAATTAATCGGCTTTGCGCTTCAATCCAAGCAAATAGACTTCACTGCTACGGTCACGAGACGCTTTCGGTTTTCGGGTCACTACTTTGTCAATAGTCTTCACAATCTCTTCAAACCCCGAGCCGATAAACACTTTGACCAGAAAGTTACCCCCCGGTTTCAGCCATTTCAGGCTGAATTCCAGCGCCAGTTCCGTCAGGTAGGCAGCATTGGCCTGATCAACGGAACTGATACCAGATATATTTGGGGCCATGTCGGCAATTACAAGGTCTATGGGACGATTATTTAATTTCTCTTCCAGCTGATTGAGCACAGACTCTTCCCGAAAATCGCCCTGGATAAAATCCACGCCAGGAATAGCCGCCATTTCCAGTAAATCCAGTGCAATAATGCGGCCCTGGCCCTTGATACGTTGCACGGCCACCTGCGACCAGCTGCCGGGGGTGGCGCCAAGATCAACAATCGTCATGCCGGGCTTGATCAACTGGTCCTTGTCGTCGATTTCCATGAGCTTGTAGGCGGCGCGTGCACGATAACCATCGCGTTGCGCACGCTTTACGAATTCATCGTTGATGTGTTCCTGCATCCAGCCCTTGCTGGTTCTGGTTCTTTTCATGGCGTCAGATAGTACTTCTTGGTAGGAATGGGTGGCATGTGATAGACTGCGAGCCTTTTTGAATCAAAGGGATACCCTCTGGATGGAGCGTGTATTCCGCCAACATCACGAGATGATATGCCTGAACTGAACTCCAAACAAATTAGCCATCTACGCGCATTGGGACACAACCTGAATCCGGTTGTGATGATAGGCAACAATGGCCTGACTGAAACCGTGCTCAAGGAAATCGAAGTCAGCCTTAAAGCGCACGAGCTGATCAAGATCAAGGTATTCGGGGATGACCGGGCAGCCCGCGTTAGCATGCTGCAGGAAATCTGCGAAAAAACCCATGCTACCGCCATTCATCATATCGGCAAGCAGCTGGTAATTTACCGCCAGGGCGAAAATCCGAAAATCAGCTTCGCCTGATTTACTGTTCCCGATGACGGCCTGAGGAATCAGGCCGTTACTCTCTGGCCTTCAGTACCAGCACAAGCCCCAGCAGACTCTCAATCAGATAGGCAATACTGGCAACTCCATGCCATGCCTTGAAGCGGCTGGCAAAAATACTGTGCATGACATCAGCGGGCATGGCCTGCGCCTTCAACTGCGCAATCAACGGCTGAATGCCGAAATGCCCGAACAGGGTCAGGATCAGCATCACCACCACCGCCCAGAAAAAGCCCTGCTTGAGTGCAGCAGTGCCAAAGGTGGCCAGGCGATGGATCAGCAGGTAAAACGCACTGCCCACGCCGATATAGGCGACCAGGGTAAACATTTTTCCGGCGAGGTTGCCCGCCAGTTGACGGTCTGCCAGCGCACTGAACAACGTAGGCGCGACCAGATAACCGACCGCCCACAAGGCCCCTACCCACAGGGTAATGACCAGTAACGCAAGCTTGTCTGACCAGGCACCCATCTCTAATGCTCCCGCCCTTTAGATATACTGAACATCCAGCACTTCGTAGGAACGCAAGCCACCTGGCGCCATGACTTCAGCGACATCGCCGGCGGTCTTGCCGATCAAGCCACGTGCAATAGGTGAGCCGATCGAAATCTTGCCCTTCTTGATATCTGCTTCGTCATCACCCACGATTTGATAGGTAGATACATCACCGTTATCCAGGTCTTCCACTTCTACGGTGGCGCCAAATACGCAACGGCCTTCCGCATTCAGCGTCTTGGGGTCAATCACCATGGCGTTCGACAGCTTGGCTTCAATCTCGGCAATACGGCCTTCGATAAAACTCTGACGCTCCTTGGCAGCATCGTATTCCGCATTTTCAGACAAATCGCCCTGGGCACGCGCTTCGGCTATTGCCTGAATCACATTGGGGCGGTCCACGCTGCGAAGACGTTGCAACTCCTGCTTGAGCAGTTCCGCGCCATTTACTGTAATTGGGATTTGATTCATATTCTTTATCTCTACTATTGCAAACTATAAAACAAAAACCACACCTTCAGCCTGGAGGCGAAGGCGTGGTTTCTGTAGATCTATATTATGACTGAGTAAGCTGCTGATGCAAGCTTTGCAGGGACTGTACTTCGAGCTCCTGCATATGCGCCATGCCGATACACGCAGCCTTGGCACCGGCCAGGGTCGTGTAATAGGTGACTTTCTGCTGCAATGCACTGCGACGAATTTCGTAAGAATCCGCCACGGCTTTCTTGTCTTCCGTCACATTGACAATAAAACTGATCTCGCCGTTCTTGATCATGTCGACAATATGCGGACGACCTTCGGCAACCTTGTTGACCGGGGTGACTTTGAGGCCAGCATCGGCCAGCGCGGCAGCGGAGCCTTTGGTCGCCACCAGCTGAAAGCCGAGGTTGGCCAGTGAGCGTGCAATCTCAATCACCTTTTCACGGTCTTCACGACGCACACTGATGAATGCCTTGCCGGCCTTGGGCAGCTTGGTACCTGAACCCAGCTGAGATTTCACAAAGGCTTCGGCAAAAGTTTTGCCTACGCCCATGACTTCACCGGTGGACTTCATTTCCGGGCCGAGGATGGTGTCTACGCCAGGGAACTTGATGAAGGGGAATACCGCTTCCTTGACCGAATAATACGGCGGCACGATTTCCTTGGTCACGCCTTGCTGCTTGAGCGTTACGCCGGTCATGCAGCGCGCTGCGACCTTTGCCAGCTGCAAGCCACAGGCCTTGGATACGAAAGGAACAGTGCGTGAGGCGCGTGGATTGACTTCCAGCACGTACACCACATCCCCTTGAATGGCGAACTGCACATTCATGAGGCCAACCACGCCGAGCGCCTTAGCCATCTGCACGGTCTGCACACGCAGCTCATCCTGCATGGCCGGGGTCAGGCTGTATGGAGGCAGCGAACAAGCGGAGTCACCGGAGTGCACGCCAGCCTGCTCAATGTGCTCCATGATGCCGCCGATGATGACATCTTCACCATCCGACAAGGCATCCACGTCGACTTCCAGCGCATCGTTCAGGAAGCGATCCAGCAACACTGGGGATTCATTCGACACCTTGACGGCTTCGCGCATGTAGCGTTCAAGCTGCGCCTGCTCGTGCACGATTTCCATGGCGCGGCCGCCCAGCACATAAGAAGGACGCACCACCAGCGGATAGCCGATTTCCTGCGCCAGGCGAATTGCCTCTTCAGGAGTGCGGGCCGTACGGTTTGGTGGTTGCTTGAGACCGAGCTCCTGCAACATTTGCTGGAAGCGTTCACGGTCTTCGGCGCGGTCGATCGCATCCGGGCTGGTCCCGATAATCGGCACACCGGCTTTTTCCAGGTCACGCGCCAGCTTCAATGGCGTCTGGCCACCGTATTGCACGATCACGCCCACGGGTTTTTCCAGGGCAACGATTTCCAGTACGTCTTCCAGCGTCAGCGGCTCGAAATACAAGCGATCCGACGTGTCGTAGTCGGTAGAAACAGTTTCAGGATTACAGTTGACCATGATGGTTTCGTAACCATCTTCACGCATGGCAAACGCAGCGTGCACACAGCAATAATCAAATTCAATACCCTGGCCGATACGATTTGGACCACCGCCCAGCACCATGATTTTCTTGTTGCTGGTGGGTTGTGCCTCACACTCTTCCTCATAGGTCGAGTACATGTAGGCCGTATCAGTCGCAAACTCGGCAGCGCAGGTATCCACACGCTTGTAGACCGGGCGCACATTCAGAGCCTGACGATATGCGCGCACCGCGTGCTGATCGGTGCCCAGCAATTTGGCCAGACGACGATCAGAGAAGCCACGGCGCTTGAGCTGGAACAACAGGTTCTTGTCCAGATCGGCCAGACCCTTGCCCTTCAGCGCCTCTTCACGGGCGATCAGGTCAGCAATCTGCACCAGGAACCACTTATCAATCTTGGAAAGCTGATGCACCTGCTCCACGGTCATGCCGGCACGGAATGCATCGCCGACGTACCAGATACGCTCAGGACCGGGTTCACCCAGTTCCTTGTTGATCTGATCGGTATCGGTAGTTTTTTCATCCAGACCATCCACGCCAACTTCCAGGCCACGCAGGGCTTTCTGGAAGGATTCCTGGAAGGTACGGCCGATCGCCATGACTTCACCCACCGACTTCATTTGAGTGGTCAGGCGTGAGTCAGCCTGCGGAAATTTTTCAAAGGCAAAGCGAGGAATCTTGGTGACAACGTAGTCGATGGATGGCTCAAACGAAGCCGGTGTCGCGCCACCGGTAATTTCATTGCGCAATTCATCCAGCGTAAAGCCAACCGCCAGTTTGGCAGCCACTTTGGCAATCGGGAAACCGGTAGCCTTGGATGCCAAGGCAGACGAACGCGATACGCGCGGATTCATTTCAATGACGATCATGCGACCGTCATCCGGATTGATGGCGAACTGCACATTGGAGCCACCGGTATCCACGCCGATCTCACGCAGCACCGCCAGCGAGGCGTTACGCATGATCTGGTATTCTTTGTCGGTCAGGGTTTGCGCCGGTGCCACGGTGATGGAGTCACCGGTATGGACGCCCATCGGGTCCAGGTTTTCGATAGAACAGATGATGATGCAGTTGTCCTTGCTGTCGCGGACAACTTCCATCTCGTATTCTTTCCAGCCCAGCAATGATTCTTCAATCAGTAATTCGCTGGTCGGCGATGCTTCAAGGCCGCGTTCGCAAATCGCCAGAAACTCTTCACGGTTGTAGGCAATACCACCGCCACTGCCACCCATGGTAAACGAGGGGCGGATAATGGCCGGGTAACCAATGCTGGCTTGCACCTGCAATGCCTCTTCCAGGCTATGGGCAACGGAGGAACGCGCAGAACCCAGACCGATCTTGGTCATGGCCGTCTTGAATTTTTCACGATCTTCCGCTTTGTCGATCGCTTCTTTGGAAGCACCGATCAGTTCCACATTGTACTTTTCGAGCACGCCATGCTTGGCCAGATCCAGGGCACAGTTCAGCGCGGTTTGCCCGCCCATGGTCGGCAGCAAGGCATCAGGACGTTCGATGGCGATGATCTTTTCCACCATTTTCCAGGTGACGGGCTCGATATACGTGGCATCCGCCATTTCCGGGTCGGTCATGATGGTGGCGGGATTGGAGTTCACCAGAATAACGCGGTAACCCTCTTCACGCAGCGCTTTGCAAGCCTGGGCACCAGAGTAGTCGAACTCGCAAGCCTGGCCGATCACAATCGGGCCAGCGCCTATGATGAGGATGGATTTGATGTCTGTACGTTTTGCCATATGTTCTTTAAACCGCTGGTGAGCGCCGAAACCCACCATCACACGCCGGTGTACGGCATGCAATGGCGCAGCCCGGCGGTTAATTTGTTTTTTGCTTTTCCATCATGTTGATGAATCGATCAAACAGGTAGGACATTTCTACTGGGCCAGGGCTTGCTTCCGGGTGCCCCTGGAAACTGAATGCCGGCTTGTCCGTGCGGGCGATCCCCTGCAAGCTGCCATCAAACAGAGAAACATGCGTCGCCCGCAGGTTAGCAGGCAGCGAACTCGCATCTACAGCAAAACCATGATTCTGGCTGGTGATGAACACGCGCTGATCGTCTGCATCCTGCACGGGATGGTTGGCGCCATGATGGCCAAACTTCATCTTCAGGGTACGTGCGCCGCTTGCCAGGGCCAGCAACTGGTGACCAAGACAGATACCGAAGGTCGGCACGCCACGATCAACCACGGTGCGGATCGCCTCGATAGCGTAATCGCATGGCTCCGGATCACCAGGGCCATTGGAAAGGAAAATACCGTCAGGATTCAGTGCCAGGGCGTCTTCCGCTGAGGCTTGCGCCGGTAGCACCGTCACCTTGCAACCACGGGCTGTCAGCATGCGCAGGATGTTGCGCTTGACGCCATAGTCAAAAGCAACCACGTGATAACGGCTGGCTTCGGGTTTGGCATAGCCTGAACCCAGCACCCACTCGCCTTCTTCGAAGGTATACGACTGCGTGCAGCTGACCACCTTGGCCAGGTCCATACCAGCCAGGCCTGGGAAAGCACGCGCCAACTCTAGCGCTTTAGCTTCGTCAGCTTCGCCAGTGATGATACAGCCGGCTTGCGCCCCTTTTTCACGCAGAATACGGGTCAGCTTGCGGGTATCAATATCGGCAATCGCTACTACATTATTGGCGGCGAGGTATTCGGAGAGGGTCTGCTGACTGCGCCAGCAGCTATCGGTCAAAGGAAGATCGCGGATGATCAGGCCGCTGGCATATACCTGACTGGATTCGACATCTTCGGTATTAACACCGACATTGCCGATATGCGGATAAGTCAGGGTAACGATCTGCTTGGTGTAGGAAGGATCAGTGAGGATTTCCTGATAGCCCGTAATGGAAGTGTTGAACACCACTTCGCCAACCGTGTGGCCTTGGGCACCAATCGAAATACCACGAAACACAGTTCCATCAGCAAGAACCAACATGGCTGGTGTGTGTTGCGGCACGTTCTAACCCCTTGTTTTTCAATGTTGTCGCTAAGATAACAGCGGATGTGCAAAGCGGGACAAGTTCGAACTTATCCCGCCTGTAAAGTTTCAAGATTATAGCGCAAAAGGCCATCCTCTTCAACGCGACCTTCATTTCAACCGCAATTTCCGGCATCCCGGCGACCACACACCGCTGGGCGGGCAAATTCCCGATACAAGACTATAAAGTCACGAGTTGCCGCTTATTTGAGCGAGAGCACATCGCGCATATCAAAGAGTCCACTTGAGCGCCCCGACAGAAACTTGGCTGCACGCAAGGCGCCCAGGGCAAAGGTGGCACGACTGCTTGCCTTGTGCGTCAGCTCGACACGCTCGCCAATGCCAGCAAACAACACCGTATGATCACCGACCACATCACCGCCTCGCACAGTGGCGAAACCTATGGTGCTTGGGTCACGCTCGCCAGTTACACCCTCCCGGCCATACACGGCGCACGTGGCGAGATCGCGGCCCAATGCCTCCGCCGCAGCCTCACCTAGGCGCAACGCCGTTCCAGAAGGTGCATCCACCTTGTGCCTGTGGTGCGCTTCAATCACCTCGATATCGTAGCCTTCAGACAGGACCTTGGCCGCCTCTTTGACCAGATTGATCAACAAGGTCACCCCCACTCATATTGGGAGCAAACACCACGGCAATATCCTTGGCAGCCGCTTCAATCTGCTGCTTTTGCTCAGGCGTGAAACCCGTAGTGCCTATCACCATGGCAACGCCTGCCTCGCGGCAAGCCTGCAAATACTGCAAGCTGGGCTCGGGACGCGTGAAATCCACCAGCACATCTGCACCCGTCAGCGCTACTGCAATATCGTGACTGATCAGCACATTGGTTTTGCGCCCAAATTGCTCGCCGGCATCACGCCCCAGCTGCGGACTATCTGCGCGATCCAGCGCAGCATGCAGTTGCAGACCATCATCGGCAAACACACCTTCCAGCAAGGCATACCCCATACGTCCGCTGCAACCAGCGATCACCACATTCAGTTTTTTCATGACATCCTCACAAAACAAAACAGACCTCCGCTCGGAGGTCTGCCCAAATTTCACTTTCATACTGCCGTATTTGTATTGCCGCGCTTAATACCACCGCACTACCGGCAAATTATTTTAGAAACCGATCTTTTCCAGCATGCGTTCAAAATAACCTGGCTCTTCTTCTGGAGGCAGATCATCCTCCGGTGCCGACTGGGAGGCCGCAGCTGGCGCCGCCTTGGCAGGGGCAGTCTTGGCAGCTGGTGCAGATTGGGCTGGTACAGCGTTTGACTGCGCAGCGGGTTTTGGCGTTGCCGGCTTCGCTGGAGCAGTCGGTGCCGTAGCAGGCGCAGCAACTGCAGGTTTGCTTGGTACCGGAGCCGCGGCGGCAGGTGCATCCTGCACGGGAGCTGGTGCCACAGGCTCAGCCGGATCGCTCACCGCTGCCGGACGCGCCGCAGGGGAAGCGGGCGGATTGACCAGCATAGGATCAAGCGCATCCTTGCTCGAAGGGGTGTCGACTGCTGCCGGGGCCGCTGCTGCTGCCGCGCCCGCCGCAGCTGGTGCTTCATCCGACTTCCAGAACTTCAGGCGATCCCAGAGGCCTTTCTCAGGCTCAGCTCCGCGACGCTGCAGCTCAGGCACCGTGGGGTCAACGCCCGCGGGAATGGTGTCGCCACGTACGCGCTTCAGCTGTTCATTCTCAAACTCAAGAATCACCCGACGCTGCTGAAGAATCTTGCCGTCCTTGCGATATTGATAGAAATAATCCCAGCGATCACCGTGGAAACTATCTTGCAAAAGCGGGGTTCCCATCACAAACCGCGCTTGCGATTTGCTCATGCCCGGCTTCAGTTGCATCAACATTTTGGAGGTGACAATGTTGCCCTGCTGGATATCCATGCGATAAGGCTTGAACGTCGGAAGGGCCGAACTGCAGGCGGCACATAAAAGGGTCAGTAAGAGAATTGTGTAGCGCATTACCATGACTTTGGCTGGAAATGGCGTTAATATACCATGACAGCCAGACGCCAGAACACCAACATCCCAAATACTAGTCGAGTACCAAAATCATGCGTGAACCTGATGAATTAAAAAATGCCGGCCTGAAGGCTACCCTGCCAAGATTGAAGGTGTTGAGCCTGTTCGAAAACAGTAAAGACCGCCACTTGTCCGCAGAAGATGTGTACAAGATTTTACTGTCGACCGGGGAAGATGTGGGCCTCGCCACCGTGTATCGCGTGCTGACCCAGTTTGAGCAGGCTGGCCTGCTGATCCGTCACCATTTTGAAAGCGGCAAGGCCGTGTTTGAGCTGAATCAGGGCGGCCACCATGATCACATTGTCTGTATCAAATGTGGCCGGGTAGAAGAGTTCTTTGATGAAGAAATCGAAAAACGTCAGAAAATGGCAGCTACCGAACGCGGTTTCACCATTCAGGATCACTCGCTGTACATCTATGGCGTGTGTACCAAGCAGCCCTGCCAACCCAAGTAATCGCTAGGTTTTTTCCAGCATCTCAGCCGCATGCTGCAAGGTGGTGTCAGTAATATCCACCCCACCCAGCATGCGCGCCACTTCATGAATACGCGCATTCGCATCCAGTGGATCAATCCGGCTCAAGTTTAATCCATCCTGCTGGCGCTTGCTGACGCGCAAGTGCTGCTGGCCCTGGGCCGCCACCTGCGGCAGATGGGTAATCACCAGCACCTGGCGCTCCTGCCCAAGCTGCTTCAGCAGCTGGCCGACAATTTCCGCCACACCACCGCCAATACCGACATCCACCTCGTCAAAAATCATGGTCGGGATATCGCCTTGCTGCGCCGTCACCACGCGGATGGCCAGACTAATACGCGACAACTCGCCACCGGAGGCCACTTTGCTCAAGGGCCTGGGCACCGTACCGGCATGCCCGGCTACCAGAAACTCCACCTGCTCCAACCCATAAGCGGAGGCCTGCTGTTCGCTCAATGCCACTTCAAACCGCCCACCCGAAAGCGACAGGCGCTGCATTTCGGCACTGATCAAGGCTGACAGGCGTTGCGCTGCCTTCTGCCGTTCACTGCTCAAGCGCTGTGCAAGTGCGTGATAAGACTGCCATGCGGCTTTTTCCTGCTGCGCCAGCTGGCCATCATCGACCATCAACTCCAGCTCCGCCATGCGTTGCTGCCACTGCGCCATCAGCGTCGTCAGTTCTTCGGGCCGAACGCGATGCTTGCGCGCCATGCCATGCAAGGCCTGAATCCGGAATTCCACTTCGGCCAGCCGCTCAGGATCAAGCTCCGTGCGTTGCAGATAACGATTAAGCGAGCGGTCCGTTTCTTCAAGCTGGATGATGGCGGAATCTAGCGTGTCCGCAGCTTCCTTCAGCGTTTCATCCAGCTCCACCAGCCCCTGCAATTTATGCTGCAATGCGCTGAGTTGCGACATCACCGCATATTCCCCTTCGCTCAGAATCTGCCGACAGGCCTCTCCGCCAGCAATCAGGCCGGCGCCATTGGATAGCCGGGCATGCTCTTGCTGCAATGGCTCCCACTCGTCCGCCACCGGCGCAAGCTGGCTGAGCTCACGTAATTGATCACGTAGCTCGGCGAGCTCATCGGCATAGGCTGCGGCATTCTGCTCGGCCGCCAGGCGCCGTTCATGCAAGGCATGCCAGGCATGAAAGTGCTGTGCCACCTCGGCTGCCAATGCCGACTGCCCGGCATACAGATCCAGGGTCTGGCGCTGATAACTGGTCTTGAGCAGGGAGTGGTGGGCATGCTGGCTGTAGATATCCACCAGAAATTCACCCACCTCACGCAATTGCTGCACGGTGGCCGGCATACCGCCAATGAACGCCTTGGAGCGACCATCGGCATAAATCACGCGCCGTAGCAGCAATTGCTGCTCATCTGACAGCAGCTCATGTTCGTCCAGCCACTGCTGCAGAGCCGGCAGGCCTGCGATGTCAAAGCTGGCACTGATATCGGCACGGTCACAGCCACTGCGGGTGACGCCACCCTCGCCTCTTGCGCCCAGCGCGAGGGAAAGCGCATCAATCAGGATGGATTTACCGGCACCGGTTTCGCCGGTCAATACGGTAAAGCCGCGATCAAACTCGAGATTGAGTTGATCGACAATGACAAAGTCGCGGATAGTAAGTGTCTGTAACATGGTGTCCTGCTGCGATGATGGGTGGGATTAGCCCCAGTTGAGTTTTTCCCTGAGCATGCAAGTGCAGAAGCGTCACGGTTTTTTTCGCACGCTCTACCAGTATTCTGTCGCCCTGTTGCAATTCAAACTGCATCTGGCCATCCAGGTGCATGCGCACATCGGGCGCTTGCACCACGGTGATTTCCACCTTGCTATTGCTGCTGATGGCGATAGGCCGATTGCTGAGCGTATGCGGGCAGATAGGCACCAGCGCAATGGCATCGAGCATAGGGTGCAGAATCGGACCACCAGCAGATAGCGAATAAGCTGTCGTGCCCGTGGGCGTCGCCAGGATCAGGCCATCGGCACGCTGCCTATGCACAAACTGACCATCAATATGCACTTCGAGCTCAATCAGCCTGGCCATGCCATTCTTGTTGATGACCACATCATTCAGCGCCCGTCCCTGATGCACAGGCTCGCCATTGCGCATGACGGTGGCCGACAGCAGGATGCGCTGCTCGGTTTGATATTCACCGGCCAGAATCTGGCTCATGGCTTCGCACATGGATTCCGACGTGATATCCGTCAAAAATCCGAAGCGTCCGCGATTCACCCCAACCAGCGGGATCTGATAGTCCACTAGTGAACGCGCCACGCTGAGCATGGTGCCATCGCCACCTAGCACGACGGCCAGATCGGCATAGGCGCCGATCGCGTTGATATGCACGGTGGTGTAACCCTTGATCTGGGATTGCTCGGCGGTTTTTTCCTCAATGAAAATACCGATCTGCCGCTCCGCGAGAAACCGGGCCAGTGCGAGTATCTGTTCGCGCATCTCGGGGTTCATGTATTTCCCGATCAGCGCTACCGTTTGGAATGCATTTTTCATGGCATGCATTTAATCATAGATAACATAAGCACAGAAGAGCGCCTGTACCATCCAGGTCAACCTCGCGCGCAATAACTGCGCAACATTCGGCTGCAACGCACCCAGGATTTAGCGCGCTACATGGCCAACCCACATCTCCAGCCGCCACATGCCCGCCAAGAGGTGCGTAATACTTATTGCGCTCCTCCTGCTTGTACCGGATAATTTTCAGCGATGGGCATTCCGCCCGCCTCAGACATTCGGCACAAGTGACTACTCTGGATAAACGCGCACAGATTCTGCTTAAAACGCTGGTTGAACATTACATCAGCGATGGTCAGCCCGTGGGATCGCGCACCCTGTCAAAATGCTCGGGCCTGGACCTCACCCCGGCCACGGTGCGCAATGTGATGTCCGACCTGGAAGAGATGGGTTTTATCGCCAGCCCGCACACCTCGGCCGGGCGCGTGCCCACGCATCGCGGCTACCGGTTTTTTGTC
>ERZ1034421.145-NODE-145-length-12342-cov-2.285261_pt1 | contig 12342 bp, 12 predicted proteins | sample MGYA00520600_ERZ1034421 | MGnify/ENA primary metagenome ERZ1034421 (study PRJEB33736, sample SAMEA104288486) | Azolla rubra | place: Australia | collected 1985 | study: EMG produced TPA metagenomics assembly of the PRJEB19522 data set (Is there foul play in the... | reverse complement strand
TGAGCTGGAATGCAATTTCAAGCTGCAGATCAACGGCACGGAAACTTTTTTCAGCTTGCCCAGCCATATCTGCAGCCAGCGCACCGTACAGACGGACAGTGGCAAACTGGTCGTACAACAAGGGCTGGAGTTCGATGAGATTCCCTATCAGCAGAAAATCCTGCTGCAGAATTTCATCCTGCAGTCCATTTCCAACATACAACTCGGATAACCCCGCATGAAAAAAACCATGGTGGCCTTTGATCACGCCACCCTGCCGAAAACCGGCATACTCCTCGCTAACCTGGGCACGCCGGACGCGCCCACCGCCAAGGCCTTGCGTCCTTACCTCAAGCAGTTCCTGAGTGACCGGCGCGTGGTGGAAATTCCGCGCATTATCTGGTGGCTGATCCTGAACCTGATCATCCTCAATCTGCGCCCACGCAAATCGGCAGAAAAATATGCCCAGATATGGACCAGCGAAGGCTCGCCACTGCTGGCCAATGCCCGCAAACAAACCGCGCTTTTGCAAGGCTTCCTGAGCCAGCGCATTGCATCACCCTATGCCGTTGAACTGGGCATGCGCTACGGCAACCCCTCCATGGCCTCAGCCATCGCCAAACTGCAGGCGCAAAACTGCACGCGCATCCTGGTATTCCCGTTGTATCCGCAATACGCAGCCAGCAGCACTGCCTCTGCGCTGGATGCGGTATGGGACACCTTGAAACAAACCCGCAATGTGCCGGCGATACGCACCATACGCAATTACCATGACCATCCGGCTTACATTAAAGCGCTGGCGGACAGCGTGCGCGAATACTGGTCGATCAACGGCAAACCGGAAAAACTGGTCATGAGTTTTCACGGCGTGCCACGCTATACGCTGGACAAGGGCGACCCCTACCATTGCGAATGCCACAAAACCGGCCGGCTGCTGGCGGAAGCGCTGGGGCTGACTAAAGACCAATACCTGATTGCCTTCCAGTCGCGTTTTGGCAAGGCAGAGTGGCTGAAGCCTTATCTCGCCGGCACACTGGAAAAACTGGGTAAAGATCAGCTGAAGCGCGTGGATGTCATTTGCCCGGGGTTCTCCAGTGACTGCCTTGAAACACTGGAAGAAATCGCCATGGAAGGCAAGGAGATTTTCCAGCACAACGGCGGTGGCGAATATCACTACATTCCCGCCCTGAACAGCCGCGAAGGCTGGATACATGCGATGTGCGACATTGCTCTAGACAATCTTCATGGCTGGGTAAGTACAGAGTGGGATGCCGAGCATGCCCGTCAAGAAGGTGTGAAAACCGCCCTGCGCGCCCAGGCATTGAGCGAAAGCAAGGCAGACGTCTAACTTCTGGCAAGCGGGCAGCAGCCCCTGCCTGTGAGCGGTTTGCTATACTTGCAACCTTGGCGGAAAGTCATCCGGCCCCGGCCCTGCTCTTCGCACCGGACCATGGAAGACCGGCAGGTTAAGATATTGACCCGCCACCCCGGACAAGCAGTCCGCTTGATTGCTTGCCCCAACCTCGCAGAAATGGATACATAGCGCATGATAGTAATTACCGGCGGCGCCGGCATGATAGGCAGCATGATTGCTTGGCATCTCAATACCCACGCAGGTCGCGATGACCTGATGATCGTTGATCGCCTGCATCATCCCGAGCAATGGCAAAACCTGGTACATCGCCAATATGCCCAGTACCTGGACAAGGACGAACTAGCCAGTTGGCTAGAGCAGGGCCACAAGGTGGAAGCCATCATCCACATGGGCGCCATCAGCGCCACCACCGAGCGCGATTTCAACAAGCTGGTGCAGGACAACATCCATTTCAGCCAGGCACTCTGGCAGTATTGTGCCGACAAAGGCATTCCTTTCCTGTATGCCAGCTCGGCAGCGACCTATGGCGGCGGTGAAAAAGGCTATGTTGACGACGAAGCGTCCATCGACAGCCTGCGCCCATTGAATGGCTACGGCTATTCCAAGCAGTTTTTTGATCAATGGGCCCTGCGCCAGGTGCGCACCCAGCAAGCCGTGCCGCCCCAGTGGCAAGGCTTCAAGTTCTTTAATGTGTATGGCCCCAATGAATACCATAAAGAGCGCATGGCGAGCGTGGCTTTCCATACCTTCAACCAGTTCCGGGAACACGGCACGGTCAAACTGTTCAAAAGCCATATCGAAGGCTATGCCGATGGCATGCAACTGCGGGATTTTGTCTATGTGAAGGATGCCGCTGCCGTAGTGGTGCACTTCCTGTTGCAAGGTGGCGCCTCTGGCATTTACAACATCGGCACCGGCAAGGCGCGCGCGTTCCGCGATCTCGCCAGCAATGTCATGACCAGCATGGGCAAAACTCCATCCATCACCTATATCGACATGCCGCAGGATTTGCACGGCAAGTACCAGTACTTTACCGAAGCCAGCATGCAGAAGCTGCAGGCTGCCGGTTATACCAGCGCTTTTCATACGCTCGAAGAAGGTGTACGCGACTACGTACAGAATTATCTGCTTCAGGCAGACCCTTACGCATAAGGTAGAGCACCATGACCCCTGTTGAAAATTTACAGCAAGCCCTTTCGCAGCACGCCGACGTGATGGCAAAGCTGGAAGCCATGCTGCCGCAAATCGCGGAAGTCGCCCAGGTATGGCGTGACTGTCTGGCACGCGGCGGCAAGATCCTGTTCATGGGCAATGGCGGCAGTGCCGCCGACAGCCAGCACGTGGCCGCCGAAATCGTCGGCCGCTACAAAAAAGAACGCAAAGGCCTGCCCGCCATCGCGCTCACCACCGATACTTCCATCCTGACCTCGGTGGGCAATGACTACGGCTTTGATTTCATTTTTTCACGTCAGGTAGAAGCGCTTTGCCTGCCGCAAGATGTGGTGGTCGGCTTCTCCACCTCCGGCAATAGTGCCAATGTGGTCCGCGCGATAGAGACGGCCAAGGCCATAGGCGCCACCACCGTGGGCATGACCGGCGGTAGCGGCGGCAAGCTGGCTGCTCTGTGTGATTACTGCCTGACCATGCCTTCCTCCGATACTCCGCGCATTCAGGAAGCCCATATTTTTATCGGCCATAGCCTGTGCGACCTGCTGGAAGCCGATTAGCGATGTCGACCTTATTGATCAGCACCGTCAAGGAGCGCTTTGGCCAGGGCGAGCGCTGGGCGCTTGTGATTGGCGATCTCATGCTGGATCGTTACCTGATAGGGGACGTGCAGCGTATCTCGCCAGAGGCCCCCGTGCCGGTGGTCTTACTGAAAGAGCGCAACGAACGCGCCGGTGGCGCAGCCAATGTGGCTGCCAATCTCGCCCTGCTGGGCATCCCGACCCGTATCTGCGGCGTGGTCGGTCATGATGCAGAAGGCCAGACCCTGCTGACGCTGATGCAAGCCGCCAATATAGGCACGACCGGCGTGATGCACAGTGCGGAACGCCCCACCATCACCAAAACCCGCGTGCTGGGCGGCATACAACAGATGATGCGGCTGGATCAGGAAAGTAATGCCGCCTTCAGTACCGATGAAAAAGAGAAGCTGCGCCAAAGCGTCGATGATCAACTGGCGCAGCATCCTGCCATGATTATCCTGTCGGATTACGCCAAAGGCGTGCTGGGCGCTGAGCTGGTGAGCCATGTGATCCAGCATGCCAGACAGCACGGTATTCCCTTGCTGGTAGACCCTAAAGGCCGCGATTACAGCAAATATCGTGGCGCTACCGCATTGACCCCCAATAAACGCGAAACGGCCGAAGCCTGCAATGTGAGCGCGCAGGACAATGCTGCATTGCTGCAAGCCGCCGCAGAATTGCGCACAACCCTGGCGCTGGAATTCCTGGCCGTCACCCGCGGCGAAGAAGGCATCAGCATGATAGAAGCCGATGCGACCAGCCATATCCCGGCCACGGCCAAACAGGTATTCGATGTTTCCGGCGCGGGAGATACCGTCATCGCCACTCTGGCAGCCGGCATGATGCACGGATTGCCACCGCACCAGGCATTGCAGCTGGCCAATATTGCCGCCGGCATTGTGGTGGGCAAAGTCGGCACCGTGCCCATTTCGCGTCAGGAGCTGCTCAATACGCTGCTGACCGCCGAAACCGCTAGTCAAGCCGACAAGGTATGCAATATGGAAACCCTGCTGGCGCGCGTAGCTGCCTGGCGGGCTGCCGGTGAAAAAATTGTCTTCACCAATGGCTGCTTTGATCTGCTGCACGCAGGTCATGTCACTTACCTTGAGGCCGCCAGCAAACGCGGTACCCGCCTGATTCTGGGCTTGAATACCGATCGCTCGGTCAGCGCGCTCAAGGGCCCTACCCGTCCCGTTATCCACGAGATGGACCGCGCGCGCGTGCTCGCCGCGCTGGAAGCGATTGATGCCGTGATCCTGTTTGATGAGGACACCCCGCTGGGTCTCATTAACGCCATCCGTCCCGATGTCATCGTCAAAGGCAGCGATTACCGTGAAGATCAGGTAGTAGGTGGCGCCGAAGTCAAATCCTGGGGAGGCGAAATCGCGCTTATCCCAGTGGTACCCGGTCGCAGTACCAGTGGAATCCTGGAAAAAATCGCCAGTTAGGCTTGCACATGGCAGTGAATAAAATTCTGGTGATGGGCCCGTCCTGGGTGGGTGATATGGTGCTGGCGCAAAGCCTGTTCAAAGCCCTGCGCCAGCAGGACCCGGAAGTCATCATCGACGTCGCAGCCCCCAGCTGGACGCTGCCTTTGCTGGAACGCATGCCAGAAGTCCATCAGGGCATCGCCCTGCCCTTCAAGCATGGTCAGTTCGCGTTGCTGGAGCGCATCCGCTTCGGGCGTTCCCTGCGCAAGGCGAATTACACACAGAGCATCATGCTCACCAACTCACTCAAATCCGCCATCCTGCCTTTTGCCGCAGGCATTCCACAGCGCACGGGGTTTCTTGGTGAGCAGCGCTATGGGTTGCTCAACGACATCCGGAAACTCGACAAACAATTGCTACCGCGCACAGTAGATCGTTTTGTAGCGCTCGCCTATCCTGCAGATCATGCATTATTGCCGGGCCAACTGCATGAACCAAAGCTGGTTAGTAATACCGCAAACGCGGCAAGTGTTTTAGAAACGTTGGGTAGATCGTCGCCTGAACGGCCGGTGTTGGGGTTGTGTCCTGGTGCGGAATATGGAGAAGCTAAGCGTTGGCCATCCGAATATTATGCCGAGGTAGCTCGGCACGCGCTGACGTCAGGCTGGGAAGTCTGGCTGTTTGGGTCAGACAAGGATATACCTGTCACGACCGCAATCAATCATCTGACCGGCCATCGTTGCCTCGACCTGGGAGGAAAAACCAGACTTGGCGATGCGGTCGATTTGATGGCGCTGTGCCACACCGTCATCAGCAACGACTCAGGGCTAATGCACGTTGCCGCGGCTTTAGACAAAAATCTGATTGCCATTTACGGCTCATCTGATCCTCACCATACCCCCCCAATGACTAGCAAGGCTGTCATCGAATACTTGGGTTTATCATGCAGTCCGTGTTTTCAGCGCACCTGCCCTCTAGGCCACTTGAATTGCCTGAAACACATCGCCCCGGCCAACATCATCACGCATTTCCAGAAGTGAAACTCAGCTAGGCGGCTGTACGTTCTTCATCTGGCAATCCTCGCCTGGCAATCCAGTATCCGTGCAATTTTTCGCGGCTGATTTCCACAGTCAACACAGTAACAGGCAGCCAGAAATAAACCCAGATAGCTTTCGGTGTCGTGAGCAGCCATCCTGTATTGGTCAATTGCCCGCCCACGCCTAATGTGGCCCAGAGCAGAGCATTGCTATGCCTGCCATGTTTGACAAGATAGGCGGCCAATACTGTGAAAATGAAGAGCCCAAGGACGCCATCTTCATACAGTATCTGCAACAGGAAATTATGTGTATGTGTGTACATGTGCAGAAACCGGTAGCCATCCTTGCCACATCCAATCCATATGCCGCAAACATGCGAAACACGATTTAGTGCATCCGACCAAATCTCGGGTCTGTAGCTTAAGCCTCTTTGCAGCAGCAATTGATCCGCGCCCATCAGATAGCTAAGCAGAACAACTGCCAGTACGACGGTAGAACCAAGCAACCAGAAACGCCTCGCAAATAGGTAAACCAGCAAAAATAAGGCATATGCTACTAGCAGGGTACGTGCTTGGTATACCGTGGAAATAAGCAGTATCAAGCTGCTCAGCACCAAAAATCCGGCCATCACATGCCATTTTGAGATAGATCTCAGCCTTGGCTCAACCTTGTAAAGCCAGAGGTATAACAGCCCAGTACTAATCACCAGTGCCGTATCAATTGGATCGACCGCTCTCCCAAACAGCACCCCATAACGGACCCATTCCCCCGTCCTTTGATGGATAAGCCACCAGTCCATCGCACTCCATGCCAGGAGAGTCAAACTTGCCCACGCGAACACTGTAAGGATTGCTTCCAGTTTTTTCGTACGGTCTAGCAAAGTACAGCAGGCAAGAAAGCCGACAAAATAAAACCATAGCTTCAATTCCTGCCATGACTCCATGTTAAGGATTTGAATAAGAGCGAGAGGCAATAAAACCCATATATAGGCCTGGAGAAACCCGCCCAATGCCTTTGGTGACCATATCAACCAAATAAGGCCGGGCAAAACAATGCCCGCCAGGAAGAGGCCTCTAGACGGAAGCGGCAGATAGTAGCTAAGCGAATACAGGAGCAGACCTGCAATGATTATCCCTGTAAAAATCCGCCATTGCAGGCTTGAGTTGGAAGATTGTAAATTTTTCATGATAAGGATTCCGGGATGATGGAACAGTAAACCGTCAATGGAATACCTCGCAAAATGCTTTCTAGCGCTTCAATATTAATATCCAATCCCTTCTGCCCATGTTCGATATGGTATGTCGAGAAGTTCAGGGAATTCTGGCAGTACATTTCGTAATCCCTTTCTACAATTTCGATAGCTTTGGTCAGCGTATGGCCGTCACGGATCGGTCCAGGGAAAAATTCTGCCTGACCAAATACGTCGTTATCCTGAGCACAGTTCACATAGAGGATAGGACGGCCGGAAAGCCCCGCTTCGATAACTGCGTTGGACATGATGTTGATGATTAAAGAAGCTTGGCTCAGCGCTTCAGCCAAGGTAATCGTCGGCGGTAGTACTGTAAGATTGTTGGCTAAACCTTGAGCATCATTCCAGAACGCCATTGAACTCCTGGGGTGGGCCTTGACCATGACCTGGTATTCGGGGTGCGCTATAGCCCATTCGAGAAGCAAGGCATAAGTCCGGCGGTAACCTTCCAGCTTTTCCTTATCCGGCCCAACGCCTAACACCAATAAAGTACGGCGTTCAGCAGTGGCCGGTGGCAACCGGTAAGCCTCGTCAATCATATAAGAACCGGCAATGACGGCGGTGGAAGTACCGAAAATCAATTTGCGTCTTAGCAAGGCATCCAGCGAACTCCGACCAAAGAGAAAATAGTAGTGGTAGTCGTTCATGCCCAGTCGAGATGAGGTTTCCAGCGTAGTGGCATGAGCCAGCTGGACCAACTTTGCATCGACGGCATCAAGAGCAAGTCGAAGGAAAGGCGCAAAATAGCTACCATTGCGATCATTCAGCACGATATGTGGTCGATAGTGCCGGACTAGCCATTGCGCATGGGCTGCGTAGCCAAAATATCGTAGAGGTACCGACTGGTTGGGATGACACAACCGTCGCGATGACAATAATGCGCTGGGAACATCCAGTGCGGTTTCCACCAGTCGGTGTTGTCGTTGTCGTAGCGTTTCGATCAGTCGTTTTTTGCGCTGAAAGCGGATTACCTTTGGTGCAGATTGCAATAACAGGAAATCACAGGCGCTAGCATCAATATCAGGATTCGCCAGCCGGAAATGCGCGCATATGCCGAATATCAAGTCTTTGAAGGCATCACGAAGGAAACGGACACTACTGCCTGGTATACCGTGTCGCTGCCTTAGCAGTTTCCAGCGGTAACGGTCCAACGCGTGTGCTTTTGCTGACCAGATATTACTTTTACGCATCGTTTTGCAATTTATTTGGGGATAGAAAGCAGGGAAAAGAATTCTTGTTGGGCGGCCTCATCAGAAAACCGATCACTCAGTTGATGCAACATAGGGCGTGAATCGAAGCGCGAAATATCGTCTGCCAACTGTTTAATGCTAGCAGCCAACGACGATGTATCACCGGTCACAAACAGATTGCCCACGGATGCCACCACTTCCGCACCACCACCACTATCACTGCAGACTATCGGCAACTCTGCTGCCATTGCCTCCAGCAGAACCATGCCAAAGGGTTCGTGATCTGAACTCAAGATAAATGCATCGAAAGCCTTGAAGTAACGTCGCGCATCAGGCACCTGGCCGAGAAACTGTATTTTTCTGTCCACATGCAGTTCATGCACCAATTGTTTCAAAGACGCCTCCAGCGGACCTTGGCCAATAATAACCAGTAATGCATTGGCAGACAGGCCTGGCAATGCCTGGGCAAAAGCCTTTATCAGCGTGGCCTGGTCCTTGTCATGATGCAAACGCCCCACATTGCCGAATATGAGGGCATCCTCAGGCAGGCCCAAGTGTATGCGCGCATCGCTACGAGATACGAGTTCACGACGAATACGCGCTACATCAATCCGGTTATACAAGGTACTGATCTTGTCTACTGGCCAGTTCGACAAATGCTGCCGCATCTCATCCCGAACAGAGTTGGAAACACATAGCATAGTCAGGCGGCGCTTATACCAGTTCACTAATAAGCGACGGGACGCACGCTTGTAATCGTTGTAATTGTGGTGAATGCTGTAAACATGAAGATTGGTGGCCAGCAATGCGACGTAAGTAGGTTTGACGCGATGCGCGATACAGAAAGCGAAATCGTACTGGCGTGCCAGTTCGCGGATACGGGCGATGGCACCCAATTTTAATCCACGAATCTGCTTGCTCGAATAACCCAGAAACAGTACTTCTTCAGATTCACTGCCTATTCGAACCGCTTCATCAGGCGGACCCGCCAGATACACCGTCACCACCCGATAATCTGTGCCCTTGAACAAAGCGGCATATTGTCGGGCGCAATCCAAAAATGGCGGATAGTAAGAATGGCATATCTGCAATACAGCCCTGCTCATGCTGCATCTCCAAACACAGACACTTCTTTACACATGGATTTTTTCGCCCGCTGGCTGAGCCTGGCTGTTTCAAGATAACCTGCAGCCACCGCCCGTTTCGCCTCAGCGCTAACATTTTTCCAGTCATCGGCCAAGCGAAGGAAGTGCCGAAAATTACGGATACGCAACCGGGAAGGAAGCGGCCGAGAGTAACACTTCATATCTGCGATATCTATCAATCCAAATTCATTTCCAGCGGTTAGCACGACATTGCCGAAATGTAAGGAGCGAAAATAGATGCCCTTGTCGTGAAGATGCGCGATAAAACTCCCCAATTTATGCATAAATGCTGCAGATAAGGCTTTTTCCTGCGCGATTTGCCGTACGGTTCTTCCGGGCAAGGGCCTATAAATCACAGCCGTATTACGTGAGCAGGTAAGATGAAACAGGTCGACAATATCTACCGTCGGAATCGCCAACCATTTCAAGGACTCTGCGTTATGGCAAAAATGCCGGGCATAAGACGTCAGCGCTGCACTGCTCAAGACATGCTTGCGGCGGAATATCTTGAGGATATTGCCGGAAGCGAGGTGATAGACTTTTGGACCATGCCGGTCCTGCTCCCATATATCAGCATCTACCGTGAGAGCGGCAAAATCTTCTGGCGTCATGCCCACGCTGATGCGTTGATGGGCACGGAAGGTCGATGTGATCAGGCGGAATGAAAAAAACATCGATCAAGCCTGCGCAGATTTGTGGGTGCGTTGCTCTCGCCAAATCATAATGAGCTTACGAAGATAGACAACCGTGCCAGGCAATTGGCCGAGAATAATCAAAGGATTTTGCTTGTGAACGCCATAGGCGAGAACCAGGCTTTGTGGCATTTTCGCGCGGCAATGCAGCCATGCAAAACCGAACAAATCAACGACACCTAGCGCAAGCCGGCCCAGCGTACCGTAATTGGATTTACGATGTGCATGGTGCCAGTGGCTGATATGCACGGCTGAAATCTTGCCTCCATTTTCTTTGATCAACGCAGGCATGAAGCGGTGCATATGGGAGAAATAGGGAAGATCAAAACAGGCTTCGGGCGAAAATAGCTTCAAACCGCAACCAGTATGAGACATATCAGCATAGCCGCAATCCGGCAAAGATAGAGAAGGTATTGTCCTGGCTACCCTGATTGATGTCATGCCTCCACCGCTTTTTTTGGGTTAACCATATACTGCCTTCTTGCAAACATGCGCCATATTAATAAAAAGCCTCGCCGAAAACAATCTGGCGCACACTACAATTTAGCTACACCGCCGAGCACCTGGATATGATGAAGATGACAATACTCTTGCCATCCCTTGAAATCAGTCCAGTTGCTCATGAACACGAAATCCAGCCCGGCGCGGGTAGAGGATTCATGATCATAGCGACTATCGCCCATGAACAAGGCAGGCTGGCGGATATTACCGCTTGCCAGCTCGCGGGCGAGGATCTGGTCTTTATTATCCGGGCTGCCGAAAATACCACCATCAAACAGCGACAACAGGCCGCGTTCGGCAAAAATCGCCCGCAGTTCATCCTGATCTCCACCCGAAATCACCAGCCAGTTGCTGTCCGGCGTGCGCTCGCGCAGCTGAGTTAATCCGGGGGCAATCTCGCAAGTGGACAAGCGCTTGCGAACCTCGCGACCGAAATCCACGAGCAGGAAGTCTATATCCTTGCGGCTGGCAGGCCGGTGCAGTATATCGGTAAGGAAGTATTCGAATTTGACAAAGCGGGAGATGCCGCCGAGCTTGATATGGTGATCGACCAGGGCTTGTGCCTCTTGGTCATTGGCGCCAAAGTTTTTGGCGGTAGCGAAATACGCCTCAATTTTCAGGAAATTGGAATTGAGGATGACACCGTCACAATCAAAAACCAGGCTTTGATATCGCGCAATATTCATGTTGGGCCTGACCGGGTTGGAATCGCGACGGAATCACTAAGCAATGAGCCCGCCGCGAACATCCCATTTAGCAGGCGGCCACTCTCGGGGCCGCCATGGCGTTATGCTGCTTTAATCGCGCTGGCTTCACGGGCCAGTTTGGTAATGTGCGCCCAGTTTTTGGAAGCCACGGCATCGGCCGGGGTCAACCAGGTACCGCCGCAGACCACCACGTTGGGCAGTGCCAGGAATTGCGGAGCGCTTTCGACCGTCACGCCACCAGTGGGGCAGAACTTCACATCGCCAAATGGACCTGCAAAGCCCTTCAGCAGGTTGATGCCACCCACAGCCACGGCTGGGAAAAGCTTCAGGAAGTAGTAATCATCGGCATTGGCCTGCATGATTTCACTACCGGTAGAAACACCTGGCAGCAAAGGCAGACCCATTTCACGCGCTGCCAGACCAAGCTGGCTGGTGTAGCCGGGGCTGACCGCAAACTGGCAACCGACATCCTTGCAAGCTTGTGCGTCCTTGATGTTGCGCACGGTGCCGGCACCGACGATGGCATCTGGCACGGCCTTGGCAATGGCTTCCATAGCCTGCAGAGCCACAGGGGTACGCAGGGTCACTTCCAGCACCTTGATACCGCCTTCGAGCAAGGCTTCTGCCATAGGCACAGCATCTTCTACCTTGTTGATGACGATAACCGGAATGACCGGGCCGTGATTAGCTAAGTCTAGAGTGTTCATTTCACATCCACATTGATATCAAGAAAAGAGTTGCGGCCAGAATCGAGGCTCGCCAAACCGGTGGCTGATCCGTCTCCACCGGGGAAACGGATCAGCGTTCAGATCAGATCCAGGTAACCGCACCTTCTTCGGCACTGTGCACATTCTTGCGCATGCCACCGAAGAGTTCACGACCGATACCATGGCCATTGTTATGCTTGTGCGCCTCAGTCATCACTGCCTGGGTGCGTGATTGCCATTCATCTTCATCCACCAGCGCATTCAATGTGCCGACGATGGAGTTGAGGCGGATCATATCGCCCGTGCGAACCTTGCCGATAGGACCACCGCCCAGCGCTTCCGGGCTCAGGTGGATGGCAGCAGGCACTTTGCCGGATGCACCGCTCATGCGGCCATCGGTCACGATCGCCACCTTGAAGCCCTTGGCTTGCAGCACGGACAATGGTGGCGTCAGCTTGTGCAGTTCAGGCATACCGTTGGCACGCGGACCCTGGAATCGCACCACGGCGACAAAGTCTTTTTCCAGTTCGCCACGTTCAAACGCAGCCAGCAGCTCTTCCTGACCATTGAAAACAATCGCAG
>ERZ1034421.144-NODE-144-length-12352-cov-2.278848_pt1 | contig 12352 bp, 14 predicted proteins | sample MGYA00520600_ERZ1034421 | MGnify/ENA primary metagenome ERZ1034421 (study PRJEB33736, sample SAMEA104288486) | Azolla rubra | place: Australia | collected 1985 | study: EMG produced TPA metagenomics assembly of the PRJEB19522 data set (Is there foul play in the... | reverse complement strand
CATCAAGGCCTGGCGTGTCATCCACACATCCTGTTCAGAAAAGGCGCCATAGTGAAACAGGCTTGCCACCAGCGGCACGGCGATCACGGCCAGCGCCACTGCGGCAGGCAATGCCAGTATGAAGGTCAGTCGCAGCCCCCAGTCCAGCAACTGCGAATATTCGCCATCGGCTTTGTCGGCCACGCTTTTTGAGAGACTGGGCAGCAGTATCGTCCCCAGGGCAACACCTAGGACGCCGGTGGGAAATTCCATCAGACGATCGGCGTAATACAGCCAGGATACGCTGCCCGTCTGCAGAAACGAGGCAAAAATGGTATTGATCAACAGCGAAATCTGGGCAATCGACACGCCAAACACCGCCGGCCCCATCAAGCGCAGGATGCGCCACACACCCTCATCGCCAAGGCTGAAGCGTATGCGCGGCAAAAGACCGATCTGGCGCAAATAAGGCACCTGATACACCAGCTGCAGAACCCCGCCAGCAAATACCGCCCAGCCCAGCACCATGACGGGAGGATCAAAATACGGCGCAAAAAACAGCGCGGCGATGATGAACGTGATATTGAGCCAGACCGGCGTGAACGCAGGCACGGAAAACTTGCTGTAGGTATTCAGCACGCCACCGGCCAGCGAGACCAGCGAAATAAAGAAAATGTAGGGAAAGGTAACGCGCAACAGCGAAACGGTCATGGCGAATTTGTCCGGCTCCGCTTCGAACCCCGGCGCGCTGACGTAGACCACCCAAGGGGCTGCCAGCATGCCCAGAATAGTGACGACGACCAGGGCCAGCCCCAGCAAGGTGGCCACATGATCGATCAGCAGCCGGGTTTCTTCATGTCCACGGCGATTTTTGTATTCGGCCAGCACCGGCACAAACGCCTGGGAAAATGCGCCTTCGGCAAACAGGCGGCGCAACAGATTGGGGATTTTGAACGCGACAAAAAAAGCATCGGTATAAAGGCCGGCGCCGAATACGCGCGCGATGAGGGTATCGCGCACGAAGCCGAGGATACGCGAGACAAAGGTCATGCTGCCGACAGTGGCCAGTGCTTTAAGTAAGTTCATTACGCCAGTATTTTCAATTAATCTTCTGCCACCACAACGGGTTGGCGCGGAGCCTTATGCAGGATGCAGCCTGAAAGCCACCTGAATCAATTCCCTTAAACATGCATGAAAGATGCGCAACATTCCCTGTAAAATCAGCACTGGAATACAGCGCCTGCCTCTGGGAATCCGGCATCGGCAAAACAAGATCAGCGGCAGAAATAAGGCCTTAAATACAAGCGCATGATTTTAGCATGCCCACACGGCAAGCCTAAAGCGCAAGATGCGCGAGACAACTTGCGCAATGGCAAAAAAACGGCTAATATGCTCGGCTTCGAATTTATAACTTGATTAGGATTATCCATGGCTAATAGCGCACAGGCGAGAAAACGTGCCCGTCAGGCAGTTAAGCAACGCGCCCACAACGCCAGCTTACGTTCCACTCTGCGCACCGCGATCAAAAAGATCATCAAAGCGGTTGAAGCAGGTGACAAAGCTGCCGCACAAACTGCTTACATCGAAAATGTAAGCGTGATTGATCGCATCGCGGACAAGAATATCATCCATAAGAACAAGGCCGCTCGCCACAAGAGCCGCCTGTCAGCCTCTATCAAGGCCATGGCATAATATTCAAGCTGCACGCAAAAAAGCCGAACAGATGTTCGGCTTTTTTATTGCCCGCTCACTTCCCTGCTTCATCACCCAGCCGCGGCGGCTAAAGTAGCGCATCCTTAAGCGTATCAAATCCCCAGTAAATGCCTGGAGGTAAAACCGGCGCCCACAAAGCAAATGAGGGCGCCAACTTCGCACCCTCATCCATTCAAGCCAACGGCTGTGAGCAGCAGCCTTATTTGCCTACCCCTAGCGCTTCGCGCGCCTGCATCGCCAGATCATAGGCAGTTTCAGCACGGGCATCGACCACGGTGAAGTGGCCCATTTTACGGCCGGCACGGGGCTCATGCTTGCCGTACAAATGCAGCTTGAGCGCGGGCACGGCAAAGGCCGCAGCCCAATCCGGCTCGCCATCCTGCCAGATATTGCCAAGAATATTCACCATGACGGATGGGCTGTGCAAGCGCGCATCCCCCAGCGCATGCCCGGTGAGCACACGCACTTGCTGCTCAAACTGGTTGGTCACGCAGCCATCCAGGGTATAGTGGCCGGAATTATGCGGGCGGGGCGCAATTTCATTGACCAGAATCTGGTCGCCGCAGACAAAAAACTCAACCCCGAGCACGCCGACATACTCCAGCTTCTCGGCAAGCTCAATTGCCAGGGCCTTGGCTTTTTCGCGCAAGGCATCACTGCAGCGCGCAGGTGCAATGCTAACATCGAGAATACCGTTCAGATGGCTGTTTTCTGCAGCGGGAAAAGCCGCTACATGGCCATGCGCATCCCGCGCCAGCACGACAGAAACTTCCAGATCCAGCGCCAGCATTTTTTCCAGCACGCAGGTTTCGCCGCCAAACTGCTCAAAAGCGGCTTCCGCCTCCTGGCGACTCGCCACACGCGCCTGCCCCTTACCGTCATAGCCAAAGCGCGCCACTTTTAAAATCGCCGGATAAATCCCGGCATCCACGGCATCAAAATCCGCGGCAGATTCGATCACATGGAATGGCGCCACCGGCAGACCAGCATCGCGAATAAAGTTTTTCTCCATGACGCGATGTTGCGCCGTGGCAACCGCCGCCGCCGCCGGGCGAACAATACGGGTCTGCTCAAGAAATTCCAGCGTTTCAGCCGGCACATTCTCAAACTCGGTGGTAATGGCAGCACAACTTTGTGCCATTTTCTCCAGCGCTTCACGATCATCGTAAGCCGCACATAGGTGCACGTCGGCAATCTTGCCTGCCGGGCTGTTCAGATCGGGGTCCAGCACCGTCACCCGATAGCCCATCTCATGCGCTGCAATGACAAAAAAACGGCCGAGTTGGCCGCCGCCCAGCATGCCCAGCATGGCTGGCGGCAAAATCTTGGAAGAGAGTTCAGCTAGTTTCACGCTTAAGGTTGCTCCGATAATTGCATGGCAAATACTTTGTCGGTCTGGGCCGCACGGAAGGCATTCAGCTTGGTCGCCAGTGCGGCGTCCTGGGTGGCGAGCATGGCAATAGCAAACAAGCCGGCGTTAGCAGCCCCCGCTTCGCCGATGGCAAAGGTCGCCACCGGGATACCTTTGGGCATCTGCACAATGGAAAGCAGGGAATCCTGCCCTTGCAGGTGTTTGGAAGGAACCGGCACACCGAGCACCGGCAAGATTGTCTTGGCCGCCACCATGCCAGGCAAATGCGCCGCGCCGCCGGCACCGGCGATGATGACTTTGATGCCACGGCCAGCGGCCTGCTCGGCAAATTCAAACATCAGGTCAGGGGTGCGATGCGCCGATACCACGCGCGCTTCATAAGCTACGCCAAAATCAGCCAGCATTTGCGCCGCAAGCCGCATGACAGGCCAATCACTATCCGACCCCATGATGATGGCGACTTGCGCCTGTGTTGTAGACATGGAAGCCACCTTTACAAAAGAATAAGATTATCGCGATGAATCAGTTCAGCTTCATCCACATAGCCCAGCACCTGGGCAATATCCGCACTGGGCTTGCGCAGGATACGCGAGGTTTCACTGGCGCTGTAATTAACCAGGCCGCGCGCAATCTCGCGCCCCTGCTGATCAAAACATGCCACGGCCTCGCCACGCTCAAAGCTGCCCTCGACTGACAGCACGCCAATAGGGAGCAGGCTCTTGCCATCTTCACGCAGCGCTTTTACGGCACCATCGTCCATCACCACCTTGCCGGAAAGACGCAGGTGATCTGCCAGCCATTGTTTTTTTGCCAGCAATTTAACCTGACCCGCCTGCAAATGCGTGCCCACGGCATCACCTGCTGCCAGCCGCACCAGCACCTGCGGTTCGCGCCCAGAGGCAATCACGGTATGAGCGCCACTGCGCGCGGCGCGCTTGGCCGCCAGTATCTTGGTCAGCATGCCACCGGTACCAACACTGCTGCCAGCGCCGCCTGCCATGGCTTCCAGTTCGGGAGCGCCGGCGACTGCGTGATGAATGAATTGGGCGTCGGGATTTTTGCGTGGGTCTGCAGAATACAGCCCCTGCTGGTCGGTCAGGATGACGAGCGCATCGGCTTCAATCAGATTTGCCACCAGGGCACCCAGCGTATCGTTATCGCCAAAGCGGATCTCATCGGTGACGACTGTGTCGTTTTCGTTGATGATGGGGATGACGCCAAGATCAAGCAAGGTGCGCAGGGTACTGCGGGCATTCAGATAGCGCTTGCGATCCGCCAGATCATCGTGCGTCAGCAACACCTGCGCGGTATGCAGGCCATGCTTGCTGAAACAGCTTTCGTACATCTGCACCAGGCCCATTTGCCCTACCGCGGCCGCAGCCTGTAGCTCGTTCACCGCCTTAGGCCGCTTCTTCCAGCCCAGCCGCTGCATGCCTTCTGCCACCGCACCGCTAGATACCAGCACGACCTGGCGCGATTGTTTGACCAGATGAGAAATCTGGTCGGCCCAAGCGGCAATCGCCTGACGATCCAGCCCTTCGCCATTATTGGTGACCAGACTGGAACCCACTTTTACGACAATGCAGTCAGCTTCAAGCAGCAGGGAGTCCATTTTGATCCTCTTCGGCGTGCTCACCCGCGCGTACAGATTCGATATGTTCCATGATGGCGTAAGTCAATTCTTTGCAGCCCATGCCCGCCAGTGCGGAAATGGCAAATACGCGACCTTCCCAGCCATAGTCACGCACAAACTTTGCCACGACTTCGGCGCTGTCAGACAGCATGTCGACTTTATTCAGCACCAGCCAACGCGGCTTTTGATAAAGCGCTTCATCGTATTTGCGCAGCTCTTCTACAATGGCTCGCGCTTCCTTGACAGGATCGACCGCCTCATCGAAAGGAGCAATATCCACAAGGTGCAGCAGCAAGCGCGTACGTGCCAGATGGCGCAAGAACTGATGGCCCAAACCTGCACCTTCGGCCGCACCTTCGATCAGGCCAGGAATATCGGCAATGACAAAACTGCGATTGGTATCCACGCGGACAACGCCGAGATTGGGATGCAGGGTAGTAAAAGGATAATCCGCCACCTTGGGCTTGGCGGCCGACACTGAGCGGATAAAGGTCGATTTGCCGGCATTCGGCATACCGAGCAGGCCGACATCTGCCAGCACTTTGAGCTCAAAGTAGAGCTCAAACTCATCTCCAGGCTCACCCTTGGTACATTGCCGCGGGGAGCGGTTAACGCTGGATTTGAAATGAATATTACCCAGGCCGCCGTTACCACCTTTAGCCAGCAAAGCCTGCTGGCCATGCTCGGCGAGGTCGATAAGAACCTGCTCGGTTGCTTTGTTGCTGATGACCGTACCAACCGGCACTCGCAGAATCAGGTCTTCACCACCAGCGCCATACTGATCAGAACCACGGCCATTTTCCCCACGCTGTGCGCGGAAGGTGCGGGTGTATCGATAGTCCACCAGGGTATTGATGTTACGGTCAGCGACCGCATAGATGGAGCCACCGCGGCCGCCATCCCCGCCATTGGGACCGCCCATAGGCTCATATTTTTCGCGCCGGAAGGTGGCTACGCCATTACCGCCGTCGCCGGCGTAGACCTTGATGGTTGCTTCATCTATGAATTTCATGTTTTCCAGCCAATCTCAATATCGACAAGCGCGGCTTATTATAGCAAGCCGTTTTTTCCGACATGCACGCCTGAAATAAAAAAGCCCTATCGGTACGATAGGGCTTTTACCAACCTGTGCTGCGGATTAAGCAGGGATGATGCTGACCAGTTTGCGACGCAGAGCGCCCTTAACTGAGAAAGCAACCTTGCCGTCCACTTTGGCAAACAGGGTGTGATCCTTGCCCATGCCGACATTGTCACCAGCATGCATGCGGGTGCCACGTTGACGAACAATGATGCTGCCAGCAGAAACCAGCTGGTCGCCGAAGGCTTTCACGCCCAGTCGCTGGGCTTGTGAGTCGCGGCCGTTACGGGAACTACCGCCTGCTTTTTTGTGTGCCATGTTTTATTCCTTATCTCAAGTAACTGCAGCCGAATTACTTGGCAGCAATGTTTTCGATCTGGATTTCAGTGAAATCCTGACGATGACCCTGGGTCTTGCGATAGTGCTTACGACGACGCATCTTGAAGATCAAGACCTTGTCACCTCTACCGTGCGCGACCACCTTGGCCTTGACAATGGCACCAGCGATGACAGGAGCACCGATGGTAACGTTGTCGCCGTCAGCAACCATTAATACCTGGTCAATGGTGATGTCGCTACCGACTTCGCCCACCAACTTTTCAACCTTCAGTTTGTCGCCGGCTGCTACACGGTACTGCTTACCGCCGGTCTTGATGACTGCATACATGATCTAGCCTCGTTCGCTACGCATTCAAATGAATCGAGCATTATACGGAAAAATGGACGTTTAGCAAATCTTAATGCGCTTTTACGCAAACAATTCGCCACAAGGCCGCCATTATGCCGCAGACGTTGCGCAAGGCCAACAAGCACGGGACAAGCGCTGTATAAGCCCAGACCCTATATGTTAAAATGCGACATCTAATTCTGGCTGATACTCGTGTCCCTCGCTTTTATACAATCCTGCATCGCTCAAGACATGCAAGCAGTCGACGCGGTGATTCGCAAATCCCTTCATTCCGATGTTGTTCTGATCAATCAGGTTGCCGACTACATCATTAATAGTGGCGGCAAGCGCCTGCGCCCCGCTCTGGTTCTGTTGTCGGCCGGCGCATTTGGCGAGGTAAACGCGCGCCATCATGAGCTCGCCGCCGTGGTGGAGTTCATCCACACCGCCACCCTGCTGCATGATGACGTCGTCGACGAATCGGCCATGCGACGCGGTCGCGCCACAGCCAACACTCTCTTTGGCAACGCTGCCAGCGTACTCGTAGGCGACTTCATCTACTCGCGCGCCTTTCAGATGATGGTGGCCGTAGAGAGCATGCGGGTGATGGAAGTTCTGGCGGAGGCGACCAACATCATCGCCGAGGGCGAGGTCTTGCAACTGCTGAATGTGCACGATGCCGACATCACCGATGAAGCCTATCTCCGCGTTATTCACTATAAAACTGCCAAGCTGTTTGAAGCCGCCACGCGTCTGGGCGCGATCATCTGCTCGGCGAGCCAGCAGGATGAAGAGGCCATGGCCGAATATGGCATGCGCTTGGGCACCGCATTTCAACTGATTGATGATGTGCTGGACTTCAGCGGTGACAGTCAGGAAATCGGCAAAAACCTGGGCGATGACCTGGCAGAAGGCAAGCCTACATTGCCATTGCTGATTGCCATGCGCCTGGGCACTGCTGCCCAAGCGCAGACCATACGCAAGGCGATTGAAGAAGGCGGTCTGGATGAACTCCCCGCCGTTATGCAAGCCGTGCACGACACAGGAGCCCTGGACCAGGTGCGCGCCATCGCCCGGCAGGATTCAGCGTCTGCCGGATTCACCCTCGCGCCAGGCTCTGCTGAAACTCGCGGAATTTGCGGTGGACCGCACATTCTAGTAACACCAAAACCACCCACCGGACCTCAATAAAAACGCCACCAAGCCGCGAAGGATTGGTGGCGTTTTGTTTGACTGGCCATCAGCCTAACTCTGCAATCAGCCTGGTTCCGTCAGTACCCGGTACCCAGAACAACCGCTTTCATGGCCCTTTAATTCAATACAATCTGCTCGCCGCTATCGGCACGGTAGTAGCTGAGGTGCGCGCAAGGGCTGGTATCAGGCGTAAGGGCACCATCAAACAATGCTCGCCCGTCCACATCCACCACCGCATAGCCATTGTGATACAGCGTCACCTCGGCTTGCTGACGTCCTTGCCTCATGGCAAAGCTCATGTATCCGTCGTCCTCCTCTTCTCCATAGACTTCCCAGTCGGAGCGGCCGGTCAACTGCTCCATCCATCCTGGAAGATCAACCTCTACGCGGCAAACGACCGGGGCTTCCCATGCTGCCTGGACAGTGTTTTCCATCATTCGCATCCTTTCGTTTTCAAGTGGTTGGTTAAGGGCTAAGTGGCGTCGATGCGGCGCAATTTCAAGTGTGACTGTACCCGACAGTGGATAGTTGCTTATATCTGTATAACGGTGCGATGATGCAGAAAGTTTAATGGAACAACCGTATGCCCGACGTCATCAGCAATTTTCTTCAGATATTGCAGGACTCCCCTGCTTTTTTTATTGCCGTTTCTGCCCTGCTCGGGCTTCTGGTTGGCAGCTTTCTGAATGTGGTCATACACCGGCTACCCAAAATGATGGAAGCCGAATGGCGTCTCAATTGCCAGTCGCTGGATGGGCAGACTCCGGCAGAAGCGCCGAAAAAATTCAATCTGCTGACGCCGCGCTCCTGCTGCCCGAACTGCGGCCATGCCATCACGGCACTCGAAAACATCCCCCTGTTCAGCTACCTGGCCTTGCGCGGCAAATGCCGCGGCTGCCACGCCCCCATCAGCATGCGCTACCCGGCCGTCGAGTTGCTCACCGGCGTGCTGACTGCACTAATCAGCTGGAAACTGGGCTACGCTGGCACCACGGTCTTTGCCTGGCTCTTTGTGTTTGCATTAATCGCCCTGACCTTCATTGATCTGGATACCCAGCTGCTGCCTGACGACATTACGCTGCCCCTGTTATGGCTGGGCTTGCTGGTCAATTTCAATGGCGGATTTACCGACTTGCCTTCCGCCGTGGCTGGCGCGGCGGCAGGCTATCTCATCCTGTGGAGCATTTACTGGCTGTTCAAGCTGGTCACCGGAAAAGAAGGCATGGGCTATGGCGATTTCAAATTGCTGGCGGCGATAGGCGCATGGTTTGGCTGGCAAATGTTGCCCGCCGTGATCCTGCTTTCGTCTCTGGCGGGCTCGCTGATTGGCATCGGCCTGATCCTGTTTGCGCGACATGGCCGCAACACGCCCATCCCCTTCGGGCCCTATCTGGCACTGGGCGGTATCGCGGCGCTCTTCTTCGGGCCAACCCTGGCCAGCGTTTATCTGGGTCACTGACATGATCGTCGGATTGACGGGTGGCATAGGCAGCGGAAAATCAGCGGCAGCAGCCCAGTTTGCAACTCTGGGCATTCCCGTCATTGATGTGGACACCATCTCGCACGCACTGACGGCGCCGGGGCAACCTGCCGTAATGGCCATTGCCAGCGCGCTGGGCCAGAACATGCTAAATACCGATGGCAGCCTGAATCGGGCCGCCGTGCGTGGCAAGGTATTCGAAGACGCAGCTGCGCGTCGGCAACTGGAAAATATCCTTCACCCCGCCATTTATGAGGAAGCGCAGCGCCAGCTGGTGCAAGCCCGCCACAGCGCGCCTTATTGTGTGATCGTGGTGCCCCTGCTGTTTGAAAGCGAACGCTACCGGCAACTGATAGATCGCAGCCTGCTGATTGATTGTGATGAAGCCATCCAGCTTGCACGCACCATGCAGCGCAGTCAGATGACAGAAACCGAGGTGAGAAACATCATGGCAGCTCAGCTTTCACGCGAAACACGCCAACAATGCGCCGATGACATTATCCTCAACAATGGAAGCCTTGAGGAATTACACAAAAATGTCATGGCTTTTCACCAAAAATACATTAATCCTTGCATAGTTAGCAATTAGATTTTATAATCCACCGTAACTTTAAAAACGCTAAGCGCTCAGCCAAAAAAAGCCCGTGCCCAGTTACGATTACCCATTTAATGAACGTATCCGGACGCTGCTGCGCCTGGAGGACCTGTTCACTAAAGTGCTGCATAATATGGCAGCCGGGCATGAGTATCACCATCACTGCGCGCTGCTGTCCCTGTTCCAGATTCTTGATGTGATTGATCGCGCTGAATTAAAAGCCGATCTGCTGCAAGAGCTGGACCGCCAGAAAATCGTCATGACCAGCCTGCTCGGCAACCCGTCCATCGCTGAAAATGTCCTGACCGACCTGATCGGCGAAATCGAAAATACCAGCAAGGCCCTGCGCCAGAACACTACCAAGCTGGGAGAAACCCTGCGCGACAATGACTGGCTGATGAGCATCAAACAGCGCGCTGGCATTCCTGGTGGCGTCTGCGAGTTTGACCTTCCCTCATACCATTACTGGCTGGGGCTGGAAGAAGAAAGACGCCTGCAGGACCTCGATAACTGGCTTGCGCCATTGACCAGTATTTATGATGCCTTGCGCATCATCCTGCATATCTTGCGCGGCAGTGGCAATACCGTGGAGCTGACCGCCGTCAATGGCGTCTACCAGCAGATGCTGGGAGGCTCCAAGCCTGCCCAGATGTTGCGCTTGCAGGTCGACGACGATGTCGAATGCTTCCCCGAAGTCAGCGCCAATAAATACGCCATTAACATCCGTTTCAATAGCCTGGACTACGCGCAAAAGCCGCGTGCATGCGATAAAAACGTTAACTTCACCCTTACCCTGTGCAACCTGTAAAGCCCATCAAAAAACGCTTGGTCACCTGCCCGCAATGCCAAGCCGTCTCCGAATACTCCACCGAAAATCGCTTTCGCCCCTTTTGCTCTGAGCGCTGCAAGCTGATTGATCTTGGTTTGTGGGCAGACGAAGGTTACCGCATTGCACAGCCAATAGAACCTGACGAATTCCTGGAAGAATAAGGAGCTTAGCCATGTTGTTGCAGCTCAGATCTATCGCTTTATGCCTGTTTTTATGCGCCAGCCAGGGAGCCTGGGCCGTAGGAAATCTGGACATCAGCCGTGACTGGGTGCGCGCCACGGCGCCCGGTCAGGATGTAGGCGCGGCTTATATGACACTGACCAGCTCGGAAGATGGCACCCTGACGAAAGTGGAAAGTGATGCAGCTGGATCGGTAGAGATACACAGCATGACCATGAAGGACGGTGTGATGCGCATGCGCATGTTGGAAACCTTGCCGTTAAAAGCACGGCAGGCCGTGAATCTTGAGCCGGGCGGCTTTCACCTGATGCTGTTTGAACTCAAGGAGCCGCTGAAAGCAGGCGCAAGCGTCACCTTCAAATTGCACGTGCAGGACAGCCACGGCAAGCAACACATCTACACCCACAGCAGTCCGATCAAAGCGGCAGCAGACTAGCGTTCAGAACTGCCGTCGCCAGTGCCTGATCAGCGCGGTTGATCATCGTGGCTCGGCCTTGAATGTAAACTGATAACGTTGCAGGCCTGCCGCCGTTTCAACATCCATACGCGCAATCCAGTCGCTACGCCCCTGCACACATACAGGCAAGGTAATATCACCATGCCATCGACCATCGGGCTTTTGCAGCAGTCGATAGCGGTTAAGCCCCATTTCCATGCCATCCATGGCAAAGCTGGCATGAATAGACTGGGCGCCCGTCATACTGACATCCATCGCAAATGGTTTCAGCACCACCGGCTTGGCGGCAAACACCACATGCAGATCCTGATCGCCACAGCCTTCTTCCGGCGTGGGGCAATATAACACCTTGATACTCTGCGGCATCGCCGGGGAACGCATGTAGAAATAACATGTGACGGCAGCTACCATCAGCAGCAGCGCGGCTATTGCCCAGATTTTACGTTTAGTCGTGTTCATTCCAGCCTCCTCTCAGCATGGCAATGCCGTGTGCGCCCTGACGCCAGGCCTCTGGCAAATGTGATCGGTTCAAACCGCCCAGCGCGTATACGGGCAAGGAATAGCCGGCGATGGCTTCGCCAAACCCATGCCACCCCAGCGGCCGGGCATCTGGATGGGACTGCGTAGGCAATACCGGGGAAAATACGACGAAATCTAGCTCAAGCTCGGCTGCACGGGCCAGTTCCTCCGCATCATGGCAAGAAGCTCCCACGATCAAACCTTCGGGTTTCTGCGGCAAGGCCATTAGAGCCTGACTGCTGAGGTGCACGCCATCGGCATGCAGCGCCGCAGCCACTTGCGGGGTGGCATTCACCAGCACCTTGGCGCCATAAGGATGTGCCAGCGCCATCACTTTGGCGGCAAACGCCCGCAGCGCCTGCGTATCCAGATGCTTTTCACGCACTTGTATCAGTCGCAAGCCATTCTGCAATGCGCGTTGCAAGCGGAGAAGGAACACCGGCTCCCCCAGCGCCTCAAGTTGCGTGATGGCATAGATGGGTGGCAAGCTCAACATGCGCAGCAATGGCTCGTTGGCGGGCAATAGAGGGCCGACATTCACGGCGGAAGGCAGTTGCCAGGACAAGGCCTGGCCTTCACGTCCATGCGGCTCACCAAGCCAGCGGCGCACCTGATAGAAATGCAGTTGGACCGTGCGTTCAGGATAAGCAAAACGA
>ERZ1034421.142-NODE-142-length-12423-cov-2.619906_pt1 | contig 12423 bp, 20 predicted proteins | sample MGYA00520600_ERZ1034421 | MGnify/ENA primary metagenome ERZ1034421 (study PRJEB33736, sample SAMEA104288486) | Azolla rubra | place: Australia | collected 1985 | study: EMG produced TPA metagenomics assembly of the PRJEB19522 data set (Is there foul play in the... | reverse complement strand
AAAATCTAAGGATTCATCATGCGTGAAAAAATCAAACTGGAATCTAGCGCTGGTACTGGTCACTTCTACACCACGACCAAGAACAAGCGCACCATGCCTGAAAAGATGGAAATCAAGAAGTTTGATCCCGTCGCTCGCAAGCATGTGATGTACAAGGAAACCAAGCTGAAGTAATTTTCAGCATTGGTCAAACAAAAAGCCCGCTTATGCGGGCTTTTTATTTTATTACGTCCGGGCAGTCATTACGCCATACGGTAACACCGCAAGCGCCGTGAGAACTCTTGCAGCGCTGCTATGCCGCTTTTCTCAGCGCGCTGGCACCAGTCCTCCAGGCCTTTCAATAACTGCTCCTGAGAGGCGCTGGAGCGCGCCCAGATTTGCGCCAGCTCCTGCTTCAGCTGATATATGGTCTGCAAACGCGCACTATGCCTGAGGGCTTGCTCAAGCGCCTGCTTATCCTGGGCTGCCAAATCCTTTGCATCGAGATGCAGCCAATGCCGCAAACGCTCGAGCACGGTGGTTTCATGTCCATGCTGCTGATAGGCCATACGGATCTTGCTGATCTCTTCCCTATAGGCCTTTTTAAGCATGTCGCCATACTTGCCCATGACATCGAAACGGTGGGTGATGACGGCTTGCAGGGTATCCAGATCACAGCGGGTTTTAGCCCAGTCAAACTTGACCTTGGGCGCTATTTTGCGAACCTTGGCGAGCCGGCTCATCTGCATGAGCCTGATGTACATCCAGCCAATATCAAACTCATACCAGCGGCTGGATAAACGTGCCGAGCTGGCATAGGCGTGGTGATTGTTATGCAGCTCCTCACCACCGATGATGATGCCCCATGGCAGCAGATTGGTACTGGCATCGGCTGCGGCAAAATTGCGATAACCCCAGTAATGTCCCAAGCCATTGATGATGCCGGCGGCGGTAAGCGGTATCCAGGCCATTTGCACGGCCCAGATAGTTAGCCCCAGCGGGCCGAACAGCAGCACATCTATCACCAGCATCAACCGTATACCCCAACCACTATGGCGGCTGTAAACGTGACGCTCCATCCAGTCGTCCGGTGTACCGCTGCCATACTTTTGCAGGGTTTCGAGGTTAGTGGCTTCTTTACGGTAAAGCTCGGCGCCTTCGCGCAGGACTTTTTTGATACCGAGAACTTGCGGGCTGTGAGGATCATTCACCGTTTCGCAATGGGCATGATGTTTACGATGGATGGCAGCCCACTCCTTTGTCACCATGCCGGTGGTCATCCATAACCAGAACCGAAAGAAATGACTCACGATGGGATGCAAATCGAGCGCACGGTGCGCCTGACAACGATGCAGGTAGATGGTGACCGCTGCAATTGTGATGTGGGTGAGGCCGAGAGCTACCAGAATATAGCCCCACCATGGCAAGTCAAACATCCAGAAAGTCATGATGATTTCCTTTATGTCAGCAATTTAGGATTTACCGCCAGTTTATCCCTCTATAGGCATTGTTGGCGCTGAAGAATTCAGTATACGCACTTCGCGCTGTGGATATGGAATGCTGATATTGTTCTTCTGGAACGCACGCCAGATATCAAGATAGATATCCGACTGCAAGCGACCGGAGCCCTCTTCCGGATCCGGTATCCAGAATGTCAGAGTAAGGTCTATGCCGCTCTCGCCAAAGCCGGCGATCTTCACGTCCGGCAGCGGGTCCTGCATCACCCGGTCTTGCGCCATGGCCGCGTGCTGCATGATCTCCATGGCTTTTTCCAGAGGGCTCTCATAGCTTACCTGCAAAGGCATTTTCACCTGCGCTTTGCGCTCGCTGTAAGAGTGGTTGATCACGGCGCTGGTGATAAGAGTTTCGTTAGGAATCACCACCTGCGTCCCATCGAGCTTGCGCAACACCATGTAGCGTGAGCGCATTTCACTCACGACCCCATAATGAGCATCGACGGTAATCACATCGCCCATATGCATGGAGCGATCCAGCAGAATGATAAATCCACTCACATAATTACTGGCAATCTTCTGCAGGCCAAAACCAAGACCCACGCCCAGTGCGCCGCCAAAGACCGACAGCAAGGTGATATCCAGCCCTACGGCCGACAAGGCCATTAGGATAGCAATGAAGGACAGCCCGATACGTATCAGCTTGCTGAGCACCACCCGTACGTTCATATTGATCTGCTGGGCACGCATCAGGCGGTTTTCCAACCAGCGGCTAAGCCAGAGCGCGATGAACAGGGTAATCAGGACCGTGAGCACACCCTGGATCAGCAACAGCAGATTCATCTTGCTCTTGCCAATGTTGAAGCTCACGCTCTCGAGCGTGTGTAATATTTCGGGGAGGATGCCGCTGACATGGAGCGCCAGAATCAACCACACAGTGCTGGAAATCGCATTTTCCATGGTGCTGACCCAGGCACTGGGTGAAAAAACATAGCGCATGGCGTATACAACCAGCCGGATAACCGCCATGGCGACTAGCAGATTCATGGCGATCAACAACATGCTGGTATGTTGCCAGTGCTTCAGGATCAATTCACTGACATAAATGAATATCAGCGATGTCAGTGGGAACAGCACTCTGTTGATGCCACCAATGCCGACTTTCCAGGTTTCCGGAGCCTTGCGCATGACATAGGCGCGCAAAATTCCATTCATGGACCAGGCAAAGAGCAAACCGGCGATGATGATGCCGACCTGCCAGGTAAATGCGGGGGTGGCCAGATCGGCCAGAAACTCTTTCCAGAGCTGCTGCATGTCGCTGTTCATAGCAAGAAAATAGTCGCGAGTCCCAGGAAAATGAAGAAGCCACCGCTGTCCGTCATGGCGGTGATCAATACGCTGGAGCCAACGGCAGGGTCACGTCCCACTTTAGTCATGACTAATGGAATCATGACGCCCATTACCGCCGCCAGCAGCAAGTTCAATGTCATGGCGCCGGTCATCACCAGGCCCAGTGCAATATTGTGATAGAGAACATAAGCGACAACGCCCAATACACTTCCCCAAAGTACACCGTTGAGCAGTGCCACGCCCAATTCTTTTTTCAGCAAGGATTTCATATTGTGCGAGGCAATTTGCCCCAGGGCGAGACCTCTGACAATCATGGTGGTGGTCTGGTTACCCGAGTTGCCGCCTATGCCGGCAACGATGGGCATCAGCGCCGCCAGAGCCACGATCTTTTCAATCGAATCTTCAAATAGCCCGATGACACGTGATGCTACAAAGGCGGTGACAAGATTGATTGCCAGCCAGGTCCAGCGGTTTTGCACCGACTTCCATACGGAAGAGAAGAGGTCTTCCTCTTCACGCAGACCGGCCATGGAAAGCATGTCGCTTTCAGCTTCTTCACGGATGTAATCCATGACGGTGTCCACTGTGAGACGCCCAACCAGCTTGTTATTGGCATCGACCACTGGCGCCGTAACCAGGTCATAACGCTCAAAGGCCTTGGCAGCTTCGTCCGCTTCATCTTCAGGATGAAAGACCACCGCATCGTCGGCCATGATATCAGCCACCTCGGCGTCCAGATCATTGACCACCATGCGCTTGAGCGGCAAAACACCGCGCAGGATGTCATAGCGGTCGACGACGAAGAGTTTATCGGTATGATCCGGCAGGCCGCCGATACGGCGTAAATAACGGAGCGCCACTTCCAGGGTAATGTCTTCGCGGATAGTAACGATGTCGAAGTCCATCAGGGCGCCTACGGTATCATCTTCGTAACCCAGTGCCGATTGCAGGCGCTCGCGATTACGGATGTCCAGGCTGTCCAGCAGCTCTTGCAAGACATCTTTCGGGAGATCGGGGGCCAGATCGGCCAGCTCATCGGTATCCAGCTGCTCAGCCGCGGCGAGCAGTTCGTCGCTGTCCATGTCGGCAATGAGGGTTTGCCGGACGGCATCGGATACTTCAAGCAGAATTTCGCCGTCACGCTCAGCCTTGACCAGTTCCCATACATCCAGACGCTGCTCAAGAGGCAAAGCTTCAAGGATGTAGGCGACGTCGGCCGGGTGTAAGGCATCCAGCTTTTTCTGCAGCTCGGCCAGATTCTGCTTGTGAACCAACGTCTCAACCAACTGCTGCTTGGGCATGTCCTGCTTATGGATCAGGTCTTCGACCAATCGATGTTTGCTCAACAGGGTGATCACCTGCTGTAAACTTTCCTGCAAGCTTTCTTTTGATTCTTGAATATCAGCCATTCTTTAAAGCCCGCCAAGAAATACTTAATACATCAGGAAAATCTGGCCTGCGCGCTGCAGGTAACTTATGCATCCATCATGCAACTTCGATATTATGGAGCTTTTTAAACGACACGAAAACCTTAAATTCATCGGACCGGGCAATCTATCAACCCCTGAATCCGATGCAAGGCACAAGCACATGATTCGATTGAAACTCTACGGTACGGAAGGTTGCCATTTATGTGACCACGCGCTTGAACTGGTTCATCAGGCAATAGCTGTGCGGCCCAACATCACCTTGCAGTATATCGACATTGTTGAAGATGAGGGGCTTATGAGCACCTATGGCTTAACAATACCGGTACTTAGCCTCGAGGATCAAACGAGTTTGTTCTGGCCATTTTCCGTTAAAGAAATAACTGAACTCATAAATGGCAGGCAATAAAAAAGGCCGGGTTAACCGGCCTTTTTTACAGCTATGTTGCGACTAATTACTCAGCGACAACAGCTTCGGTGCTCAGGTCTGGACGGTCAACCAGCTCAACCAGTGCCATAGGCGCATTGTCACCAACACGGAAACCGCACTTCAGGATACGCAGGTAACCACCACTGCGTGTCAGGTAGCGTGGGCCGAGTTCATTGAACAGTTTGCCAACGATATCACGATCACGCAGACGGCTAAATGCCAGACGACGGTTTGCCAGGGTGGCATTCTTGCCCAACGTAATGAGTGGCTCAGCGACGCGACGCAACTCCTTAGCCTTGGGTAAGGTTGTTTTAATAACTTCATGGCGCAGCAGTGAAGTGGCCATGTTACGCAACATTGCCTGACGATGGCTGCTGGTGCGGTTTAATTTACGATTGCTGTTGCGATGACGCATAGTGATACCCTCACACCTTTGCTGTTATGCTTTTTCCAGGCCAACAGGTGGCCAGTTTTCAAGTTTCATGCCCAGTGTCAGCCCTTTGGAAGCCAACACATCCTTAATCTCGTTCAGAGATTTACGGCCCAGATTAGGCGCCTTCAACAGCTCGTTTTCACCGCGCTGAATCAGGTCACCAATGTAATAAATATTTTCCGCCTTCAAGCAGTTCGCCGAACGCACAGTCAATTCCAGATCATCAACTGGGCGCAACAGTATAGGATCAACCTGAGGCGTATGCTTGACTTCAACTTCCGTTGGAGCACCTTCCAGATCAGCGAATACAGACAGCTGACCCATCAGAATGCGAGCTGCATCACGAATAGCTTGCTCAGGCTCTACCACACCGTTGGTTTCAACGTCCATGATCAGCTTGTCCAGATCGGTACGTTGCTCAACACGTGCGCTTTCAACGTGGTAGCTAACCTTGTTGATGGGGCTGAACGATGCGTCAACCATGATAAAACCCAGCACGCGGTCTTCATCTGTTTTTTGGCGGGCAGGTACTGGCTGATAACCACGACCCATTTCAACCTTAACTTCAAGATCAATCTTGCCGCCTTTGGTCAGATGCGCAATGACATGACCAGGGTTCGCAATTTCAGCATCATGACCAGTGTCAAAATCACCAGCGGTAACAACGCCTTCAACTGACTTTTTAAGGGTCAGGGTGGTTTCAGACTTGGTGTTCAACTTGAGAGCTACACCCTTCAGGTTCAGCAGGATATCAACTACATCTTCCTGAACGCCATCGAGTGTGGAATATTCATGCACCACACCATCGATTTTGACTTCTGTAATTGCGAAGCCAGGAATGGAAGAAAGCAATACGCGGCGCAACGCATTACCCAGCGTATAACCAAAGCCACGTTCCATCGGCTCAAGCGTCACCCGTGCACGCACTGGTGAAATAACTTCAACGTCAACAACGCGAGGCTTCAAATATTCGGTAGGACTGTTTTGCATAATGTTCCTTACGGCCCTGGATTACTTAGAGTAAAGTTCAACCACGAGCGATTCGTTAATGGTAGCAGGCAGTTCATCACGCTGAGGCTTGGCTTTGAAGGTACCCTTCAGAGCCTTGACATCAACTTCGAGCCACTCTGGGAAACCACGTTGTTCTGCAGCCTCGAGAGCACCCTTGATACGCAGTTGGGACTTGGAAGCCTCTGCAACCTGCACCACATCACCAGGACGAACCTGATATGAAGGAATATTTACACGCTTGCCATTCACCAGAATGCTGTTGTGGCGAACGATCTGACGCGCTTCGGTACGGGAGGAACCCAGACCCATACGGTACGCAACGTTATCCAGACGGCACTCTAACAACTGAAGCAGGTTTTCACCGGTGATGCCCTTGAGGCGATCAGCTTCAGCATAGTAGCTACGGAATTGACCTTCGAGGATGCCGTAGATACGACGTACTTTTTGCTTTTCACGCAATTGCACACCGTAGTCGGACAGACGCTGATTGCGGCGTTGACCGTGCTGACCTGGTGGGAAGTTACGTTTTTCAATCGCGCATTTGTCAGTGAAGCACTTTTCACCTTTCAGGAAAAGCTTCTCGCCTTCGCGGCGGCACTGACGGCACTTTGGATCAAGATTTCTAGCCAAGGTATTCTCCTAGTTCTATCAGGCGCGGCTTAGATGCGGCGCTTTTTGGGTGGACGGCAGCCGTTATGCGGAACTGGCGTCACATCAGAAATGCTGGTGATTTTAAAGCCAACAGCGTTCAGTGCACGAACTGCGGATTCGCGACCTGGACCAGGGCCTTTGATACGAACTTCAAGGTTCTTCACACCGCACTCCTGAGCTGCTTTGCCTGCAGCTTCAGCTGCAACCTGGGCTGCGAATGGAGTACTCTTACGTGAACCCTTGAAACCTGCGCCACCAGAGGTAGCCCAAGACAAGGCATTACCCTGACGATCAGTAATCGTAATAATCGTATTGTTAAAAGAAGCATGTACGTGGGCGATACCCTCGGCAATGTTCTTTTTGACTTTCTTGCGTACGCGTACGTTAGCTTTAGCCATGTTGCATTATTCCTTACTTGGATGCCTTGATAGGCTTAATAGGACCCTTGCGTGTGCGCGCATTGGTCTTGGTGCGCTGACCACGAACTGGCAGGCCACGACGGTGACGTACACCGCGATAGCAGCCCAAATCCATCAGACGCTTAATGTTCATGGTAACTTCACGACGCAAGTCACCTTCAACCTTGAGCTTAGCGACTTCGTCGCGCAGCTTTTCAACTTCTGCATCATTCAGATCCTTGATCTTGGCAGTGCCAGCAACGCCGGCGGCCAAGCAAATCTGCTTTGCAGTGTTACGACCCACACCGTAAATCGAAGTTAATGCGATTTCAGTGTGCTTATGATTTGGGATGTTTACCCCTGCTATACGAGCCATGTACCTACTCCAAAATAATGGCGCATTTAATTTTTTTACAAATCGCCAAAAAAGCCCAAAATTTTAACAGCTTGTACGAGTTTTAACAATCGTATTCGCTGATTTCACAACTAATTTGCGTTGCCTGATTAACCTTGGCGCTGCTTGTGACGTGGATCAGTACAAATAATACGTACCACACCACGGCGACGGACCACTTTACAATTACGGCATAACGCCTTGACTGAAGCACGAACTCTCATATTTCACCTCTTCGCAAAAACTTTATTTGGCGCGGAAAATAATCCGCGCACGCGATAAATCATAGGGGGTCATTTCGACTGTCACTTTGTCGCCTGGAAGAATACGTATGTAATGCATACGCATTTTTCCAGAAATATAACCCAACACTACATGACCGTTTTCCAGCTTAACTCTAAACGTTGCATTTGGAAGGTTCTCAAGAACCTCGCCTTGCATCTCGATTCTGTCTTCTTTTGCCATGCCGCTACCTGCGCCTGTTTAGCGAGTAATACCCGCACCGCCTTTAAAATTGGCTTTCTTGAGTAAGCCTTCGTATTGATTAGACATCAGATGCGCTTGAACTTGTGTCATGAAATCCATGGTCACAACCACAATAATCAGCAACGAAGTCCCACCAAAGTAAAACGGCACGTTCCATTTCAGAATCAGGAACTCAGGCAATAAACATACAGCGGTAATATAAAGAGCACCTACTAAAGTCAAACGACCCATGATGCGATCAATATATTTGGCAGTTTGATCACCAGGACGTATGCCTGGGACAAAAGCACCACTCTTCTTCAGGTTATCTGCTGTTTCTTTAGGATTGAATACCAATGCCGTATAGAAGAAACAGAAAAACACAATCGCTGTGGCGAAGAAAATAATATAGAGCGGCTGACCTGGCGATAAGGTGGTACCAATGTCCTTAAGCCAGGAAAAATGCTCACTACTTCCAAACCAGCCTGCCATCGTGGCAGGGAACAAAATAATGCTTGAAGCAAAGATTGGAGGAATCACGCCGGCCATATTCAACTTCAATGGCAAATGACTGGTTTGTCCACCAAACACTTTGCGGCCAACCTGACGCTTCGCATAGTTAACAGTAATCTTGCGCTGACCACGTTCTACGAACACTACAAATGCAGTGACAAGGACAGCAGCAGCAAACAAGAAGATAACCAGCGGTATGGAGAAGGCTCCTGTTCGGGCCAGTTCCAATGTGCCGCCAATCGCATGCGGCAGACCAGCAACAATACCTGCAAAAATGATAATAGAAATACCATTACCAATTCCGCGCTCCGTAATCTGCTCACCCAGCCACATCAGGAACATGGTGCCACTCACCAGTGTAATCACCGCAGTAAAGCGGAACATCAGACCAGGATCCAACACCAAGCCAGCTTGGCCTTCCAGAGCAATGGCAATGCCTAATGCTTGAAAAGTAGCCAGAAACACCGTTCCATAACGTGTGTATTTGGTAATCTGGCGACGGCCTGCCTCACCTTCCTTCTTCAACTGCTCCATGCGAGGAGAAACCACCGTCAGCAACTGCATGATGATGGATGCCGAAATATACGGCATGATCCCTAACGCGAATACAGTAAAGCGGGAAAGTGCGCCACCTGAAAACATGTTGAACATGCCAAGAATGCCACCGCTTTGCGATTCAAATAACTTGGCAAGCACATCCGGATCAATACCAGGAACCGGAATGTGCGCACCTAGGCGATAGACAACGAGGGCACCAAGCACAAACAGCAAGCGGCTCTTCAGCTCACTGGTCTTGCTTACCGCACCTAAAATATTATCTTTAGCCAACTTGCGATTACTCTACGATCTTGCCGCCAGCGGCTTCAACAGCAGCCTTGGCGCCTTTGCTCAGCAACAAACCCTGTACAGTGATTGCACGGGAAAGATCGCCGGAAAGGTATACTTTTGCAGCACGAGCCGAACCTGGAATAACATTCGCTTGCTTCAGCGCCAAGAGATCGACTACGTCTGCTTGGACTTTGTCGAGCTCGCTAGTACGTACATGAGCGGTGTCTGCTTTAGTCAGGGAATTAAAACCACGCTTTGGCAGACGACGTTGTATAGGCATTTGACCGCCTTCAAAACCGACCTTGTGGAAACCACCAGTACGCGATTTTTGACCCTTGTGACCACGGCCTGCAGTCTTGCCCAGGCCAGAACCAATGCCGCGACCAACACGACGCTTGGCGTGCTTGCTGCCTTCAGCGGGCTTGATGGAATTCAGTTTCATTATGCTTCAACCTTTAACAGATAGCCGACTGTATTGATCATGCCGCGATTTGCTGGAGTATCCAGCACTTCAACGGTCTGATGCAGACGACGAATACCCAAGCCGCGAACACATGCACGATGCGATTGAATACGGCCAATGGTACTTTTTACCAAAGTCACTTTTACTGTAGCTGCTGCTTTTTTTGCCTTAGCCATGATTAACCTCTGATTTCTTCGACGGTCTTGCCACGCTTTGCAGCAACTTCAGCCGGAGTATTCATAGACTGCAAGCCATTCAAAGTTGCACGTACCACGTTGTAAGGATTGGTAGAACCAATGCACTTCGCCAACACGTTGGTAATGCCCATCACTTCAAAGATAGCGCGCATTGCGCCGCCAGCAATAATGCCGGTACCTTCAGAAGCTGGTTGAATGAACACTTTGGCTGCACCGTGAACACCGGTAACTGCATGATGCAATGTGCCGTTATTCAAGCTGACCTTAACCATACCGCGACGTGCTTCGTCCATTGCCTTTTGCACAGCAACGGGAACTTCACGTGCTTTACCCTTACCCATGCCAACGGCACCGTCGCCATCACCAACCACTGTCAGTGCTGCGAAGGACATGATACGGCCGCCCTTAACCACTTTAGTGACGCGGTTGACCGAGATCATCTTCTCGCGCAAACCATCGGTTTGCTGTTGTTCAATATCTTTAGCCATCATCAACCTCGTAATTAGAAGGACAGACCGTTTTCGCGTGCGGCATCAGCCAACGCTTTGATACGGCCGTGGTATTTGTAACCCGAACGGTCAAAAGCCACAGAAGTAATGCCGGCAGCCTTCGCCTTTTCAGCAATACGCTTACCGATCACGGCAGCAGCGGCTACATTCCCACCATTCTTGATGTCCTTGCGAACTTCGACTTCAACGGTAGAGGCGCTTGCCAATACCTTATCGCCAGTTTCCGCAATGATCTGGGCATAGATATGACCGTTACTACGATGAACGCTCAAACGCGTTACCTTTAATTCTGCGATTTTGGCACGGGTTTTACGTGCACGACGCAGGCGTGAATTTACGTTATTCATGGCTTAAACCTTACTTCTTCTTGGTTTCTTTGATAGTGACCACTTCATCGGAATAACGAACACCCTTGCCCTTATAAGGCTCTGGAGAACGATATGCACGAATCTGGGCAGCCACCTGACCAACCACTTGCTTGTCGACACCGGTCAACAAGATTTCGGTTTGGGTTGGGGTCTGCACGGTCACACCTTCTGGCATCTTGTGGTTAATCGGATGGGAAAAACCCAGATCCAGATTAAGAGTGGCGCCTTGCGCTTGAGCCTTGTAGCCCACACCAACCAGATTAAGCTTGCGGGTAAAGCCTTGCGAAACGCCTTGCACCATATTGGCCACCAGGGCGCGCACAGTGCCGGACATCGCACGAGAGTGCTGGCTGTCATTAGCCGCAGCAAATGTCAGATTGTCACCTTCACGAACAATATTAACCGCACCAGTCAGCGCTTGATTCAGCTTACCCAATGGGCCGCTTACAGCAATGTTGCTTGCAGTCAATGCAACTTCAACCTTGGCAGGAATAGCGACTGGGTTCTTAGCTACACGAGACATAGTATTCTCCTTAAGCTACAACGCAGAGCACTTCACCACCGACACCGGCAGCACGCGCTTTACGATCAGTCATCACACCCTTGGATGTAGACACGATCGTCACACCAAGACCATTCATTACCACAGGAATATCCTGATTGCCGCGGTAGATACGAAGACCAGGGCGGCTTACGCGCTCAATCTTCTCAATTACAGGGCGACCAGCATAGTACTTGAGGCTGATATTTAATTGTGGCTTGCCATCGACAGACTGCACCGCATAGTCATCAATATAGCCTTCATCCTTCAGAACGCTAGCAATAGCGCCCTTCAGTTTTGAAGAAGGCATAGAAACGTTTTGCTTATTGGTGCTCTGCGCATTACGAATGCGCGTCAGCATATCGGCAATCGGATCACTCATACTCATCGTCTAATTCCTCCGTTACCAGCTGGCTTTTGTAACGCCTGGCACTTCGCCACGCATCATCAACTCGCGCAGCTTGCCGCGCGCAATACCAAACTTACTAAATACACCACGTGGACGACCGGTCAATGCGCAGCGGTTACGCAGGCGAACTGGACTGGAGTTACGTGGCAGACTTTGCAGCTTAAGGCGTGCAGCACGACGCTCTTCAGGACTCGCTGCAGCATTATTCATAGCAGCAGTTAATTCAGCGCGCTTGGCGGCAAATTTCTCTACTGTATCGCGACGTTTTTGTTCGCGTTCAATCAAACAGGTTTTAGCCATTGTTAGCCTCAGTTCCTAAACGGGAAGTTGAACGCTGCAAGCAATGCACGCGCTTCTTCATCGGATTTTGCAGTTGTCGTGATAGTAATATTCATACCACGCAGCGCATCGATCTTGTCGTATTCGATTTCAGGGAAAATGATCTGCTCGCGAACACCCATGTTGTAGTTACCGCGACCATCAAATGACTTGGCGGAAATACCACGGAAGTCACGAATACGTGGAATAGCCACGGTGATCAGACGATCCAGGAATTCATACATACGCTCACGACGCAAGGTGACTTTGCAGCCAACAGGATAA
>ERZ1034421.133-NODE-133-length-12845-cov-39.854496_pt1 | contig 12845 bp, 13 predicted proteins | sample MGYA00520600_ERZ1034421 | MGnify/ENA primary metagenome ERZ1034421 (study PRJEB33736, sample SAMEA104288486) | Azolla rubra | place: Australia | collected 1985 | study: EMG produced TPA metagenomics assembly of the PRJEB19522 data set (Is there foul play in the... | reverse complement strand
TTATGACTAGAATTATGCTACTTCCTCTTCTCTCCTAAACATTTACTTTATAAATAATCTCTTAGGAGCGTATATAATTTAATGTATAGTTTATGATATTTTCGCGGTCCTAACGCACCCTACATACTACATACTAACCACCCTAGAAAACATACCCCTCACCTCCGACAGATGAAGAGGTATAGACTCAGTATCTAGGATATCAAAGCCAGATTGATACTGAGAGTATGCCTTTAAATTCTCATATTTGGACGCTGACACCTACAGATCTCTAAAAGAATCTAACAACAACTCGCCAAGGTATCAGCGAGGTAGAAGTCAACTTAAGATTACAACAATTCGGTTATAACGAACTTCCCGAACCACAAACACGACCTTTAATTCTACCTTTCACCGACCAGTTAACCCATTTTATGGCGTTGCTGTTGTGGATAGCGGGGATTTTAGCTTTTATTTCTCAAACACCAGAATTAGGTTGGGCAATTTGGGCAGTTATTTGGATTAATGCTATTTTTAGTTTTTGGCAGGAGTTTCAAGCGGAAAAAGCTTTAGGAGCTTTAAAAAAAATCTTACCTTCCCAAGCAAAAGTTTATCGAGATGGGAAATTATCTGTAATTCCTGCCCGTGAGTTAGTTAGCGGCGATGTGATGCAGTTAGAAGAAGGTGATAAAATCTCCGCTGATGCCAGAATTATTGATAGTCAGGTCAGTCTTTATATGTAGATGTGTCAGTACTCACAGGGGAATCTTTGCCAGTTCCCCGGATTTGCCAACCTGTCACTGCAGACAATATCCATGCTTCCCACCCAAGCTAGTAACTTCGTATTTGCAGGTTCTACCATTGCAGCCGGTCGGGGACTGGCGGTGGTATATGCAACACGCACACATACAGAATTTGGTCAAGTAGCCCATCTCACAACAAATGTAAAGCGGGAAGCCAGCACTTTAGAAGTGCAGATTTCCAAAGTAGTTAACATCATTACCATGATTGCTTTGGGTATGGGTATGGTGATATTTTTACTTACTAAGTTAGTTGTTGGGAGGAATGTAACTCAGAGAAAGTTTTATCTTTGCGATTGGCATTATTGTGGTATTTGTCCCGGAAGGCTTACTACCTACTGTGAATCTATCCTTAGCTATTGGTGTTAAGCGCATGGCAAATAAGAATGCTTTAGTACGGCGTTTGTCTGCGGTGGAACCTCTGAGTGCAACAACTGTTATTTGCACCGACAAAACCGGGACCTTGACTCGAAATGAAATGACTGTCTGCCAATTATGGATTCCCAATACTCAGATTAATGTAACTGGGGTAGGTTATGAACCCAAGGGAGAAGTAGAAATTACCTATGGTGAATATGAGTCTCAGGTGCGGTTAATGTTGGCTGGTGCGGCACTTTGTTCCAATGCGCAGTTAAATCATCCGCCCAACTCCAATCAATGGCTAGGATCAGGTGATCCTACGGAGGCAGCACTACTAGTAGCAGCAATTAAGGCTGGCTTGAAATTGGAGGAGTTGCAACATCAAGCACCAAGAATTCGGGAAGTACCTTTTGATTCCCATCGACGAATGATGACAGTTTTGCTAGAAGGGCATTTGCAGTTGGACAATACTGGAAATTCACAGTACTTGGTTTTTAGCAAGGATACAACTTTAGATGTATTGCAACATTCACGATATTTATGGCATGGAGATGGAAAGCTGGAACTGACGCAAACCCAGCGGGAAGAAATTGCGGTGGCTAATGATCAACTTGCTAGTCAAGGTTATCGTGTACTAGAAGTAGCAACAAGTCAAGGTGGGGCTAAATTGAAACAGCTTGGTAATAATTTGTTGGAACAGCACTTGACCTTTTTGGGATTGGTGGCAATGATTGATCCACCACGTCCAGAATTTGCCAATGCGATTGCCCTTTGTCATCGTGCAGGTATTCAAGTGACAATGATTACAGGTGATTATGGCTTAACAGCAGCTGCAATCGCTCAAAAGATTGGTTTAGTCAAAGGCAAGGCTAGAATTATTACAGGAGAACAATTAGGACATCTTTCTGATACTCAATTACGGCAAATACTCCACAAGGACAAAACGAATTTAGTATTTGCCAGGGTGATGCCAGAACAGAAACTCAGGTTAGTCGAAGCATATAAAACCCTTGGTCATGTGGTCGCTTTCACTGGTGATGGTGTCAAGGATGCCCTTAATTTGGATAGGAATTGCTGTGGAATGCTTACTAATTCTCTCAATTATTCACTCTCCTAGGTGTGAGTACAAGCTTCCACTGATTAGCTTTTAATCTTTAATTCCCCGAAGGGGTTGACTTATTTCGTAACTTTGAATACTTTTAGTATTTTTTTAGGTGTTCTAAATAAACGGCAAAGTACATTATAATTTTGTTACATCTGTGTTAAGAAACGTTACATAAGTCTTAACAAAAGGAAATGTTTTCTATGGTTGTTTCACCTCAAAAAAAGCCATCACATGAGGTTGTCATCATTGGTGGTGGTTTTGGTGGACTGTATGCAGCAAAGGCTCTTGCTAACACAAATGTAAATGTTACTCTCATTGATAAACGTAACTTTCACCTATTTCAGCCGCTTTTATATCAAGTTGCGACAGGTACGCTATCACCTGCTGATATTTCTGCACCATTGCGTTCTGTATTTAGCAAAAGCAAGAATACAAAAGTGCTGCTGGGAGAAGTAAATAATATTGATCCAAAAGCGCAAAAAGTTATTATGGGTGATGAAATAATACCCTATGATACATTAATTGTGGCTACAGGTGCTAACCATTCCTATTTTGGTAAGGATAACTGGAGAGAATTTGCTCCTGGCTTGAAAACTGTGGAAGATGCGATAGAAATGCGTCGCCGGATATTTTCAGCATTTGAAGGGGCAGAAAAAGAAACGGATCCCGTAAAAAGTCGTGCTTTTTTGACTTTTGTGCTTGTGGGGGGTGGTCCGACTGGTGTAGAATTAGCAGGTGCGATCGCAGAGTTGGCATACAAAACTCTACAAGAAGATTTCCGCAACATTAACACTTCAGAAACGAGAGTTTTACTATTGCAAGGGGGCGATCGCATTCTCCCACACATTGCACCAGAGTTATCCCAAGCAGCCGCAGCAGCCTTGCAAAAGTTGGGAGTGGTTATCCACACTAATACCAGGGTGACAAATATTGAAAATGACATTGTTACTTTCAAGCAAGATGGTGAATTGATAGAAATTGCTTCAAAAACTATCTTGTGGGCAGCAGGTGTTCAGGGTTCGGCACTGGGGAGAATTTTAGCAGAACGTACAGATGTAGAATGTGATCACGCTGGGCGTGTAATTGTAGAACCGAATTTGACTATCAAGGGTTATAAAAACATTTTCGTAATTGGAGATTTAGCCAACTTCTCCCATCAAAATGGGAAACCCTTACCTGGTGTTGCACCCGTAGCCAAACAACAAGGAGAGTATGTAGGTGGACTGATTCAACTACGGCTTCAAGGTCATACTTTGCCAGAATTTCATTACACCGACGTGGGTAGTTTGGCAATGATTGGGCAAAATTTAGCTGTTGTAGATTTAGGCTTCATCAAACTCACTGGTTTCCTTGCTTGGGTATTTTGGCTAGTAATTCACATCTACTTCTTAATCGAGTTTGATACTAAATTAGTAGTAGTAATTCAGTGGGCGTGGAATTATATCACTCGTAATCGTCGCTCTCGATTGATTACAGGTAAAGAAGCTTTTTTAGATCCACAACCTGTTAACAGTAGCAATAATTCCCAGACTACAGAAAAGAAGCAAGCAGTCAAGCTCTAGGATTTTAATTTTGTAGCTACCACTACATTGAAACCTATGAAAAACTCGTCATTCCTCTCAATACTGACTCAAGGAATTGAGTTTCAGGCTTGTGGCGGGTTTAGCTAAATTCTACTTCAAATACAACACTATCCAGCACTAAAGTAGGGGATATTGGCTCAAAATGTAAAACCATAATTTGCTCTGGAAGCAAGCCAAAAGATTCGTATGTTTGTCCATTACTATCGCTAAATTATACTTGAAATACAGTACCATCTGCTAGTAATTCGACTATTGTACCAACTTGACCACGCAATAACTTATATTCAGGTATATCTCTCTGCTGTCACTTTCCAGAATAAGCAAGTAGTAAAGAAGCTAAATCATCCAGAAGCATAACAGGGTTTAAATTGATTCATGGCAGCAATTAAATGATTAAATCCCAGCAGTAAATGTGAATTAGGGAAAATACTTAACCAGGGATAAATTAACCAAAATAGTAAAAGTGGTTGGATAATGAGACGTAGATTCTTTAAAGTATTCTTCCATCCAGATTTATGATTCCATTGCGGATGATTAGAAAAAACAGCATCATTATTTTCTTGTGCTTCAGTCTCAAGTTGATGAGATTGATTGAAGCCTAAGAAGACTGGAGAATTTAAACTAACCATCGTATAAACACTAAAAATAATCTCCCAGCATCTCTCAATATGTTGGAAATTAGTGAAACGGTAATCTGTCCAGCCTAGTTCCTGTTTACACTGTCTAAACCCATATTAAACCCAGGTTCTTAATCCATATAAGTTGCCTAAAGTCTTCTTCAAGTTACCTTGAAGATTCGTCATTACAAAGGAGGTGGAATTTTCTGGCATGGTTTCTGGGTCAGTAGTTATTTCCCAGTAATTTATGGCTCTTTCTTTACCATAAATTATTTCCCTAATGTATCTAGTCTTTGATTTTTGATTGCTAAATGTTCTCTCAAATTTACACCACTTATTCGCTCTAACGCTTTCTCGTGAAGGCAAACAGACTCCATGATTACTTCTAATTGATACTACATAATCTAACTTATATTCACCTAATTTTCTAATGAATTGGCTACTTTCGCCATATAAGCTATCAGCTAGTACTAATTCAATATTTAACCCTGATTCCATTAATTCTGTCATTATCTCTGATGGGAACTCTATTTTAGTTTTATATTTATCTGACTCGTTTAGTGTTCCTTTTCCATTATCTACCTTTCCCACGCTTCCTAAATATTGTCTAGCTACATAATCAGTCTTTTTCCCTTTTTTTCTATGTCCGGTTTCATGTATTACTACTGTAATCGCCTGCTCATTCAATTCTTGCTTGAGTTTATTTAATCTTCGTTGTTTTAATTCATCTACTGACCAATCTGAATTAGCTAGAAAATGATGTAATGACTGGGCTGAGTTTATGCTCACTACCTTTGCTATCTCTGGTACCGATTTTCGTTTTATAGTTGATATTATCCCCATGTGTAAATAATACTTGAAGCACTCATAATTTTTTACTTCCTTAAACAGGTCTTTATACTTTGCACAATATTCATCTATCATGACAACTGTTGGGTGAGCATCTCTTGCTAAATGTTTCAGGATTTGTAACTCTACATCCATTACCCCACCTACCTTTCAGGGTTTCCTTTTTTTATTCTTTTATTCAGAATACCCGGAAAGTGACAGAAGAGGGATATCAACTGTTAATGCTACTACATCTATTAATTTGGGTTGAATTTTACTCATTTTATATACTATTCAGTTAATTCATCTAAACGAGCAATACCTTAATAAACTAACTGGTAAGTTTCAAAGCAGCAGCTAAAATATAATCATCAGATTCCATCTCATCTAAATTATCCAGTTTCATCTGTTCCATAATTTGACGATGAGTAATTTCATATTGAGCATCTACTAAGATAGGTGCGATTTGATGGGTGACTTTTTGCCAATCTTCAGGTGAAGCTATTACCTCTCTATGTTACAATGCTGTATAAGCCTCTGCTGGAAGATTAGCTAAAAATTGCAAGTTTAAATTAATATTTCATACTTGTATTTGTTGGGCTATTTTAGACGAATCTTTCATCAAGCTATCGATTTCTTTATCGGTCTAAGTCAATCTAGTTTGTTCAAACATATAAATTCCTTGTGAACTTTGTGGTACAATAAAAACTGTATTTTATCTAAAGTTAGAAATGGCTACGATTAAATACACCTAATTATATATTCATTAATAAGTCAGTTTATCAAGTTAAATCTTATCTGAAAATGCTCCAACCACCAAATTTAATACAGTTATGTTTTGATCTTAACATCTGATGTGCATCTTTGCTGTCGGATAGGAAAGGAAAGCAGAATTCATCCAGTCAAAATTTAGTAAGAATCATCAGGCAAGGCTATTGTGAATTAGGGCTAGTACAGTTAATTATATCTTCGGGTATGATTAACCGTTTAGGTTCAGTCCTTGAGGAACAGCTAAGTATTCCCACAGCATTTATCGATTCTTATCTATCTGCAATTATTAGTTATACCCAACTCGGAGCAATTTATTTTTCTCCACAATTAACTTTAGGTGGGACTGGTATAGTTGCTATTCCTGATTAAGAAGATACCCATATTCTAGAAACGGTACTTGCAGGTAAGGCTGATATTTTGATTATAGTCAAGTTTAAAGATTTTATTTCTAATAAAACACGCATTATTAAGGCAGATAAACACCTCTTTTATACTGCATCTAATCATGCTGTTCATATTATACATCCTCATTTGAGGATGGAATAGTTACCTCAGGATAGTATCACAGACTTTGAGCATTTTAAATAAAAAAAATCGCTGAAACATGGTTTGGTCAATGCACCAAAAAATTTGGAATATTTGAGAGCATTTTTATAATTCTTGCTAATAAAACATCTACCAATATTGTGCTGTATATAAATTTCTTGCATCGTTATTGTTTGACTTGCAAATTCATCAAGCAGCATTTGTTATAATTCATCCAGAGGACGTGATAACTCAAACAAAAATGGTTGTCTAAGAATAGCTGCATTATATTCAACAGAAGGGACACCCTGATTGTACTTACAACTTTCTTTTGCCATTACCTCTTTCATAATTTCATAGCCTTTGAAGTGCTTGCTTACAAAAAATATTAAGTAATGACTAGTACATTTTCTGTTTTCATGTTTAAAGAAAGAGCTTTAAACATATTCAAACTGCATGTCTTGTAAGACTTCACAAATTCTATAATTATTAAGTCTGTTTCTTGTAGTTTAGGTTTAACTAATTCTAATTAATTACCTAATTTATCTACTCTATTTCCCTCAACAATTACATTAGTATTTTATTCAAATACCTTATTACATACATCCATATTAATGCGATTGTAGTTAAAAAAGAATATACAATCACAGCCTTAATTTTCTCTAGAAACTGAGCAAATAAGATCCAAAGATAATCCATTAGAGACGTCCGAAAATTTACAAAGGAGTCTGTGTCTAGCTTTCCACAGTGTTAGGATTAGGAAAGAGCCAAGGAAAGAAGCAGGGTTGGGAATAGTTACGGATAGTTCCTATCCATGAAGATGTTGATGACAAATTCATAACTGACCTCATATCCATAACATTTATGAAATGGGCAACACTCATGAACCAATTCCTAATGTGACTAAACCACAAATAGTAAGAATTACTTGTGACTAAATTGGGGAATCCAGGGGAAATCTTTCTTGAGGTACCCGGAATATTTTTACAAGTCTAATGACATGTGCAACAAAAATACCCTTGTTGGAAAACTCTTTGTTTCCTGCCTTTTGTTCTGAGTGGCCATGGCATAATCCCTATCATGTTTTTCTACCTGTTCAAGGAGACTAGGAGGGAAAACATCTCGTAATATCTCTAGTCAGTAATGAAATGTGTCCTTTGCTTCCGTTTTCCATATACAGCAATGCAAACCTAAAACCTCAAATATTGGCATTGTCCTCCAATAGAATAAGCATAGACATACCTCTTCTTTTTTCTTTGATCTCTAGTTTCCCTTTCCCCCCTGCTCCTTTCTGATTTATACCTATCTTTTTACTTTCTATGTCACCTTGAAGTTTTTTATGCTACATTTCACATTGGGCTAACAAGTCTTGAAACTGATGGTTAGTTATTCCCAGTATTTATTTTGTACGATGTTGATATTCTTAAATATAGTTAATTTAGTGGATTTTTCCTTTTCCTACACCCTCAAAATTCCCTTCTACCATTTTTTTCACACCAAGTTAATTTTCCTGACAGGTCTTTTGTATCCACAGGGGTCTAGAAAAAATAATGTAGGAACAAAATTTAGCTGATTAAACGCTTTAACAAAATTTTCACCTACCTCATGGTTTATCACTTCTGGGTTATATTTTAAATTATCAATACCAGGAATTTTACTTATAGCTTCTTGGAAAGAATTGGTATATTCAGGATTGGCATCCTTAAATAAGGTTTTCAGCATATTTCGCATATCTGGATCAGCAATTGCTGTTTCTAAAACTTTAATTGGTGTTGACTTTGCTCCATACTTATATATACCTAGACCGGAGAAAAGGTCTATGTAGGCAATCTTAGAACCTGCTTTTTTAGCAGTAGGCATAATTACTTTTAACCAAGCCCAAGAATATTTATCAAGAATTCTTGCTTCTACTAAAAATTGCTCTTTCTGTTCATCAAAAAAGGAATCGTTACTCATAGGTAATGTTTTTATCTATACTGGAACTATAGTAATTTCTAAATTACTCAATGTCTAGAACTGACACAGAAGGGTTTTAGACTTTCTACCTTGACTTATAATTGATCAAATAACTGCAAACATATCTTAGGCATGAAACTGTGACCGAAACTGGAAAATACAAAGATACCGTCAACTTACCCAAAACTAACTTCGATATGCGGGCTAACGCAATCAAGCGCGAACCCGAAATCCAAAAATTCTGGGAGGAAAACAACATTTATTCTCGCCTTTCTGAAGAAAACTCCGGCGAATTATTTATACTGCACGATGGTCCTCCCTATGCTAACGGTCAGTTGCATATTGGTCATGCCTTAAATAAGATTCTCAAAGATATTATTAACCGTTACCAATTGTTCAAAGGTAGTAAAATCTGCTATATCCCTGGATGGGATTGTCACGGACTGCCGATTGAGTTGAAAGTTCTGCAAAATATGAAACAGGCAGAACGGCAAAATCTCACACCTTTACAATTGCGACAAAAGGCGAAAGAGTTCGCACTGAAGACAGTGGATGAACAGCGGGAAAGCTTTAAACGGTACGGTGTTTGGGGTGATTGGGATCATCCTTATTTAACCCTGAAGCCAGAATATGAAGCCGCGCAAATTGGCGTTTTTGGGGAAATGTTCCTCAAAGGTTATATTTATCGCGGTTTAAAGCCTGTTCACTGGAGTCCTAGTTCTAAAACAGCTTTGGCTGAAGCGGAGTTAGAATATCCTGAAGGTCACGTTTCTCGTAGTATTTACACCGCTTTTCCGGTAACAAAGGTTGCCGAAGGGTTAAAATCTAGTTTGGATGGTCTCTTGCCTGATTTGGGCGTGGCTGTGTGGACTACTACTCCTTGGACTATTCCGGGTAATTTGGCTGTGGCTGTCAATGGTGCGTTGGAATATGCTGTGGTGGAGGTGTCACGCACAGACACAGCGATGCAGAGAGGATTTAAGTATCTGATTGTTGCGGCTGAGTTAGTGGAAAGGTTGGTTGCGATTTTGGATGCTAAGTTAACGGTAAAGGCAACTTTCCCTGGCAAAGATTTGGAACATACTACTTACCGTCATCCTTTGTTTGACCGTGAAAGTCAGGTGGTGGTTGGTGGTGATTATATCACTACTGATTCGGGTACAGGGTTGGTTCATACTGCTCCTGGTCATGGTCAAGAGGATTATATTGTCGGTCAGCGTTACGGTTTACCGATTCTTGCACCTGTCGATGGTAGTGGTAATTTCACTGATGATGCTGGTAAATTTTCTGGGTTAAATGTTTTGAGTGAGGGGAATCAAGCGATTATTGATGCTTTGACGGAAGTGGGTTCTCTGTTGAAGGAGGAAGCCTATCCTCACAAGTATCCTTATGATTGGAGAACGAAGAAACCAACTATTTTCCGGGCTACTGAACAATGGTTTGCTTCTGTGGCAGGATTTAGGGAAGATGCTTTAAAGGCTATTTCATCTGTGCGTTGGATTCCCCCACAAGGTGAGAATAGAATTACACCAATGGTTGCAGAACGTTCTGATTGGTGTATATCTCGTCAACGGACTTGGGGTGTTCCCATTCCCGTATTCTATGATGAGGAAACGGGGGAAGCTTTGCTAAATACGGAAACTATTAACTACGTTCAATCTATCTTTGCTGAAAAGGGTTCTGATGCTTGGTGGGATTTGTCGGTGGAGGAGTTGTTACCGGAAACATATCGTCACAATGGCAAAACTTACCGCAGAGGTACAGACACTATGGATGTCTGGTTTGATTCTGGTTCTTCTTGGGCAGCGGTGGCGAAACAAAGGCCAGAGTTAGGTTATCCTGTGGATATGTATTTAGAAGGTTCTGACCAACACCGAGGATGGTTTCAGTCAAGTTTGTTGACCAGTGTGGCAGTGAATGGTATTGCACCTTACAAAACAGTTTTAACTCATGGTTTCGTCTTGGATGAACAAGGACGGAAAATGAGTAAGTCTGTAGGAAATGTGGTTGATCCCCAAGTTATCATCAATGGTGGTAGTAACCAGAATCAACAACCAGCTTATGGTGCTGATGTTTTGCGGTTGTGGGTGTCATCGGTAGATTATTCTGGTGATATGCGTTTGGGTAGTAAGATCATCAAGCAATTAGCTGATGTTAGGAATAAGATTCGCAATACTGCACGGTTTTTGTTGGGTAGTTTGCATGATTTTGACCCAAAACAGGATGGTGTAGCGTTTGATGATTTACCAGATTTGGATAAGTATATGCTGCACCGCATCCGTGAGGTGTTTAATGAGGTGACGGAAGCTTTTGACAGTTTCCAGTTTTTCCGCTTTTTCCAAACTGTGCAGAATTTCTGTGTTGTGGATTTGTCGAATTTTTATTTAGATGTTGCGAAGGATAGATTGTATATCAGTGCTGCTGATAGTTTCCGTCGTCGTAGTTGTCAAACGGTGTTGCAGATTGCTTTGGAGAATTTAGCGAGAGCGATCGCACCAGTTTTGTGTCATACTGCTGAAGATATTTGGCAGTTTATCCCCTACAAAACACCTTATAAATCAGTATTTGAGGCTGGTTGGGTGCAGGTAGATGATGAATGGGAAAATGAAGATTTAGCAGAATTTTGGGATACTCTGCGTTCACTCCGCACCGATGTTAACAAAGTGATTGAACAAGCGCGGGTAGAAAAATTAATCGGTTCTTCCCTGGAAGCAAAGGTTTTACTGCATATCCCTCACAAACAGTTGTGGGAAGCTATCAAAGCCTTTAACCCTGTGAAGGGTAACGGTATTGATAAACTGCGATATTTATTGCTGACTTCCCAAGTGGAAATTTTAGACTCTAATGAGAAAATGGCAGGATTGAAATATTCCACGCAAACAGAAGACTGGACTATAGGAATAGTAAACGCAGATGGACAGAAGTGCGATCGCTGTTGGAACTATTCTACCCATGTTGGTGAATCTGAAGAACATCCCTTATTGTGTGAACGCTGTATTCCCGCTTTAGCTGGTGAGTTTTAAAATACGTTAAAAATTAATGTAGAGATATTTCCTAAAACGTCTCTACATTAATTTAAAAGTTCATTGGCTTAACTAGTACCGCCGTGAATTCAAAATGCTTCTTTCAGAAGAGCTACCCTAATAAAATATCTCCTTCAGAGACGCTACGCAAACAAAATTCAAAATGAATACAGTGTAATCTTTTCAGAGATTTGGAATGGTTTATTTACGCTGTATTGTGCTAGCTATAAACACTATTTGGAATTGGTACCAATACTGCTCAATTAAAGTTGAATACCCCTTTGGAAGAATTAACATCTATCTAATTAGCTCTATCTAAAGATAGATACACTCTCAGTATTCAGAGTCTACATTAGCTAGTAGTAGGAGGCTGGGAGAGCAAAATATTATATTATATTATTATAATATAATATCTGAAAAGCCAAAACTAGAGGATCAATTCTTATGTCAAGAAGCCGCCAGAAGTCTATCTGAACCACTAGAGGAAGTAGAACAAATAAATGTAGAAGTCCAAACGGATATTGGGAAAATATTTCAGGGAAGAGTAGATGGAGTTTCCCTTGCAGGTCAAGGATGGGTGGTACAAAAGAAAATCCGTATCCAAGAAATTAATCTGCAAACAGATAATATTATTGTTGATCCTTTAAGTGTTATTTTAGGTCAAATTAAACTCAATACCCCAGTAAATGCCAATATTCGTATTGTTCTCACGGAAGCAGATATTAACTACGCTTTGACCTCAGATATGATTAGCGGCTTAGTGAAAAAATCCAGGTTGAATGTAGATGGAGAGATTGTCAGTTTTGAACCATCAGAAATGCAAATATTGCTCACCGGTGATGGGAAACTTGAATTTCAAGGTTAAATCTGGATTAAAGAAAAGGAAGATACTCACATTTTAGGTTATCATGTGATCGCTCATCTACGCACTCAAACCAAACCTCCCATGCTGGAAAGTTTTCGCTGTACGGAAGGAGAAGGAACTAGAATGGAATTAATTGCTGCCGCCATAGAAAAAGTTAGAGAAATTATTAATTTACCATCTTTTGAGTGGGAAAACATGGTCTTTTATATTAAAGAGATGGAAATACAAAAGAGTAATTTAATACTCATACTTGAAGCGCACGTTAGGCAAATTCCCTCACGAGAAACAAAAGGTATACCCTGAATACTTCGGGGGAAGAAGCTATTCAGGCATCCATGAGCACCCAAAAGGATTGAGAGCAGATTTTTCGTCAAAAACAGTCGCCAAACAGGGAATATTCCCAACCTTAGAAATGCGGTCACGAATATATTCA
>ERZ1034421.131-NODE-131-length-12976-cov-2.340144_pt1 | contig 12976 bp, 10 predicted proteins | sample MGYA00520600_ERZ1034421 | MGnify/ENA primary metagenome ERZ1034421 (study PRJEB33736, sample SAMEA104288486) | Azolla rubra | place: Australia | collected 1985 | study: EMG produced TPA metagenomics assembly of the PRJEB19522 data set (Is there foul play in the... | reverse complement strand
TTGTTTCCCCCTCTTGCCCTGGCTCTGCGTCCGGGCATATTGGCCAGCGGCTACTGGTATTGCGGAATCTTGTTCAGAATGGCCCAGTAGCAACCTACTTTGGATACTTCCTCCACGAACTGCTCAAACTCCACGGGCTTGACCAGATAACTGTTCACCCCCAGTTCATAGCTCTTGACCACATCGCGCTCCTCCGCGCTCGATGTGAGCATCACGACCGGAATCATCCGGGTTTCTTCAGACTTCTTGATTTGCTGCAATACCTCGATACCATCCACCCGGGGCATTTTCAGGTCCAGCAGGATCAGCTTGGGAGAATGCTTGGCACGATGTTCAAAGGCCCCTTGCCGGAATACATAATCCAGGGCTTCCTGACCATCTTTCAGCCACAGGATTTCATTGGTCAGACCGATTTTCTTGAGGGCGCGGCGCGTCATTTCCGCATCGGTCTCGCTATCTTCGACCAGCAGGATTTGTACTTGTTGCATATCATCCATGATGAGGTTCCTTCCACGGTAAGCTGAATCCAAAAATACTGCCTTCGCCCAGCGTGCTCTTGCCCCACACCTGGCCACCGTGCCGCACGATAATGCGCTGCACAATCGCCAGGCCGACGCCGGTGCCGGGGAATTCATCCGCGCTATGCAAGCGCTGGAACACGCCAAACAGTTTGTTGTAATACCGCATATCAAAGCCGACACCGTTATCTTCAATTTCGTAAACCACCATGTCGCGGTGATGGCTGGAACGGATAGTCACCCGTGGATGAGGCTTGGTTTTACTGTATTTGACGGCATTGGACAGCAGATTAATCAGCACTTGCCGTATCAGGGCATGGTCGGCGTGCACCGTCAGCAACGATTGCAACTCCAGCTCCGTGTTATGTGCCATCTGGTCTGCGATGACTTCCTGCCACACCTCGTTGATCAAGGCCTGCATATTGATCGGTTCAGCCTCAATGGGCTTGCGGCCGGAGCGGGCAAACTGCAGCAGATCATCAATCAGCTGACCCATTCTGCGGCTATTGGAGCGCACCACGGATAACAGGCGCAGGCCTTCGGCATCCAGCTTGTCGCTGTAGTCTTCTTCAAACATACGCGAGTAGCCATCTATCGCCCGCAAGGGGGCGCGCAAGTCATGTGATACGGAGTAGCTGAAGCTCTCCAGCTCGCGGTTGGTGATTTCCAGCTGAGAAGCGGTGGCCTCGGCATGGCGCTGCGCCTGCGCCCGGCTCCTGATTTCCTTGATCAATAGCCAGAAGCTCAACAGCAGCATGCAGGCGGCAATCAGGTTGCCGATTAAAATCCATTGGCGTGTGGACGTTGCCTCGACTTCCATGGCTTTCAGCCGTTGCCTGAGCAGGGTCTGCTCGGTATTGAGGATGCTAGCGGCCTGTACGCGGATTTCCTGCATCAGCTGTTTGCCTTTATCCAGCATGTCCAGAAACACCGGGTCTGTCGCCAGGCGCTGGTTATCGCGTTTCATGTTGATAATGGCGTGGATGGAGTCCATCTTGTCCTGCACGCTGGCGTTGAATGCCGTTACCTGGCGTTGTTGCAGCGGGTTATCAGCCGTCAGCATCTGCAGCTTTTTCATGTCTGTAGGCAATTTCTGCGTGGCCTGTTCATACAGCCGCAAAAAATGCAGGTCGTTGGTTAGCAGGTAGCCGCGCTCGCTGGATTCGGCTTCCTTGATGTCGGCGGTGACTTTATCCAGCTGGATCAGGACAGTGTAGGTATGGTCCACCCAGCGCGAACTGGTGACAAAGTGCTCGGTGCGGGTATAGGAGAGATAGGCGATACTGGCCAGCAGAGTCATCGCTGCCATCATGCCGAGCGCGGTTAGCAACTGCTTGATTACCGGATTCATGTCAAAACAATCTCCCCTGCAATGAGGTAACGCTGTTTCTTGATGCGGTAAAGCCAATTGTAAAGATTTGTTACAGCGCCATAGTAGCCAAGTTGCGGACTACATGCCACCCCAAAAATGCTGTCTGCAAATAGCCGGAGCACGGCGGGGTGCTTCGAGCAGGCAGCTTCAGCCTAGCTTATTTCTGGCAAACCCCTGTGCGCCATGCCATTGCCATGAATCGTCTGGGCGCATTTCGGTATGTCATTATTTTTATTCATAATAGTAATGAGACTTGTGACGCAGACTTCATTTGCCAGTGCCCCCTGAATTTGGTAGATTTGCCGCATGTTGCGGCTCCCATTCAAATCCCTGACGGTGCTTATCGTGCTCTGGCTTGCCATGTTGCAAGTCTTTGCGCCGTTCATCCATGGGCATCTGGAGCTGGACGATGAAAATCAGGGCCATGGCCTGCACATGCACGCGGTGGATATTGAGGTGCCCGAGATGCACACGTCGGCGGGCCATACCCTCATGGGCCATGCCGCTTTGCACACCGTCACCGTGGAGCATGGCCTCAAGAATGATCAGGATCTGCTGATTCAGGCGCCCACGCTGGCGCTGATCTTTTTGCTGCTGCTGGCATTGCCGGTCGGCAAGCGTATTTTCCCTGCTGTGCAGGCTCCCGTTGCCGCACATTCCCCTCGTTATTCCCCCTATCTTTCCCGAGCGCCCCCTGTCGCCTGAGCTATACCGTTGATCGCAGCGCATGCTGCGCCAGATGATTGCTTCAGGAGAATGACATGTACCAGAAACGCCTGTTTGGGCGCGCTATCCCATGGCTGCTTTGCCTGGGAAGCAGTTTGCTTGCCCCTGCATTACAGACCGCGCCCTTGGCCGCCGATGCCGGGCAAACCGGGGTTCAGCACGCCGATGTGGTGACCCCCGATGTGGGCTTGAGCCTGCATGACGTGGTTGAAAAAGCCTATTTACGTAACCCCACCCAGCCGATATTGGCCGCGCGCATGGCCGAGGTGCGTGCGCGGCGCACCGTGGCAACAGGATGGTTGCCGCAAGCGCCTGCCGTCGGCATGAGCACGCAGAACGATACCGTAGGCAGTGGCCGTGGTGAGCGCGACTGGCAGGCTGAGCTTGAGCTGCCGGTCTGGATGCAAGGCCAGCGCGATGCCCGCAAAAATGTGGCCGATGCCGCCGACCAGGATCTCGTCGCCAGCCGCGATAGCCTGAGGCTGCAAGTGGCCGGCTATGTGCGCGAGGCACTGTGGGATATCCGCATGAATGCCAATGCGCTGGAGCTGGCTGACCTGCGCCTGCAAACCGCCATGGCGCTGGAGAATGATGTGCAACGGCGCTTTGATGCCGGTGAGTTGGCCAAGACCGATCTCATGCTGGCGCAGAATGAGCGCATCACTGCAGAAACCGCCCGCCTGCGCGCCGAGGCGGAGCTCATGCATGCACGGCATCGCTACATCATACTCACCGGCCTGCACAGCATGCCGCAGCAGCTCGATGAAGCACAGTCAACGCAAGAAGATTACAGCGAGCAGCATCCTTACTACCGCGAAGCCCTGTCGCGGCTGGGTCTCACCCAGCAGGCGCGCGAGCTGGCCCGGCTTGAGCGGCGTGAAAATCCGCAGGTGATTCTCAATGCGCGCAGCCAGCGCGGCCCGTTCGAGAATGCTTTTAATGACAGCATAGGCCTCAAGCTGCGCATCCCGCTGGATAGCCCGGTGCGGGCGGCGCCGATAGAAGCCGCCGCCGAGATGGAAGTGGGCCGCGCCGAAAGTGCGCGCGACAGCCTGATCTACCAGCTGGAAACCGCCATGCACGAGGCCGAACACAATCTTTCGGTCAGCCGCGCCGAGCTGGCGCTAGTCACCCGCCAGCAGGCGCTCGCCCAGGAAAACCTGCGGCTCGCCAACAAGGCTTTTCAGCTCGGCGAGACCGATCTGGTCGGCCTGATGCGCATACAGGCGCTCGCCTACGAGGCCGAGCGCGCCCTTACAACCCGTCGCATACAACTGCAATGGGATATCGCCCGGTATAACCAGGCCGTCGGAGAATTACCATGAAGAACATCTACACAACATGCATGCTGACCTGGGCGCTGCTGGCGCTAAGCCAGCCCGCGCTCGCGGCCGATATTGCCTTTACCGAAACCCAGCAGAACACCCTGGGCATACGCGTGGCCGCGCTGGGCCGCAACACGCCTATCACCAGCCACCGTCTGCCTGCTGAAATCATGATCCCCATCGGCCAGGAGCGCATGGTGTCGGCGCCGCAATCCGGCCTGGTGGATACCCTGTATGTCGCCGCCGGCGAAGATGTGAAGGCCGGGCAAGCCCTGGCCCACATCAGTAGCCCCGAGCTGATTGCCCTGCAGCGCGACTATCTGCAGGCCCTGACGCAGCAGCGGCTCGCTCAGAATAACTTCAAGCGCGATCAGGAGCTGTATCAGGATGGCATCATCGCCAAGCGCCGCTTTCAGACCACGCAAAGCGGGCAGGAAGAATCCAGCGCGCTGCTGAACCAGCGCCGCCAGGCATTGCAACTGGCCGGCATGGGCGAAGCGGGCATTACCCAGCTGGAAAAATCCGGTCGTATGAGTAGCGGCATTACCCTCACCGCCCCGGCGGCCGGGCAGGTGCTGGAGCAACTGGTGGCGGTGGGGCAGCGCGTGGATCTCTCGGCACCGATATACCGTATTGGTCGCCTGCACCCCTTGTGGCTGGAGATCAGCGCCCCGCTGGAAGTGCTGCCTTATATCAGCGTTGGCATGCCGGTGAGCGTGCCCAAGTACGGCGCCACCGGCAAACTGATTCATATCGTGCGCAGCGTGAACAAGAACGACCAGACCGTGCATCTGCGCGCCACCATTACCACCGGCACCGACAAGCTCGCCCCCGGCCAGTTTGTGGAGGCGGAAATCGGCGGCCTCGGCACCAGCACGCATTTCAGCGTGCCGCGTCCGGCCATTGCCCGCCATGACGGCAAAACCTATGTTTTCGTCAAAACCGCGCAAGGCTTCCGCGCTATGCCGGTGGAGGTGGTTTCCGAGCAGTTTGAAGAAGTCGTGATCAATGGCGACTTTAGCGGCAAGGAGCAAGTAGCAGTTAGCGGGCAGGCTGCCATCAAGGGTCGCTGGCTCGGCCTGGGAGCCGAATGATGCTGGCTGCCCTGATCCGTTTATCGCTGACCCAGCGCGTGCTGATGCTGGTGCTCACCGCCATGCTGGCCTTTGCCGGCGTGCAGGCGTTTCAGCAGTTGCCGATTGATGCTTTCCCGGATGTCTCGTCCACTCAGGTCAAGATCATCATGAAAGCCCCCGGCATGACACCGGAAGAGGTGGAGGCCCGCATTACCGCGCCGATTGAGGTCGAAATGCTGGGCCTGCCCAGGCAGACCATGCTGCGCTCGGTGGCGAAATACGCGCTCACCGACATCACCATCGACTTTGCCGAAGGCACCGATATCTATTGGGCGCGGCAACAGGTAAACGAGCGCCTGAGCGCGGTGCTGCCCAATCTGCCACCCGATGTTTCCGGGGGCGTGGCCCCCATGACCACGCCGCTGGGCGAGATGTTCATGTTCACGGTGGATGCCCCCAATCTCAGTCTGGCCGAGCGCCGCAGCCTGCTGGATTGGGTGATACGCCCGCAGCTACGCACGGTGCCGGGCGTAGCCGATGTCAATTCGCTGGGCGGCCTGGTGCGCAGCTTTGAGATCATCCCCGACAACTCACGCATGTATGCCCGTGGTGTCACGCTCACCTCCCTGCAGGAAGCCTTGCTGCAGAACAACAACAATGACGGCGCCGGCCGCCTGGATGATGGCGAAGAAGCCCTGCTGGTGCGGGCGGAAGGCCGTCTCAAAACGCTGGAGGATGTGCAGAATACGGTGATACGCACCGAAGATGGCATACCAGTACGTGTGGCCGATGTGGCGGCCATACGACTCGGCGCGTTGACGCGCTATGGTGCCGTCACCAGCAATGGCAAGGATGAAGTGGTGGAAGGCCTGGTGCTGGGGCTGCGCGGCGCCAATGCGCGCCAGGTGGTCAGCGGCATCAAAGCCAAGCTGGCCGAAATGCAGCCCACCTTGCCCAAGGGCGTCAGCATTCATGTGTTTTACGACCGCAGCAGCCTGGTGGATAGGGCGGTGTACACCGTTTCCAAAGCGTTGATTGAGGCGATTGTGCTGGTGCTGGTCTTGCTGCTGCTGTTTCTGGGCAACCTGCGGGCGGCGCTCACCGTGGCGCTGATACTGCCGCTGGCGGCGCTCTCCACCTTTTTGCTTATGGAGCAGTTCGGGCTGTCCGCCAACCTCATGAGCCTGGGCGGGCTGTCTATTGCCATCGGCATGCTGGTGGATGCCGCCGTGGTGGTGGTGGAAAACATCGCCTCGCACCTGGCCGATAACAAACGCGGCGCCGCCTTGCCACGCCTGCATCTGATATACCGTGCGGTGCGTGAAGTCAGCGTGCCGGTGGCGGCGGGTGTGCTGATCATCATCACTGTGTTTCTGCCCCTGCTCACGCTGGAAGGTCTCGAAGGCAAGCTGTTTCGCCCGGTGGCGATGACCATCGTGTTCGCGCTTTCAGCGTCTCTGCTGCTGTCGCTGACGGTGATTCCGGTGCTGGCTTCCTTGCTGCTGCGCACCATGCCGCATGAAGAGCCCTGGGTAGTGCGCAAGGCGCTGGCGCTGTATGAACCCGCCCTAAGGTGGGCGCTTGCTCACGGCAGAGCCCTTGTCATTGCTGCATTTGTTGCTCTTGGGTTAACCGTGGTGGTGTATCTGCAGATCGGCAAGATTTTCATGCCGACGCTGGATGAAGGCGACATTATTGTCGGCGTGGAAAAGCTGCCCTCGATCAATCTGCAGCAAAGCCTGACCACGGACATGAACGTGCAGCGGGCGATTTTGCAGCAGGTGCCGGAGGTGAAGGAAATCTATTCCCGCACCGGGGCGGACGAGCTGGGGCTGGACCCGATGGGCCTTAACCAGACCGATAATTTCCTGATACTCAAGCCGCAAGTGGAGTGGCGCCAGCCGGACAAGGCGGCGCTGATTAATGATCTGCGCAAGGTAATGGAAGAGCTGCCGGGCCTGGCCTACAGCTTTACCCAGCCGATTGATATGCGCGTGAATGAAATGATCCTGGGCGTGCGCGGCGATCTTGCCATCAAGATTTTTGGCAATGATCTGGACGAGCTGGACCGCAAGGCGCAGCAACTGGTGCACCTGTTGCAGAGTATCCCTGGCAGCCAGGATGTCTACACGCCGCAAAACAGCGGGGTGCAATACATGCGCATCGCCATTGACCGGCTGGCTGCCGGGCGGCTGGGCTTCAACATGACCGAGATCGAATCCATCCTGCGCGCGCAGCTGGAAGGCAAGGTGCTTTCCGTCGTGCAGGAAGGCCAGCGCCGCACGCCCTTGCTGGTGCGCGGCGGCGAGAGCCTGCGGCAGTCAGCCGCCGATTTTGGCAACCTGATGCTTACGCTGCCCAATGGCCGCAACATTCCGCTTTCCGCCGTTGCCAGGCTGGAGCGGGTAGAAGGCCCGGTGAAGATTGATCGCCAGCGCGGTGCGCGCATGGTGGTGGTGACCAGCAATGTGCGTGGTCGCGATCTGGTGGGCTTTGTGGAAGAAGCCAAAGCCCGCGTGCAAAAGGAAGTGCAGCTGCCCGAAGGCTATTCCATGACCTGGGGCGGCCAGTTTGAAAACCAGCAGCGCGCCGCCGCGCGGCTGGCGATCGTGGTGCCTGCGGCCATCGCCATGATCTTCCTGATCCTGTTTGCCACCTTCCATTCGGTGCGGCAGGCCACGCTCATCCTGTGCAATATCCCGTTTGCCATGATAGGCGGGGTGTTTGCGCTGTGGCTGTCGGGTGAATACCTTTCCGTGCCAGCCTCGGTCGGCTTTATTGCTCTGCTGGGGATTGCCGTGCTCAACGGCGTGGTGATGATGTCGTATTTTAACCAGCTGCACGCGCAAGGCCTGCCCATGCTGGAGGTGGTGACCGAAGGCGCCAAGCGACGGCTACGCCCCGTGCTGATGACGGCCTGCATCGCCGCCTTTGGCCTGTTGCCGCTGCTGTTTGCCACCGGCCCGGGCTCCGAGATTCAGCGACCATTGGCGATTGTGGTGATCGGTGGGCTGTTTACCTCCACCGTGCTCACCCTGATTTTGCTCCCTATGCTTTACCAGCGCTTTGCGCACGCCAGACAAGGATAATTCGCATGCAAGCAACTCCCGCAACATCGGCTTTGACCACATTGGCTGTGCTCGAAGTCACCGTGCAGCCTGACCATGAAGACCAGATGGTGGATTTTTTGATGGGCCGGCTGCCCGGCATCCGCTTCAGCCGCTATCAGATCAACCTGCATGGGCAACCCGAAGCCGGGCTGTCATTACGCGAGCAGGTGCTGGGCAGCACACGGCGCAGTGTGTTCAGCGTGCAGGCCGAATCCGCCTTGCTGATGGAGCTGGCGGCTGACCTGCAGCAGGGGGCGGTAGCCTTCCCACTGCAGTATCGTGTGCTGCCGCTGTTGCAGGCAGGAGAGTACCTGCCGCGATAGTAGGCGCTAACTGTTCACCAGCATAAGTGGCGCTCTGGGGGCCGTAATTGCCGGGGTGCGTGCCGGGCTGAGGCGGAACGCACTCACCGTGGAAAACAGCTGATCCGCCTGCTGCTGCAGTGACTCTGCGGCGGCGGCGGCTTGCTCCACCAGGGCGGCATTTTGCTGGGTGACGCCATCCATCTGGTTCACCGCCTTGCGCGCTTGCTGTATGCCTGCGCTCTGCTCGGTAGATGCAGCGGCAATTTCGTGCATCACGGCGCTGGCGCGCTGCACGGCGGCCATCAGCTCCTGCATGGTGCTGCCGGCCTGCGCTACCAGCCCGCTGCCGCGGTTTGCCTTGCTCACGAATCTCGGTTGCGGCGGAAGCCGAGCGGTGTGCCAGCGAGCGCACTTCGCCCGCCACCACGGCAAAACCACGGCCTTGCTCACCGGCACGCGCCGCTTCCACGGCCGCATTCAGCGCCAAGATATTGGTCTGGAACGCAATGCCATTGATGACGCCGATGATGTCTTCGATCTTCTTCGCGCTTTGATTAATTGCCGCCATGGTCGCCACCACATCATCCACCACCAGGCCGCCTTGCTGCGCCACCGTGGCGGCGGTTTTCACCAGCCCGTGTGCTTCCTGGGCGCGGGCGGCATTCTGGCGCACGGTGTCGGCCAGCTCATCCATGTTGGAGGCGGTTTCTTCCAGCGCCGAGGCCTGCGCTTCGGTGCGGGCGGATAAATTCGCATTGCCATGGGCGATTTCCTGCGCGGCCACATGAATGGTTTCCGCCGAGCTTTTCACCTGCAGCATGGGCTGCACCAGGATCTCCAGCGTGTTGTTGACGCCTTCGATAATGCGTTTGAAATCGCCCTGATGACGGCTGGCATCGGCCCGCGTCATGATATTGCCGGCCTTGGCCGCTGCTGCCAGCATTTGCGCATCGTCATTCAGCGCCTGCAGCTTGCTGCGTATGGATTCCATGGTGTGGTTGATATACGCCTGCTGACCAGGGAAGGCTTCCAGCGGCGCATCAAAATCGCCCTCGCTGAACTGCGCCATGCAGGCCAGGGTTTTGCGGTTGATGGCGATATGGTTTTCCAGCGTGTGGTTCATGCTGCGCATGATCAGCGCATAGTCTCCGGCAAAGGCATCCGGGTCCAGCATCTGGTCAATCTCGCCACGGCCATGGGCCTCGGCCAGCTGTGCCAGCGCCTGAATCACCGCTTTAAGATGCGTGCGCACGCCTTCAATATTGGCATTGATGGTGGCGAGATCGCCCGGCAACGGCGCCAGCGGTGCATCAAAGTTACCCTGGCTGAATGCCTGTATGCAGCTCAGCACCTGCTGGTTGATGGCAATATGCTGCGCCACCATGGCATTCACGCCCTCGGCCACGCGCTTGAAATCGCCCTGGTAATGCGCCGCGGGGATATCGCTTTGCAGCACGCCCTGCGCGTGGTCATCCGCCATGCGCTGCATATCGTGCAGCAGCTGGCGGATATTCTGGCGCAGCTTTTCAATGCCGGTGTTAATCATCGCCTGCTTGCCGGGGTAGGCGGGCAGCGTGGCATCAAAATCGCCCTCGGCAAAGGCATGCACGCAAGCCATGGATTGCTGCATGAGATTCACATAATTCAGCAGCATGCGGTTCAAGCCCGCCGCCAGCGCCTGGTATTCGCCGGTGTATTGCGTGGTATCAATGCGGGCATCCATATCGCCCGCCTCGTGCCGGTCCGAGAGATCGCGCATATCGTGTATCAGCCGCTGCACTGTCAGCGCCATTTCCCCCATCGAGCCCATCAGGCTCTGCGCATCGGCGGAGCGCCCACCGCGCCCAACCGCCTGCACAGCCAGATCACCCGCTGCAATACGCCGCGCCATCTGCACCGCATCATGCGGCTCGCCGCCCAGCTCGCGCTTCACCGAGCGGATGACCCAATACCCAATCGCGCTCAATACCAGCAACAGCGCCAGCGTCACCACGCCGCCTATCAGCATGGTGCGGGCAAACGCCGCCTGCGTCGCCGCCACCGCCTCGCGCGCCAGCTGGCTCTTGTAAGTGAAGAGCGCCTTCAGCGCCACATCCACGCGGTCGGCGTATTCCATGTTATCCATGTACGATTCGCGCGCCTCAAAAAAGGAATTGTCCCGCGAAAACTGCAGCGACTCCTCAATGCGCGGCAGATACCGCTGCATCGCCTTTTCCGCTGTCGCCAGCAGCGCCTGGTCTTCCGGCGACGCAACCAAGCCGCGATACTCCGCCAGCCCCGCCTGCAACGCCGCCACCGAATGCTTGATCGCCTCATCCAGCGCCGCTTTCTTCGCTGTATCGTTATTCAGAATAAACGCCGAAATCTGCAAACGCAGATCACCAAACAAAGCCTGCTCGCGCCCCAGATTCTGCAAACTCGGCACGGCATTCAGGTTCACCACACTCGTCCCCGCCTGCAGCTTGCTCAAATAGGCATACGCCCAACCAGCAAAGCCCGCGAGGCCGAGATAAGCCGCAAACAGCAAGATCAGCATGCGTTTGTTAACGGTGAGTTTGGGGGTGTTCATGATGGTGCTCCTAAGTCCCCGCGAGGGCGGGGAGGGTTCAGATTAGGAGCTTAGTTTGTGGAGGGGGTGTTACAAGTTTGTGACAAGGGGCAATTAAGATATAAGCGGGGAGCCCATTTATGTCAGTAGATTGACTCAGTAAAGAATTAATGATCTCGCCGAGCCGCCCATTGAGTATGTTCTCTAGAAAACGCATTTTCAGAATCGGCTACGAATTTCGATAAATGTTGGGGGTCATTTACACTTTTGTAGCGACTATCAATAATTCCTACTTCATGCGCTGTTAAGCCATATGCGCTCGCAAGCTCATCAAACTTTTTCATTTCACTCCATCCAATCATCGAGCTGGCTAAGATTGCGAATATATCTATAGGTAAAAACGATAATTTTGGTTCGGCGATTCTAAAGAGTAAAAATAAAATAGAGGCACAATAGAATATAATAGTTAACCATAAAAATATTTTTGAGTATTTTCTGTTTTGACCAGATTTAAAAGAATACCAAAATTTTTGATTATTAATTCTGTTCTCTTGATACATCTTCTTTTTATCTTCAAAAGTCATGTTTAGTATTTCATGCATTTTCTCAGTGATAACTGAATTTGTAGAGTAATTACTTTCTAAATTAGACGCTATTCTTTTATTTGCCGTCAAAAACTCAGACAATAAGTCCGTATAAGTTTTTATATTTGAGTCTTTGTCCTGTGAATTGAAAGGCTCTGCTGACATCAACAATCGCCACGTTGCAGTTTTAATGGATTCAGCTAATGCTCTGGCCATATACCAGCTTTCCTGAAACCTCATAAATTTTGGATATGCGTAGCATCCCAGTGATGCTAAGAAAAAGATTGCACTTATGATAGGTAGGGCTCTGCCTTCAAAATTATCTAATGATGCCATTACCGCAATAACAAGAGATGCTGTACTTAATTTGTAATACATCAAAAAACTATTTTGATATACATTTGATGCCGCATCTGCGCTTAAATATATTGCAGGAAATAGCTCTTCTTTATTGAATTTCATAAAGTTCCTTTATATAACTCCCAAATGCCGTTAATGACAGATTGTTTTGCCCATCCAACTTGTTTATTAGAATTGTTAACGACGACGCCAGATTCGCGCTGCTGACCTCTTGGGTTGACCGCCAATATTGGTTTTAAGTAATATTTTGCAGCCATAATTTCTTTATTTATCCAATCGCTGTAATGGGTATACATTCCAGTTGGAATAACTACAATATGACTTCTGGAAACTTGATTGTATATGGCCTTTTCTAGTTGTTTGCTTGTGGGGGCATTATGAATGGGGTCATCTTTTGGTACTGAATAGTTTCTGAAATCCAAAGAGGCTTGCCCAATGGACCAGTTTTCATGAAATATCCACTGCGCCAATGTGTCATAAACTTGCGAATATTTCCAAGAGTGGCTAATAAATACATGTATTTGGCGTGTGCTCATTCTCCCGGCTCCCTTCTGATTTTACTAATTTAGTTAGCAAATATTATTTATTTTAATTAAAAGGGAATCTCCACGTCGTCTTGATCGTCATCTGATCTAACCATATATGATAATTTTTGAAACTCATTAACCAATGACGTTATTTCATTAGAGGGCCCAACCCTTTTAATAATGTGATTTATGGGGCGCACCATTTTTTTCATTTCATCTAATGTAGATTGATACCCTCCATGTTCTTTTGCTTGTTGATTATGTAAATCAATAAATGCAATTAACAACTCTTTTATTGCTTCTAATGAAATGGGGGCTGTTGAGCTTTTTATGTTGGCTCTGCTTATTGTAAGGATCTCTTCTAATAATTCACGATCCGATCGAATTGGTTGAACTGGCAAATCAACACTGTTTAAAATTTCTTCAATTTTTGATTGTAAATCTGGCCACCATTTTTCGAAAACGTTATCTAGTGTCTTGGGAGGTAGTTTACTTTCGGCTAATTGGTTATTTATCACTCCAATT
>ERZ1034421.126-NODE-126-length-13167-cov-35.711409_pt1 | contig 13167 bp, 9 predicted proteins | sample MGYA00520600_ERZ1034421 | MGnify/ENA primary metagenome ERZ1034421 (study PRJEB33736, sample SAMEA104288486) | Azolla rubra | place: Australia | collected 1985 | study: EMG produced TPA metagenomics assembly of the PRJEB19522 data set (Is there foul play in the... | reverse complement strand
TTCAACTGGAATCCGGACGTGTTTCCTTCTTATCAAGCCAGTTTGGGCTACATTTAGGCTTGGTTTTTGTTTACGTCCCGCTCTCAAATGCTATAGAAAAATAATATTCTCCATTTCTTCAAGAAGTCGGGAATCAAAATCTCTGAGAGGTTGTTCTAAAATTCGTTGGTGTGGTTTTAGGGACTTATTAATCCCCCTTAAATATGGTTTAGTGAAGGATGAAAATTATCTGTTTATGCTGGCAGGGGAAACAGGGGGAGAGAAAGAGGCTTACCTGAACTGTATTGCCCTCTCTCTAATACCCCCGCTTTTGAGGGAAGCTGCTGACACTCACGGTGAAGCCTATCACCTACAGTAGGTGTCAGGTGTTAGGAGTAAAACTCTCTTGCTGTCTAGGTTTCAATTTCAATCCTGTACCTCATTGATCTACTATCTGCTGTATCACCTATCACGTATTACTTGCTAGAGTTCTGTGCTTGGGTTTGATAACCGGGAATAGTTACATCTACTGGCGTCACTTTAGCAGCTAACTGTGTTAATGGTGGTTGAATAGCGGTTTGATTACCTACTACTAAAGTTACGAGATTTTCTGGTTTGAGGTATTTTTTAGCTACTCTTTGTATATCTGCTGTTGTGGTTGCGGTGACAGCTTTTTGATAGTGAAACAGAAAATCAGCGGGATAACCATAATATTCGTAGCGCATTAACCGAGATAAGGTTTGGCTGGGGTCTTGAAAATTGAATACAAAAGAATTGAGGGTAGAATCTTTAGCATAATTCAGTTCTTGTGTTGTCACTTTTTCATTTTGCATCCGCTTGATTTCTGCTTCCAAGGATTTGATAAACTGAACTGTGGCATCAGAACGGGTTTGTCCGCCGGCGATGAACATACCTGGATAATCATGACGGGGACTCCACGAGCCATATACAGAGTATGCTAAACCTTGACGCGATCGCACTTCATTAAATAAGCGTCCACCAAATCCATTTAATACCCCATTCATCACATCCAAGGCTGGATAATCGGGATTATTGAAACTACCACCTAAATGACCAATGAGAATGTTACTTTGGGTGAGTTGGGGTTGATTGACAAAAAACACACCGCCTAAATTAGCTTGTGAAACCTCTGGTAATAGAGTTTTGGAGATTTTAGGATTTGGTTTCCAGTCGCCAAATTTGGCTTGAATGAGTGATCGCATTTTTTTGGCGTTAAAATCTCCCACAATCCCTAAAATCATTTTATTGGGATAAAAATATTGCTGGTAAAATCTCAGCAAATCTTCACGGGTGATTTTCTCCAAGGTCGCATATTCTACTGTGCGAGAGTATGGGCTATCTTGACCATAAATTAATTTTTTAAACTCCCGATTGGCTATACTACTAGGATCATCATTGCGGCGAGCAATACTACCCTTAGTCTGTGTTTTCTCCAAATCTAACTTTTCTTGAGCAAATGCTGGTTCTCGTAACACCTCAGCAAACAGCCCAAATACAGTTTCTAAATCTTCACTCAAGCTGTCAAAACTAGCACTACCAACAGCTTCACCAATACTAATTTCTACCGCCGCAGCCCGTTGTTCCAAAATCTCATTTAACTCATCAGCTGAATGTTTGAGAGTTCCACCAGTCCGCATTACGGAACCAACAATCTCAGCTAACCCGCTTTTATCTCCTGCTTCCCAACGGCTTCCCGTTCTCACAAGTGTAGTCCCACTTACCAAAGGTAACTCATGGTCTTCCATTAAATAAACAACTAAACCGTTATCCAGTACAAAACGTTCATACTTGGGTAACTTTACCTCCGACAAAGGAGTAAATTGTAAATCTGTGTAATGCTTTGCTGTTGCTGTCGCCGCCCAAGGAAAATTAAACGTTAACAAACAGGCAACAACGAAAGCCGAAATAAACCGCCAACTCTTGGAAAACTTTAGTGAAAACTTCAATTTCCTACCCTTCACCAGAAAATTCAACATATCTATATTTTTCTCTTCTCTTTATTTCTTCGTTTCCAGTACCTAGTACACTACGGCGTAAATAAACCAACTATTCCAAATCTCTGGAAGGCTAACACCGTATTCATTTTGAATTTTGTTGCTGCATCCTGCTGGAAAGACTATTTTATTACCGTAGCTCTTCTGATAGAAGCATTTTGAATTCACGGCTGTTCCTATCCTTCCTTCGACAACAACTTACCAACAGTGCAATTTTCCCGGGTAAAAGTCACCTGTGCTACACGCTGAATATCAGCAGGTGTCACTGCTGCAATATTCTCTAACTGCTTAAATAAATTCCGCCAAGAGCCGGTTTTCACTTCATATTCCAATAACTGCTCCGCCATACCCATATTGGAATCAAGACTACGTAACAAACCAGCCCGCGCTTGAGTTTTCACTCGCTGTAACTCAGTTGTGGAGACAGGCTCAGTTTTCAACTTTTCGATTTCTTTTCCCAGTGCGATTGCCAAATCATCAACTGTATGACCTGGAGATGTGAGAGCATAAAATAAGATCAAATTGGGATATTTATCACCAGGAAACCCACTTACACCGTGAGCCGCAAGGGCTAAACTCTGCTTTTCCACCAAAGACTTATACAATCGTGAAGTGCGCCCATCACTCAATAAACTACCAATAATGTCGTAAACTGCATTATCGGGGTGGGTGATACCTGGACGGTGATAACCTTGGAAATACCAAGGTTGAGTAGGTAACTTTAAGGTAAATTCTCTAGGTTCAGTTTGCTTAGGTTCGGGGGTGATTTTTGCTTGGGCTTTAAGTTTAGCCGGATAACGTCCAAAGTAAACTTGTGCTAATTTTTTCACCTCATTAGGCTTAACATCACCGACAATAGCGATCACTAGATTGTTAGGAACATAATAACTGTCAAAAAACTGCTTCACATCTTTAGGTGACAAATTGCGAATATCTTCGTCATAACCAATCACTGGTCGTCTGTAGGGATGAACTTTGAAAGCAGTATCAATAAATTTCTCAACCATCAAACCAACGGGAGAGTTTTCTACCCGCATCCGTCTTTCTTCCAAAATCACATCTTTTTCTTTATAAAACTCCCGAAATACAGGATCTAAAAATCTTTCTGACTCCAGAGACATCCACAGTTCCAACTTATTAGCCGGAAAACTGTAGAAATAACGTGTAGCTTCGGTGGAAGTATTCGCATTTAAACCTACACCCCCCGCTTGCTCAACAATTTGCCCGATTTCGTTCTGTTTGACTAGTTTCAGTGCTTGAGATTCTAATGATTTAAACTCAGTTTCTAACTTTGCTAAATCATCATTTTTACCTTGGGATTTAGCAGTTCTAATTTGGGTATCTAACTGTTCTAAACTTTCTAGTAGCGGTTTTTCGGCTTTGTAATCTATTGTCCCAATACGTTTTGTCCCTTTAAAAGCCAAATGTTCTAAAAAGTGAGCTACACCTGTTTTACCATCTGATTCATCTATCCCACCCACATCAGCATAAGTCAAAAAAGAAACCACTGGCACTTGGTGTCTTTCCAAAACAATGAACTTCAAGCCATTATCAAGGCGAAATTCTGTTAATTGCTTAACTACTTGATCTAAATATGGTTGAATTGAACTTTGGGTAGGTTTCAGTGCGATTGCAGCTTGTGGTGTTACACCCAAACAAAATATCATTACCGCCAAAGCAGTTATTAACAAACGATGCAAAACTGGAGAGAAAGGAAATTTGTGGAATAATTGAGAGTATCTAAATTGAGACTTGTTAGTTTTACTCTTCCAGGAATCCAAAATTGAATAATTCATAAGCAGAGATTAAAGGAAATTGACAGTTTTTAACAAGGCAGGAGGGATAAGTAAGAATTAAGTTTGTCCCCTACACCCTACACCCTTACACCTTTACACCCTTAAATTTGGGTTATTGAGCAGACAAAGCGTTAATCTTGTATTAAGCTTTCTGTGCTTTTCGGATTTCACGTTAGACAATATTGCTACAGTTCGTGTTCCAGAGATATAGCAATAACTACTATTATGCGAGTTTTTAATTCTCCCCCACCATCAGAAGCACAGACGCGCACCCGCATTCTTCAGGCTGCACAGCGGTTATTTGCATCTCAGGGATTTGATGGTACTACTACCCGCGACTTGGCGCAAGCAGCGGGTGTGGCTGAGGGTACTCTATTTCGTCATTTCACTAATAAAAAAGCTATTCTAGTCGAAGTGGCCACAAATGGCTGGGTTGATATTCTCACAGATTTACTGACAGAGTTAAGCGAAATGGGCAGTTATAAGGCTGTAGCCCAGGTTATGCGCCGTCGGATGTGGAATTTAAGAAAAAATGCCGATATGATGCGCGTGTGCTTCATGGAGGTACAATTTCACCCAGATTTGCGCGATCGCATTCAAACAGAAGTGATCACAAAAATGACTGATGTAGCTGAAGCATTCTTCCAAACCGCTATGGATAAAGGGATCTATCGCCAAATGGATGCTAACCTAGTCGCCAAGGTATTTTTGGGAATGTTCGCTGTTGCCGGCTTTTCTGACAACACCCTCATTGAACCTAATGCATCACCTCAAGAAATGCAGCTAATGGCTGAAGGACTGGCTGATATCTTTCTCAATGGTGTATTGGCAAAAGAATCTTAAAAGTGAATAGGGCATGGGGCACTGGGCATGGGGTAAGAGGTTTGAATTTTGAATTATTTCACTGGCTGCAATTTTGTCACTTTGAGTTGAAATTTGCCTAACCCAGTTTCTCCGAAAGACCGCACGCGAATAATGTAAGTTGCTGTTTCGGTGATGCGGGTAAACAACAGAGAATTACTTGTACCATCGGGCCCATCGTCATTTTCTGCCACTGTTGAACCATTGGGTGATAACAGAGTAATAATGCTGTCAAAGTTATCAGAAGACAAATCAATAGCTAAATTATCACCTTTGGTTAATTTCATGGTATAATCACGGGCGAATCCTCCTTGACCTGTGGGAATATCTTGGTCTGATAATGTATCTTTAATTTCTGTACTTCCATTAATAGGAAGTGGCTTATATAAGTTACTGGTGTTAATAATAGTATTTTTTTGAGCAAAGACTCTATTGATAGATATCCCCATCGTCAGCAACGTGACAGGAAAGATAATAATTTTTCCCAAAGCCGCAACAAAAGCTTTATTCATAATTTGATACAGTTTTCCCTCAAATACAGGGTAATGTTCCTAATTATAGGTTTCCCAATTGGAAATTGCCCATAAACTTGAGGCTGAATCTATTGTGAACTATTTGTGGCAACAGCAGCTAAACCAAGTACAGAAATGCTACTTTGATGAACTGTGTAAACAGCAGATTCGCCAATTGCATCTGTGGTATAAATATCATCCACTAACAGCACTGGTGCATCTGGGTGACGACAGCTAAAATCTTGTCCTATGGAAAAAGCATCGGCTAGGTTTTGTTCTCGGTCAGACCCGGGCCCACTAAACTGGGCCTTAGTTTCTTTAATTCTCGCTAAAACATTTGCTTTTAACTTTCAACCCGTTCTTTGGCAGGAACCTTCAGCTATGAGTGTGGCTTGGTTGTAACCTCGTTCTTTGAGTTTTTTGGTGTGGAGTAGTATGAGTATGACTACAGGTTTTTTATTTAATTGAGGAGTATTTAAGAACCATGCTACTCCCAAAGGAGTACCTAAAACTCGCCCAATTTCCGGCTGGTTTTCATATTTCATCACTGCGATCACTCTTTTCAATAAACCTCCATAACTTCCCCAACCAAAAACTGGTAATGCTTGTTGCCATAAAAAATAGTTAGGACTTTTCAAGTAACAGGGTTGGAGTTGTTTAGTACATTTTTCAAAAATCCCTCCGTGTGTAATGAGCTAACAGATAGGTCAGTTGCTTTGTAAAAAAAGATTGAGTAAATTTTTGAATATACTCCCAAACCCTGAGACTGACTATTATTCTATATATTCCTGATGTTTTGTAGTGAATCGTTGGTTACTGTCAACCCACCAAACCCAGATATGTGTATCAAGTATAATCATTGCAAAACTTCCCAATCTTCTAAAGCGACGGGTTTTGTAGGGTCATCATAACGGACTACTCTCCCGCGCATTTTTTTCTGGTTGGGTAGGTAGTGCTTCTTGAGTCTGTGGAGTTTTAGCTTCGAGAATAATAACCTCTAATCCTTCCCCTGCATGAAAAGTTAGGTAAACACCGCCCCGCAACATCAAGGTTACATCTTTCAGTTAAAACAGCTTCTACTTTGTGAGCGCTCATCTTGCTACTCCTATTTTTTACTTAATGGAGAGATAAAAAGAGAACTTCAGTCCCCTAAATATATTTCACATAAATGCGATCACACCTTTTTGTTTCCACACCAGTGGTGGGGATATAGTTGGACTGGTTCTTTCAATATAGTGGCTGTTTCAATCCAAATTTGCTCAAAGCCATGTTTAGCGGTCGCTAATTCTATTTGTTCTAATCAATACTTCCCTAAACCTAAATCCCACATATTTGGTAATAGATACACTTTGGGTATTCCTAAAGCTTTTTCACCCCGGTTAATAGGATAATATGCCCCCGTACCTACTATTTAAGTTTGGTGTTCAATTACCCAAAACTCACCCCCAGGTTCTATGTAATATTGTGCGATTTCTAACATATCTCTATCTGCCCTGTCAGGTTCCCAACCCAAACCATATTCTGATAATACATAACTAATTACAGATGCTGCTCGTGTACAGTCTTTGGGTTCCCAATCACGAATTACAAAATCTTGTTAATATTGTTTCATTACTTACTTTACTTAATTTTCTATAAGAAAAGTATAGCCCACACATTAAAGCTACTATAAATCAAAATTCCTTCTTCTCAAGAGTTGCATATGCATATATTAAAATAATTGATACACTTGTTCTTTGAGCCTCTCTCAAGAGTTAAGCAGCGCCCATAATGGTGCATATCAAGCGCGTTGAACTTACAAACTTCAAATCCTTCGGCGGTACTACTTCTGTCCCTTTACTGCCGGGGTGTACTGTCATATCTGGACCCAATGGTTCTGGTAAATCAAATATTCTCGATGGTTTGCTGTTTTGTTTGGGACTAGCTAGTTCTAAGGGAATGCGGGCTGAACGTTTACCAGATTTGGTGAATAATGCCCAAAAGCATAAGGGGCGTTCCTCCTTGGAAGCCAGTGTGACAGTGACCTTTGATTTATCAGATATTGTCTTATGCAGAAAGCCAGAGGGGGAGAGGGAGGAAGTAAAGGAAGTAGAGGAAGCAGGGGAAACAGGAGATATTGGGGAGGAAGAGGACAATAATTCCCAGTCCCCAGTCCCCAGTCCCCAGTCCCCAAAAGAATGGAGTGTTACTAGACGCTTAAGGGTGACACAGCAAGGAACTTATACGTCCAATTATTATATCAATGGTGTTTCTTGCACTCTGACTGAATTGCATGAGCAATTACAGGAACTGCGGGTTTATCCTGAAGGGTATAATGTAGTGTTGCAGGGTGATGTAACTAGCATTATCTCGATGAATGCGCGGGAACGTCGGGAAATTATTGATGAGTTGGCTGGGGTAGCGGCTTATGATCGGAAGATTATTCAAGCTAAGTCAACTTTGGATAAGGTGAAGGAAAGGGAAGACAGTTGTCGGATTATTGAGACTGAGTTAATTGTACAGCGCGATCGCTTGGGTCAAGAGAAGGCTAAGGCAGAACGATATCAAAAGTTACGGACGGAATTTGTTCATAAGCAGTCTTGGCAAACTGTGTTATCCTACCGTTCTCTCCAAGTACAGCAGGAAAAGTTAACAGCACAAATTCAAGCTGGTGAACAATCTTTTACGGATTTTACCAATCAACTTCACACTGTTAACTCGGATATTTCTCAAAAAACTCTTGAACTTGAGGAACTCAATTCTCGTGTCAAAGCTTTGGGGGAAGAGGAACTTTTAGCGGTTCAGTCTAACCTCGCTATTCACGAAGTAGAACGCAAGCAATTTCAACGTCAGCAGCGCGATTTAGAAACGGCTTTAAAAGAATCTGCAAGACGTTTGATTCAAACTCAGGAAGGAATTCAACAATATCAAGTTTCTCTGTCACAAGCTATTGAACAACAAGATGTAGAAACTGCACAGGTAATATCGTTTAAACAACAACGAAATGAGACGCAACAAGCTTTAGAAGCTTCTCGTCAAGCGGTAGCTGAGATTGCTTCGGCTTCAGAAGCTTGGGTACAACAACAAACTGTGTTAAATCGCCAAATTGAAACTTTACTGCAAACTCTCGAACCTCAACGAACTGAACAAGCACAACTGGAAGAAAGAAATACTCAGTTAAAGCAACTTATTCATGAACAATCCGAACTAATTGCCACTTTAGAACCGGAATTGGCAGACAAGCAAGTTGAATGTAATCAACTGGAAACGGAATTTAATGCTTCTACCGTGCCTATTCAAAATTTAGCTGAAAATCTGGCGGCGACGGAACAAGAGTTACAAATTCAACAGGAAACTCAAAAGCGACTTTTGCAAGAACAACGGGAAAAACAACGCCAGTTAGATAAATTGGAAGCCCAAGCCCAAGCACAGCAGGAAGTTCAGGGTACACAAGCGAGTAAGATCATTATTCAATCTGGTTTACCTGGTTTGTGTGGGTTGGTGGTACACCTTGCTAAGGTGGAATACCGCCATCATTTAGCTTTGGAAACTGCGGCGGGTGCGCGTTTGGGACATATTGTGGTGGAAGATGACAGAGTGGCATCTGCGGGGATTGAGTTGTTAAAACAAAAACGCGTGGGGAGAGCAACTTTTTTACCTTTGAATAAAATTCAAGCTCCAAAATTTACCCCAGATTTAACTTTGCGTTATGCGGATGGGTTTGTTGAATATGCTATGAATTTGGTAGAGTGTGATCGCCGTTATCAAGAAGTATTTAAGTATGTATTTGGTAATACGGTAGTTTTTACCACTTTAGAACAAGCCAGAAAACAAATCGGTCTTTATCGTATTGTCACCCTAGATGGTGAATTATTAGAAACCAGCGGTGCAATGACAGGAGGAAGCAATACTCAGCGTTCAGCGTTAAAATTTGGCATAGGTGAAGCAAAGGAATCGGAAGAAGTATCCAGTTTAAAGACAAGATTGGCAGATATTGACCGCGTTTTAGATCGTTGTCTAGAAGCAATCTCTAATTTATCTAGCTACAGTAAGAAACTTTCCCAAGAATTTACAGAAGAACGTCAAGCACGACTGGAACAGCAGTTACGTTTAGAACAGTTAGAGAAAGATATCAAGACTCTAACCGCGCAAGTAGAAACTGCACGCTGTCAATTATCCCAAAACACCGAAAAAGTTACCACTGTACAAACTCGTCTGGAAATTTTAAATCGGGAACTACCAGGTTTAGAAAATCAATTGCAACAATTAAGACATACTTTGTCAGAGTTGGAATCGTCTCAAACTTCTAGTGAATGGCAACAAATCCAAGCAGTAATTAAAACTCAGGAGCAACAATTACAAGGAAAAGAAACCGCTTTAAGGGATGCACAAGAACAATTGAAGAGTTTAGAAAATCAACAACAACGTTTACAAGAAAAAACAGAAGAAGCTCAGACGCGAGTTATTGAATATCAACAAGAACAGACAACAGTTAACAATCAACTCGCAACAGTTACTAGTCAATTGACAGAACTGAATAGCCAAATTACAGCCATTCAAGCCGATTTTAAGCAATTAGAAGAGAACTTAGGAGAAGAGAAAAAGAAACGGGATATAACGGAAACAGGAGTGCGAGCGCTCCTCCTGCGACAACAAAAATTACAATGGGAATTAGAGAAACTGCAAGAAACCCAAGAAAAACGGAGAGAAGACCTAACCGCATTACAAACTCAATTTCGGGATTTAGGCGCAGAATTACCCAATCCCCTGCCAGAAGTTCCTGCTCTAGTTGAATTAGAAGAATTGCAACAAGAATTGAGAAGTCTAGCCAAACGCTTACAGACAATGGAACCCGTCAATATGCTGGCATTGGAAGACTATGATAAAGTCCAAAATCGTCTCCAGGAACTGACTGACAAGTTACACACCCTAGAAGCAGAACGGACAGAACTATTATTAAGAATTGAAAACTTTACCAGCTTACGTCAAATCGCCTTTAAAGAAGCCTTCGACGCAGTAAACGAAAACTTCCAATCAATTTTCGCCACCCTTTCCGACGGTGACGGATACCTCCAACTGGATAATATAGAAGATCCCTTTAACAGCGGTTTAAACCTAGTCGCACACCCCAAAGGTAAACCAGTACAGCGTCTTGCTTCCATGTCTGGTGGAGAAAAATCCTTAACAGCATTAAGTTTTATTTTTTCCCTACAACGCTATCGTCCCAGCCCATTTTACGCCTTTGACGAAGTTGATATGTTTTTAGATGGAGCAAACGTCGAACGATTAGCTAAAATGATTAAACAACAGGCACAACAAGCACAGTTTATTGTTGTGAGTTTACGTCGTCCGATGATACAATCGGCCGAGCGCACAATTGGCGTTACTCAAGCCAGAGGAGCCTATACCCAAGTATTGGGTATTAAGTTACAATCCTCTAGTTAAAGGGAACAGCAAATACGTAACAGGTAAGAAGTCTACCAATTACCAATTACTAATTACCAATCCCCTTGAGTATCTGTTAAAAATGGTTTATAGATAAACCGGATTCGAGATCAGGACTCCGTATAGAATGACCTCTGAACAAGTTATTAGACGTTCCGATATATTAAACACTCAGGTAATCACCCGCGACAATGGCAAGCGGTTAGGCATTGTCAGTCAAGTCTGGGTTGATATTGATCAAAGAGAGGTTGTGGCGCTTAGTTTACGAGACAGCCTGATCTCTATTTCTGGGCTACCTCGCCAAATGTATCTCAATAGCATCAACCAAATCGGTGATGTCATCCTCGTGGATAACGAAGATGTGATTGAAGATATTGAAGTTGAAGCCCTCAGCAACCTGATCAACTGGGAAGTTATCACGGAAACTGGGGAAGTATTAGGGAAAGTAAGGGGCTTTAAGTTTAATGGAGAAACAGGAAAAATTTACTCCCTCGTCATAGCATCTTTGGGATTACCTCAAATACCCGACCAATTTTTGAGTACCTACGAAATCTCAATAGATGAAGTTGTCAGCACTGGACCAAGTCGGTTAATTGTCTTTGAAGGTGCAGAAGAACGAGTTAACCAGTTAACAGTCGGTGTTCTAGAACGACTGGGTATTGGTAAAGCACCTTGGGAAAGAGACACAGAAGAAGAATATGGCTATTCTGCTCCGCGTGTAGTTGCCCCACCCAATCAGTTACCCAGCGGACTACCATTACAACCACCTAAGCCCAAAGTACGTGCTCCTGAACCTGTTGGAGAGGAAGAGGAGGAATGGACAGAAGATTATATGGAAGAAGAAAGACCACACCGACGAGTTATGCCAGCCCGTTCCTACGAATCAATTCAATATGAAGAGGACGAAGAAGATAATTGGAGTGAAGCGACAGGTAGAGATAGGTATCAAGTCCCACTAAGATACCCACCTCAACCTTCTAACAAGGGATACTCAGACGATTACGACGATTATGACGATGTAGAAGGTGATGCTTGGGAAGATGCACCTAAGCCTGTGAATATTCCCAAAAAGGTGAAGGAAAGACAGCCAGAATACGAAGAAGAAGGCGGATATTAAGTTTATTTAACCCCCACTACCATGAGTCAGAGGAGGTTTTTATAAGAAAAGTTAAAAGTGAAATACTTGCTGTGAATTAGCTTTGGTGTTTTGAAAAATCCTAACTAGGGCTTGCGAGGAAAGTGATTTGTGACGATTAGGAGTCAGGAGTCAGGAGGAAGAAGAGGAGGATTTAGAATAAAAGAAAGGTGTGTCAAGAAATACAAACCATATTCCGCACCCACAACTATCACACCCCAACGAAAGGGATGTATTTAGTACATGAAAACTAATGACAGAGACAATTCACTAGAATTTATTGGAGCTAAATAGGAATAAATACTATTATTAAGTTTAGATATTGTTTTAATAAACACGACTAAGTAAAAAATTTTGGTTCTTAGGTTTTTTTTATGGAAAACCTGGTTTAAAATCATTAGACCTCTTAGAGAATTATTAATTTCATGTTATAAAAGGGGTTTGTCTTTATTTTAGCCAGAAGTTAGAGTTACAGGGTTATGTTTGAATTAGCGGGCACAAAGAATACCAAAAACACATAAATAAAATATATAACCTTTAATTATATCACAGAAACGTCAGCATAGGAAAAATCTAACTTAAAGAAATTATCAGAGAAAATAAAAAAAGCCTTGATAAATACTCAGAGCTAAGTTAAAAACTATGACGATAAAAATTTCCTTGTGCTGCTGACGCTAGAAAGGAATTAAGCAAAATAAGTAAAGAATTTATTTAAATCTCATCAGGTAGAAAATATAGAAATGCTGGAAAAAAATCCTGATACCAAAGAAGAGAATCAATCGAAAATATTATCAGATTTCATCAACTTTTAGTGACAATAAAGATGTTATTGACCGAGAAATATTAAGAGCAGGAAGGTTCATGTTTGCTACAAATATTTTGTGTGAAAAGGAACTGAGCAATGAGAAAATGCTTTCTGAATATACAGCGCAGCAATCGTGTGAAAGAGGATTTAGTTTTCTAGAAAACCCCTTATTTCTAGGGCATAGTGTTTTTTGGAAAGTCCAGAAACAATAGAAGCATTAGCAGTGAGAATGGGGTTTTGTTTACTAGTTTACACTCTAGCACAAAGAGAAATTAGAGCAACTTTAAAATACTTAAAGTATACTCTAAAAAATCAATTAGCAAAAGCCATAAATAATCCGATAAATAAAAAAGTGAGTCTTATAATTTGACATCTACAATTAAGTATATTCTGCTCTTCCTCTCAGAGACTTGCTATAATTACTACAGATATATAAGTCGGTTTATGGATATTATTAATATTTCAATTATTAGACAATTTGATTCATTAATAAAATTAATGAGGTAAGTATTCAGGTCTAAGGTGGAGGGATTGAAGAAGGTGTATGGAAAGCAGAGTGAACCATAGCTTTCATAGGTTGGTCAGAAAACTCAATTAGAGAAAGTGCTTGACGGCGACAAGTTTGTATAACGGTCAATAA
>ERZ1034421.122-NODE-122-length-13408-cov-2.286677_pt1 | contig 13408 bp, 11 predicted proteins | sample MGYA00520600_ERZ1034421 | MGnify/ENA primary metagenome ERZ1034421 (study PRJEB33736, sample SAMEA104288486) | Azolla rubra | place: Australia | collected 1985 | study: EMG produced TPA metagenomics assembly of the PRJEB19522 data set (Is there foul play in the... | reverse complement strand
GCCACCCATCAGGACCTCGAAGAGCGGGTTAAACTTGGTTTATTCCGTGAGGATCTATTCCACCGCCTTAACGTGATACGCCTGCGCCTGCCGCCCCTGCGCGAGCGGCGTGAAGATGTACCCTTGCTGGTCAAACATTTCTTGCAGCAAAGCGCGCAAGAGCTCGGTGTGGAAGCCAAGCAACCCTCGGTCAGCGCGCTACGTTATCTCGCCACCATGAGCTGGAGCGGCAATGTGCGACAGTTGGAAAATGTCTGCCACTGGCTGACGGTAATGGCGCCTGGTCAGAATATTGATGTGGCCGACCTGCCACCCGAGCTGAAAGAAGACAGCAGCAAACCTGCGACGGCCACCTCATGGCAGGAAGCACTGGCTGCGGAGGTGATGGATGCGCTTAACCGTGGTGAACAGGAGATTCTGGAAACTCGCACCAAGGAATTCGAGAAAATCCTGATCAGCCGCGCATTGAGTCATACCGGTGGGCGCCGCATCGAAGCGGCAACCCAGCTCGGCATGGGCCGCAACACGCTGACACGCAAGATTCAGGAATTAGGGATAGAAGAGTAAATCAGCAACATGCAACCCGAGGGGACCGGGCCAGTTATCATCGCTGGCCCACCTCGGTAATCTTCACCACGACCTGCTTGGTAAAGAAACTCACTGCGAGATACTCATAGCGCCAGCCATAGGCGGAAACCGCCTCCTGGAAGGCCTTGTACTCATCTTCGCGCCAATGCTCGTTGCCAATGTATTCATCAAACACCAGCACCGTACCGGGTACAATCCGGTCAGCCAGCGTATCCAGTACCGTTTTGGTTGAGCTATAGATATCGCAATCAATGTTGATGAAGCGGATAGGACCCGGATGCTTCGCCACAAATGCTGGCAAGGTTTCATCAAACCAGCCGGCGTGCAACTTCACCATGGGCGGCACTTTGGGAATCAAGCCTTTGGTCGAATAACTGCCGCGGGATTCCGCGTGCCAGTCTTCCGGCAGCCCTTGAAAACTGTCAAAACCATGCGCCTCTTGCCCCACCAGTTGTACAAGCTGGCGAATGCTATTGCCATGCCGCACCCCAAATTCTAGCACCATGCCTTTGACCTTGGCATGCGCCACAGCAAGCTTGAAAGTAGCCAGATTGCTCCCAGTTAGCGCAGGCTTATGCGGCAACGCACGGAAATAATGCCAGGCATCCAACCGCGCTTTCATCAGAGGGCTATTCAAGTCCAGCGCCTGCTCCATCGCCAGGCTACCCTCAGAATCCCCCGCATAATCCAGCAGGATAGCCATCATCAGCCTGGCTTCCTGATCTTGCGGATTAAGACTAATCACATTGCTTAAAGCTTCGCTCGCAGCGCCATAATCTCCCACCCGTATCAGCAATGCGTGCAGGTTATACCAGGCATCCACGTAGCGGGTGTCAAGCTGGATGGCTTGTCGATAAGCCCGCTCAGCTTCGTTTAACTTACCCTGCTCGTGCCAGACCAGGCCTTGATTGCTATGAAATTGGGGATTTTTACCGTTCAGCTTGATGGCTTTCTGAAAATGCTGTGCCGCCTTTTCCATATTGCCATCCTGCAGCGCGATAACGCCAAGCAAATGGATTGCATCTGCCTGACGGGGATCACCCGCAAGCAATTGCTGGCAAACAGCCTCTGCCTGCTTTGTGTTACCTGCCGCATGCAATTGATGGGCTGTGCGCAATGCCTGCAACACATTCGCTGAAGGTTTTTGGTTTAATGCCATAGCTATTTCATGCTTATCGATTGGATCATGCACCAACCCGCTACGCTACGCGGGCGGTGTATGCTGTTTCTACATTAGAGCCGAGTACATTGAAATATCAGTTCGCGCCGTCCACCGACCGCACTTTCATTCTTTTTGATAATTTCGTATTCGCCAGAGCACGTTTTGCGGGCTTTTAAGTGGCAGGAGTTCCAGTCTTCAACAGCACCGCTGCATGAGGTGTAATACTCGCCATTGCCTTTAGGCGTTACAGGCTGTTGCTCGCCATGCATCAACTGTGCACAACCTGGCAACGTCAGAGCAAACAAGCCAATAAATACATATTTCATATTATCTTCCTAAATAAAAACGGCACCCGAAGGTGCCGTTCAAGCTTCAAGTCAACTAAGAAAAAATCTTAGAAGAACAGGATCGCGCCCAGAGACACGGTCTTAGCCTTGCCGTCTTGGTTTGCAACATAGCCCATGTTTTCCAGCTTGTTGTCAGTGTACTCAGCAACCAGGTTCAAGCTCTTGGTCAGAGGGTGGTAAGCACCAACGATCCAGGACTTGTTCTCGAACTCGGCAACGCCTTGACCAGAAGCTGGGTCAGACTTGCTCACACCGTAGGAAGCGCCCAGCTTGGTGCCAACGCCAGGGATTACATAAGTAGCTTGTACGTAGCCACCCTTGTCGTCAGACTTGCCAACGTTGCTGAAGAACAATGCGCCGTTAGGAATCAGAGCAGTGCCACCAGCCAGAGTGGTGGTGGAGCCGGACAGACCCTTACCATCGTAGTAGTAACCAACCAGACCGAAGCCAGCTACGCTAACCTTACCACCGATGTCCCAACCACGTGATGTGTAACCATCGAAGTCAGAAGCTGGATTAAGGGTAACAGTACCATCAGCATTCAGAGTTGCAGAAGCTGCAGTAGTGCCGCTTTGGTGCTTCTGGCTGATACCGCCCAACCAGATCTTACCAGCGTAATCGCCAGTCCACTCGTAGCTAACCTTACCTTCGAAGCCCATGTCTTTCTTGGTAGTGTCGGAACCGTTAGTCCAAGGCTCACGAACGCCAGCAGCGAAGCTGAAACCGTTCCAGTTTGGAGAAACGTAGGAGATTTGACCAACCCAGTCAGCGTACATGTAGCCGGAGCCGATACGACCCAGAGTGGAAGAACCAACACCAACGCCCAACAGAGTCATGTCAGACAGAATAGCGTCAGAAGCGAAAATGCCCAGGTCACGACCAGCCTTGATAGTACCCCAGCTCTTGTCACCGAAGGTCAAGTAAGCTTGACGAATGTTCAGGCTGTTGTTGCCCAAGCTGGTGCCGCTACCGGAATCAGAGCCAGTGAAGAATGTGAACTGGAATGCGATGTCCAGATCGTTTTGACGAGTCTTACCACCGATACCCAGAGCGGATGGCAGCAGACCGGTTTGTACGGTGTTGGTCTTGTTCTCAGCACCAGTGTCCAGATCGCCAGAAACTTTAGTGTGAGTGTAGTAAGCGTTAACGTTACCACCGATGTCGATTGTCCAATCGCCAGCAGGGATTGTGATCGCAGCGTTAGCAGCAGAAGCGCCAAATGCCATTACAGCACCAGCTACTGCCAGGCCCAGTTTCTTGTTCATATAAATCTCCTAATGCGTTTTATATTAACTTTCGTACACTTTTTGCATGTGCATCGAAAGAGTTCGCGAACTCCCCTTGCGAGAAGGTAGATGCAGTATGCCAAAGTCGAAAGTTGCGCCGCAAGACAAATATACGATTTCGTTACAATTTATTAACAAATGTTGTTTTCGTGCAACACGATGGTGCTTTATGTAAATTTGCTTTGCCTGAGCGCTAAGCTCCAGAATGCAAAAAGCAATCTACATCAGGGTTTTATGTGATGTTATTCACAAACCAATAGAATGTGGAGTCACACCCTTCACCAGAACCAGTTTCTCAAAAACCATCCCACAACAGAGAATTGCGAGACATCCCGCGCTTTAAAGCTCCCGCTCGGATATGGAAAACATGCGCTGGTATTCGCGCATGGCATAGCGATCGGTCATGCCGGCAATATAGTCGGCGACGGCACGCGGCTTGTCCTGTTCGGCGCGTTGCTGAAACTCATCCGGCATGATGGTGCTATCCAACATGAACTCGCGAAACAGTTCGGTGATGATGCGATGCGCCTTATTGCTCATGCGATTCACGCGATAGTGACGATAGAGCTTGGTGCGTAAAAATGTCTTGAGCTCGGCTTGCTGTTTGGCCATGCCGGCACTGAAACTGATCAGCGGCGGGGTCCGGCGGACGTCTTCAATAGAAGCTGGAGCATGCTGGGCAATATGGCGGCCACTTTCATTGCACAAATCCACGATCTGACTATTGATCATCCGGCGTATCGTTTCATGAATCAAACGACGATCTGCCAGCTCCGGGTAGCGGTCTTTCACCTGTTGCAGGTGTTCGGCAAATATGGCTACTTCAGCCAACTGCTCAAGCGAGATGAGGCCTGAGCGCAGGCCGTCATCCACGTCGTGATTATTGTAGGCAATCTCATCCGCCAGGTTCGCTACCTGCGCTTCCAGCGAGGGCTGGGTTTTATTGATGAAGCGCTCGCCGATGTCGCCCAGTTTTCTGGCGTTTTTTACCGAGCAGTGCTTGAGGATACCTTCGCGCATTTCAAAGGTGAGATTCAAGCCATCAAACTCGGCATAGCGCTGCTCAAGATGATCCACCACGCGCAGCGACTGCAGATTATGCTCAAAACCGCCGTAATCGCGCATGCATTCGTTCAGCGCGTCCTGCCCGGCATGACCAAACGGCGTATGGCCCAGGTCATGCGCCAGGGCAATGCCTTCAATCAGGTCCTCATGCAGACGCAAATTACGTGCGATGGCACGGCCGATTTGCGCGACTTCCAGACTGTGCGTAAGCCGGGTGCGGAACAGATCGCCTTCATGATTCACAAACACCTGAGTTTTATATTCCAGCCGACGAAAAGCGCTGGAATGAATAATACGGTCGCGGTCGCGCTGAAACTGGTTGCGCCCCTGCGGGTCCGGCTCGGCATGGTGCCGCCCCAGACTGCGCTCGGGATTGGCTGCGTAATCCGCCAGCGCGCTCATGCTGCCAGCGCCAGGGTAGCTTGCAAGGCGGCTTTGTCGTAGTCACTGGTGACCAGAGACTTGCCTATTCCCTGCTGCAAGACGAAGCGGATCTTGCCGTCGACCACCTTCTTATCCAAACCCATCAGATCGAGGTAGCGCTCAACGCCCAAGTCAGGCGCATCCACCGGCAAACCTGCCGCGACAAAAATGGCACGCATACGGCTTACTTCAGCCTCCGTCAGCCAGCCCATGCGGCGCGACAAATCCGCTGCCAGCATGGTGCCAGCGGCCACTGCTTCACCATGTAGCCAGACCCCATAGCCCATGGCGTTTTCCACCGCGTGACCAAAAGTATGGCCCAGATTCAGCAGGGCGCGCTCTCCGGATTCACGCTCATCCTTGGCCACTACCTCGGCCTTGTTCTCGCATGATCGATAAATCGCATAGCGCAATGCAGTTTCGTCCAGGGCGACCAATTCTCCCATGTGCGCTTCCAGCCATTCAAAAAAGGGCAAGTCGCGAATCAGGCCATATTTGATCACCTCGGCCAGGCCCGCCGACAATTCGCGCGCAGGCAGTGTATGCAAGGTTGCGATATCCGCGAGCACCAGTTGCGGCTGGTAAAACGCGCCTATCATGTTTTTACCCAGCGGATGGTTAATCCCGGTTTTGCCGCCCACCGAGGAATCCACCTGCGACAACAAGGTGGTCGGAATTTGAATGAAAGGCACGCCGCGCAGATAGGTCGCCGCGGCATAGCCGGTCAGATCGCCAATCACGCCGCCACCTAGGGCAATCAGGGTAGTACTGCGTTCACAGCGGTGCTGCAGCAGCGCATCGTAGATCAGGTTCAGCGTTTCGCTGTTTTTATACTGCTCTCCATCGGGCAGGATGATGGGAATGACGGACACACCCGCAGCCTGCAATGGCTGTGACAACTGCTCCAGATAAAGCGGTGCCACGGTGGTATTGGTAACGATGGCCACCTGCTTGCGCTTGAGGTGCGGCAGTATCAACTCCGCGCGCCCCAGCAAGTGACTGCCGATGTGTATGGGGTAGGCGCGTTCGCCCAGCTCAACCTGTAATGTCTGCATATTCCTTAACCAATCAATAATTCAATCTGGTGAACAATGGTGTTGACCGACTGGCCACCTGTATCCACCACATGATGCGCCACTTCGCGATACAAAGGATCGCGCTGCTCGAATAATTGCTCCAGGCGCTTGCGCGGGTCTGCCGTCTGCAGCAAGGGCCGGTTTTTATCATTACGCGTTCTGATCCAGAGCTCGTTCACATGCGCCCTGAGATAGATGACCGTCCCATATTGCTTGAGGTTCTTGCGGTTTTCTTCCAGCAACACCGCCCCGCCGCCGGTGGCCACCACCACGTCCGGCATGCGCACCAGCTCCTCTATCATGGCACTTTCACGCCGACGGAAACCGGTTTCACCTTCTACCTCAAAAATATAGGGAATGCTGACGCCGGTGCGACGTTCAATTTCGTGATCGCTATCGTAGAACGCCTTATGCAGATGCTTGGCCAGCACACGGCCCACGGTGGTTTTGCCCGCACCCATCAGCCCGACAAAAAAGATGTTCCCCGCCATAAAAAATGCCTGTTATTTTCATAACAGGCATTTTAAGGGATTACGTTCGGACTGTCAGATATTGTCTAGCGGATAGACAGGTTGTCATCCATGATCTTGGGCGTGATGAAAATCAGCAGTTCGGTTTTGTCATTCTGCTTCACGCGACGCTTGAAGGCATTGCCCAGGAATGGAATATCGCCAAAGAAGGGCACCTTGTCCACATCATTACGTTCGGTCTGTTCGTAGATGCCACCCAGCACCGCAGTTTCACCGTTGGATACCAGTACCTGCGTATCCACACTCTGCGTTTCAATGGATGGCACACCGGAGAAAATCTGGCCGACACGGTCTTTCTTGATCGTGAGGTCCATGATGATCTTGTCATCCGGCGTCACCTGCGGGGTCACTTCCAGACTGAGGGTCGCATCCACAAACTGCACGCTGGTCGCACCGCTGCTGCTGGCACGCAGATAAGGAATCTTGGTACCTTGTTGGATCTGGGCTTTTTTCTGGTTAGCCGTGGTCACACGCGGACTGGAGACCACCTTGCCGCGCTTATCCGTTTCCAGGGCTGACAGCTCGAGATTGAGCAACAAACCGGCCGGCAAGCGCAACAGGGTGAAGGCCAGATTGCCGTAAGCATTAGATACCGGCAGATTGGACATCAGGTCAGGCTCACCGTCCGAGCTGGTCGCCGTGCTGCCAGTGGTCGCGGTCTGTATGGTGCCGTTATGCGTGCCCTGAGTGATGGTGCCATCGCTGGAAACCTCGGTGATCCGGTTCCCCAGCGTACCGCCAATCACGTTGCGGCCATCGGCACTTTGCTGCGTCATGCCGAAGCGGGCACCCAGGCTCTTGCCAAATTTCTCATCCGCAATCACCAGGCGCGATTCAATCATCACCTGCTTCACGGGGATATCGGTTTTGTTGATGATTTGCTGGATTTCTTCCAGGTGCTTGGCGGTATCCTGCACAAACACGGTATTGGTTCTAGGGTCCAGCACAGCGCTGCCGCGCTTGGACAATATTTTCTGTTTCTCGTCAGTGAGAATATTCTTGAGCGATTCCGCCTTCATGTATTTCAGGGTGAAGACTTCAGTGCGTACCGGCTCCAGATCCTCGATCTGCTGGCTGGCTTCCAGGCTCAGCTTCTCCTTGGCGGCCACCTCTTCCATCGGCGCCACCATGATCACATTGCCCGATTTACGCTGGGTCAGGCCCTTGCTGGACATGATGATATCCAGCGCCTGATCCCATGGCACATCTTTCAGGCGCAAGGTAAGGTTGCCAGATACGGTATCGCTGGTGATGATGTTGAGGCCGGTAAAGTCGGCAATCACCTGCAGCACGGAGCGCACATCAATATTCTGGAAATTCAGGGAAAGCTTTTCACCGGCATAGCCAGGCTTGCTGCCCTGCACCAGCTTGTTCGGGTCTTCCACCACCGGACGAACATCGATAATGAATTTCTTGTCGGCCTGATAAGCGGATTGCTCCCAGTTACCCTTGGGCTCGATCACCAGGCGCGTGTTCTTGCCCTGCTGCATGGCATCCACATACAGCACCGGCGTATTGAAATTAATCACATTCAGGCGGCGTTGCAAGGAAGCAGCAATGTCGGTATTCACAAAATCGACCACGATGGTTTTGCCTTGCTGGCGGATATCAATCCCGGCTGCCGGATCAGACAAATCCACCATCACACGGCCTTCACCATTTTTGCCGCGCATGAAATCCACATTGGTCACGCTGTGTGATTTATCGCCTGCCTTGGGTTCGGCAAAGCGGGTCACCGTGGTCTGGTTGGCCGCCACTTCGCTGGTTTGCAGCAGGATAATCGTGGCATTGCCATCAGTACTGGTGCTATAGCCAACTGACTTGGTAAGGTTCAACACCATGCGGGTTCTGTCTTTGGCCTGCGCCAGGCTAACGCTTTTCAGCACGCCCTGTTCAGCAGGCACACTGCTACGTTGCAAACCATTACCTACGTTGGGAAAATCCAGCGCAATACGAGAAGGGTTGGTCAGCGTAAAGCCGGCAGGCACATTCGACAGTGGCTGTGTGGTCTGGATACGGACAGCAACACGCCCGCCAGGCATGGCAGAAAATTCAACCTTTTCGATTTTGTTGGGGAATGCGTTCTGCTCATCCGCAGCCGCTGCCGGTGAAACTAGCGTCAGCATCACGAAGATGCCCGCCAGGCCGCTAAAAAATTTGCTGTATGTCATTTCACCACCCTATTCCTGCAATCCCATGCTTGAAGTTCTTTCCGTCCAGTCACCGCTGAGCTCGTCCTGAACGATTTCTTTTAATACCACTGCGTCATCATTTATATCGGTCACGATCCCGAAATTTTGACCCACGTAATTGCCTATTTTTATTTGCTGGATATTTTCATCCGGCGTTTTTATCAGGGCGTACTTCAAATTGGCTTTGCTGAGCGAGCCCACATACTTCAGGCTTTCCAGCGGATAGCCTTCCAGCGGCTCACGTACACGATTAAGGTTGGGCTGCAGGCCTCGCCCCGACTGCGCCTTACGCGCCTTGAAGGGATCATGCAGCGTGCCATCGGCGTTATATTCAAACGGGCTGTAAGGCTTTACTTCGGGGATAGGCTCAATTTTCACCTTCATGTCCTTGGCCGCGTTCTGCATGAACTGGTCAAGGTCATCGCCCTCGCCGCCGCCACAAGCACTCAGCAACAGCGCCAGGCACATCGCAAACAATACGGGCAGTGCTGCCATGCTGGTTCGGGAATCATTCATCATCATTGGCCGTATCCCTTATTTCTTATTCGCTTTTTCAGCGGCTTTTTTGGCGGCCACTTCATTGGCATCAAGATAGCGATAGGTCTTGGCAACGGCTTCCATGACCAGCTTGGAATCCTTGCTATCCTTATTGGCGCTGCTGATGGCAATATCATTCAGGGTCACGATGCGTGAAAGGCGGGACACGTCAGCAGCAAACAGGCCGAGGTCATGGTAGTTACCAATCACCTTGATGGAGATGGGCATTTCGGCATAGAAATCCGCCACCACTTCCTGACCGGGTTTGAAAAGCTCAAACTCCAGCCCACGCTCCAGACCCACCTGGTTGATATCGGTGAGCAAGCCATCCATCTGTGATTTGTCCGGCAACTGCTTCAGCAAGGCGCCAAAGGTTCGTTCAATTTCCACCATCTGCTTTTTGTAAGCATCCAGATTGATGGCCTGGCGTTTTTTGCTGACAAAGACTTCGCGCAACTGCACTTCCTTGGCCTTGGCCTGATCCAGTTCCTCCAGTGAAGGGCTCCAGACAAACCAGTAGCCCGCTGCCACGATCAGTAACAACATCACGCCCAGCAACACCGCCTTTACCGGCAAGGGCAGATTGCCAGCAGTCTTCAGATCAATCTGGTTGAAATCCTGTAAATTCATGAGATTTTGCCCTTGGGCTCGTCAGCGCTGTCAGGCTGACGAATCCTGATATTGACGTTCATGATGAAGTCGTTCTGCTTCATGCCATTGACGGTGGCAGATTTGATTTCGACCAGACTGGGCGATTCCATGGCAGGCGAACTGGAGAGATTACGCACCAGCGCAGCCACCCGCGCATTGGTATCGGCAATGCCTTCAATGGTAATGACGGCACCTTGCTGCTTGATGGATTTAAGGAACATGCCTTCGGGCAGCTCACGTGATAACTCGTCCAGCACCATCACAGTCTGGCTGCGATTTGTCTGCAGGTTTTCCACCACCTGCTTGCGCTCGAGCACTGCACCGATTTCGCTCTTCAGGTCTTTGATTTCGGCAATCTGCTGGTCGAGCTGGGTATTCGCCTGCTCCAGCCGCGTGTTGCGATTGATCTGGGCATCGACACTGGCGCCGATAAAGGTTTGCACCATAAAGACAATGACCGCTCCCAGAATCAGGGTGCCCACCAGCATGACGTTGAACTCGCGCTGACGCTCCGCCCGTTTGATCTGCCGATGTGGCAGCAGGTTGATTCTGATCATGCTGGCACCCCACGCATCGCCAGACCACATGCAATCAGCAGGGAGGGCGCATCGGCCATTAGTTGCTGCAGTTTGATTTTGGGATTGATGGTCATGCCGGCAAACGGGTTGGCAATGATCGCGTTCACTTGCGTGCGCTCCTGCACCAGGGCATCAATGCCGGGGATGGCCGCACAGCCGCCGGCCAGCACAATATGGTCGACGCGGTTATATTGAGTAGAACTGGTGAAGAACTGCAGGGCCCGCGCCACTTCCAGCGCCAGGGTCTGCATAAAGGGCTGCATCACTTCGGATTCGTAGCTTTCAGGCAAGCCACCTTTGCGTTTGGAGATTTCGGCTTCTTCCGGGGTCAGGCCGAAGCGGCGCTGGATTTCCTGGGTAAGCTGGCCGCCGCCAAAGGTTTGTTCACGGATATAAACCGATTGATTGTCATGCAGCACATTGATGTGCGTCATCACCGCGCCGATATCCACAATCATCACGGTTTGTTCGCGCCCCTGGTTGGGCAGTTGATTGGCAATCAGCGAATAGGCAGCCTCAGTGGCATAGGTTTCTACATCCACCACCAGCGCCTTGAGACCGGCGCCTTCCACGGCAGCCACACGGTCTTCGATTTTTTCCTTGCGGGAGGCGGCGATCAGGACTTCGACTTCTTCCGGGCTGCTGGGGGCGGGGCCCAGCACCTGAAAGTCGATATTGACTTCATCTAGCGAAAAGGGAATGTATTGATTGGCTTCGCCCTCGACTTGCAGCTCCATGTCTTCTTCGCGCAAGCCGCCAGGCATAATGACTTTTTTACTGATCACTGCCGCGGCCGGCAATGCCAGCGCAGTGCGTTTTTCACGGGAACCAAGCAACTTCCAGGCGCGCTTGACGGCATCAGCCACCTGCTCAAGACCGGCAATGTTGCCATCGACCACGGCATCTTTAGCGAGCGAGGCGATAGCGTAACCACCCTTGCTTCCCGTCGACAGCTCGACCATTTTGACGGAGCTAGCGCTTATGTCCACCCCCACCAACGGCTGCGTCTTTTCTTTGAAAAAGTCGAATTTCAAAATGAAATTCCCTTTCTTTATTGAGTAGTTACGCGCAACACTGATAATTTACATTAAATGCTAGCAACAAGTTTAAATAGTGTAAAGCGAATTATATTTTTCCATTTGGCCGATCAGACTCATATAATGTCTTCACATCGTTTACTGATTAAATCTCTCCATGCTTCCCAAAAAATGGTGGCAGTTTCTGATTCTGATTGCCCTGGTACTCGGATTGGTTTTCACTGCGCTTATCGGCCTCGCGGCCACCCTTATCTACCCGGAATTACCCTCGCTTGATGCCCTGACGGATTACAAACCCAAGGTGCCATTGCGGGTCTACTCCGAGGACAATTACCTCATCGGTGAATTTGGCGAAGAGCGTCGCGCCTTCATCAAAATCGAGGATGTACCGGATTCCCTCAAACACGCCATCCTGGCTGCGGAAGACGAGCGCTTTTACAAGCATGGCGGGGTAGACACGATGGGTATCCTGCGCGCTGCCATTGCCAACGTCACCTCCGGCAGCTTCAAGGAAGGCGCCAGCACCATCACCATGCAGCTGGCTGGTTTGCTGGAGCAGGATGCCGTGCACGGTCGCCGCACCCTGGTGCAAAAGCTCGGGCAGTCTGCTGATGCCTTGCAGCTCGATCGCGCCTGGAAAAAATCCGACATCCTGGAAGCCTATCTCAACCTGGTGCCGTTTCGCGGTGAGCTGCAAGGCGTTGCCGCCATGAGTCATGGCCTGTTTGGCAAAGGTCCGGAAGCGCTGAATGCACGTGAGGCCGCTGTCGCCGCGGTGCTGCTGCGTGCACCCAATGCCAAACCGGCGCGTGTGGCCGAACGTGCTTGCCAGCTCTTGAAGCAAATGCAGCAGGCTGGCGCCTGCGCCGATCTGGAAGGTTTTGCCAGCCTCAAGCTGGTGGCGCCCTTCGAGCCTGCCATGCCCAACCTGGCGCCGCATCTGGCGCGGCAGTTATTGCAGCAACCCGGGCAGCGCTTGCGCAGCACGCTGGATATGCGCTTGCAGCAATACGCCGCAAGTCAGTTGCGCGCCAATCTATTGCAACTGGAAAACCAGAATGTGCAGGATGGTGCGGTGCTGGTGCTGGACAACCGCAGCGGTGAAGTGCTGGCCTGGGTAGGTTCCAGCGATACTCTTTCAACTGCGCCGGCAGTGGATGGGGTGCTGGCGCAACGCCAGGCGGGCTCTACGCTCAAACCGTTTTTGTATGCCACGGCGCTGGACACGCGCGCGCTGACCGCTGCCTCGCTGCTGGATGACAGCCCGGTGCGCATACGTACCGTCAATGGCGATTACATTCCGCAGAACTACGACAAGCAATTCATGGGGCCGGTCAGCCTGCGCACGGCGCTCGGCAGTTCGCTGAACGTGCCCGCTGTGCGCAGTCTGCTGCATATCACGCCGGATCGTTTTTTTGCGCGTTTGCAGCAATTGCGCTTCAGCACGCTGACGGAGTCCGTGGACTATTACGGCTACAGCCTGGCACTGGGCGCGGCAGATGTACGCCTGCTTGATCTCACTAATGCCTATCGCGCGCTGGCCAACCAGGGGCGCTACAGCGGGGTGCGCATGCAGTGGCCCAAGTCAGCCAGCAAAGGCGATGCGGTGAAGTTTCAGCAGGTGTTTTCACCAGCGGCAAGCTACATCGTGGGTGACATCCTCGCAGACAATAATGCTCGTGCGCATACCTTCGGGATGGATTCTGCATTGGCGACGCGCTACTGGAGTGCAGTGAAAACGGGTACCAGCAAGGATATGCGCGATAACTGGTGCATAGGCTATTCAGGCCGTTATACGGTGGGCGTGTGGGTGGGCAATGCCAATGGCTCACCCATGCATGATGTCTCTGGCGTGAGTGGGGCGGCGCCGGTCTGGCGCGCCGTCATGGATTATCTGAATACGCACCCCGATGGCCGCTTGCTGGCCCCTATGGTG
>ERZ1034421.121-NODE-121-length-13453-cov-2.255262_pt1 | contig 13453 bp, 14 predicted proteins | sample MGYA00520600_ERZ1034421 | MGnify/ENA primary metagenome ERZ1034421 (study PRJEB33736, sample SAMEA104288486) | Azolla rubra | place: Australia | collected 1985 | study: EMG produced TPA metagenomics assembly of the PRJEB19522 data set (Is there foul play in the... | reverse complement strand
GAGGCCAATGGCCTGCCCTTGCCGGATTATCTGGAAAGCATAGAAAAACAGGCCATCCTCAATGCGCTGGAAAAAACCGGGCACAACAAGACTGCAGCAGCCAAATTGCTGGGCGTGAGTTTCCGCACCTTACGCTATCGGCTTTCCAAGTTAGGCCTGGGCAAAGATAGCGATGGCGAGGACGACGAGGACTAATGGGTAGATGATGCTACCCGCCTGCGCTTGATTGGCAGGCGGGTAACCACAGGAATACAGGGATGGGCGGCGGCATTGAAAAATCCCGCCAGGCTTCAGAAGAACGTTAGCTCAGCATAAGCAGCGCTAAAGGCGCGCCTAGAGCAGCACAATGCCAAGGTATATGAGGTACATCAGGCCATTGACCCAGAGATGCCAGATCTTGATACCACCGCGCGCCACCAGCAGACGCAACCAGACCGCAGCCACCAGCGTAATCACCAGACCGGATAACACCTCCACCCGTGGCTCCCATGGCGTCAGCATGATGCCAATGGCAGGCAGCAAGGTACCCTGAAACACCATGGCGCCGGTGATATTGCCAAAAGCCAGGGTGTCCTTGCCCTTGCGCACCCACAGGATGCTATTCACCTTTTCCGGCAGTTCGGTCGCGATCGGAATGATCAACAGCGATAGCAGCAAGGTGGAAACCCCAATGATGGTGGCCGCCTCCTCAACCCCGTGGATAAAGCCCTTTGCCCCCGCCACCAGCAGGACCAGCCCCAGAACCAGTTGCAGAACGATCACGATGGTATTGTTAGGCAGGCCGATGCGGCAGAGGAACATCGGCTCTTCCGCTTCCGTCCCATGTCCGCTGCTCACCAGATGCTTGGAAGCGCGGATGGTCAGCAGGATGTAGATAAAGTAGATCAGCACCATTCCAAACCCCAGGGCAGCGCGTATCGCCGCCTGAGTGTGGGGAATAAACAAGGCCAGCGCCGCAAACGAAAACGCGACAATGAAGAAGTCGAGATCACGCCTCAGGCCGGTTTTTTCCGGATGGAAACGGCCTTGCACGCCGCGCTTGCGGAAGACCGCAAAGGCCATCAGGGAAATGGACAACGTAGCCAGCATCAGAGGGGCACCGAGTATGGCCCCGACGCCGATTTCCTCATTGGTCTGCATATTCTGTGTGCCCGCCAGCAAAGCCAGCAACGGCACGGAAGTTTCCGGCAATGCCGTACCTACCGCGGCAAACAGCGAGCCCGTCACCCCTTCCGAAATCCCCAGCTTTTCCCCCAGATGCTCCAGCGCATTGGTAAACACCTCGGCTGCGATTAGAATCACAATCAGCATGAGGAACAATTCAAAAAACACCATGGTTATGCATCCATTTCTTCAATATCGGTCAAGCTACGTAAGCCTCGCGGCACGCAACGAATTTCAGGATTTTATCGGATAACATGAACGGCAACATGACAACCCTCGAAATTAACGCAGATGGCGTGCTGAATCAGGCGACGTTTATTGCTTCGCCCAACTACGACACGCGGCCGGATAATGCCGAGGTGAAGCTTGTCGTCATCCACAATATCAGCCTGCCGCCCGGGCAATATGGCGGGAATGGCATCGTTGAACTCTTTACCAATCAGCTCGACCCGGCCGCCCATCCGTATTACGCCGAGATACATACGCTCAAGGTATCCTCGCACTTCCTGATACGGCGCGATGGCACCGTGCTGCAGTTTGTGCCATGTGGGCTGCGCGCCTGGCATGCCGGGGCATCGCAATGGCAAGGCCAGGAACGCTGCAATGATTTTTCGGTGGGCATCGAGCTGGAAGGCTGCGATACCGATACTTTTACCGAGGCGCAATACACGCAGCTGAGGGCATTGATCGCCGCCCTGAAACAGCGCTATCCAATCGCCGGAATCGCCGGACACTCGGATATCGCCCCCGGTCGAAAAACCGACCCCGGCCCGGGCTTTGACTGGGCGCAAATCACTTAAGCCGCGTCCGCTCCGCTTTCCTTCCCTCATCCCGGTTTACGACCAAGGCTGACGGCCAACACACCAGCCATGACCAACGCGGTACCTCCCAGTTGCAGCAAGGTGATACGTTCGCCAAGGAATATCCAGGCGAGAAATATGGTCGATACCGGGCCAATCGAACTGATCAGCGACGCACGGTTGCTACCCAACCGCTGGATACCGATATTAAGCAACACCGCTGGTATCACCGTCGCCACCACCGCCATCAGCAAACTCAGTCCATACACCGCTTCCGGCAACTGAGACCAGCTCACCACATGCTGCGTCCCAGCGTAATGCATGCCGCTGGCGATGGTTGCCACCAGCATGGTATAAGCCGTAAATCTTGTCGCTCCCACCTGCGGAATCAGCTTGCCACTCAATACCAGATAAGCGGCATACACCACCGCACTGGCGAACACCAGCATCGCCCCCAGAAAAGTAGCATCCGGCGTCCCGTGCATGAACTCGATATCGTGCGCGACCACCAGCCCCACGCCTGCATACCCTGTTATCAAGGCAAACAGCTCGCGCCGCCCGATGGCCTGCCGGAACAGCAAGGCAGAAAACATCAATACCATGGTGGGGTAAAGGAACAGGATGATACGTTCGAGGCCGGCACTCACATAGGCGAGCCCGGCAAAATCCAGCCACATCGGACCATAGCCACCGATAGCGCCCAGGCCCAGCACGGCCAGCCACTGCTGCAGAGAAAGCGGAGTCACCCCTTGCTGCCGGGAAGACCACCAAGCCAGTGCCGCAAAAAACGGAATGGAAAACGCCATGCGCAAGGCAATCAGCGTCGCCGGATCAACCGGATAGACATAAGCCAGCTTGACGATGATGGCTTTGGAGGAGACCGCCACCGAGGCGAGCAAAACCATGGCAATACCTGCCACAGGAGAAGAAAAGCGTGTGCTGATAAACGTAGACATCGTTGACCCAGTTCTGGGCTCAACGAGAATAGACAGTAGTCAACCGCGGAGAGCCCGCGGTTGCAAAATTCAGGACAAATAGCAACCGCAGCACTGGGTGGCACGTAGCCACAGCGCTTTGCGGTTAATGACGGAAATGATCGCTATTTGTTCTTTCATGGAGGCGGCACTATACGACTGTCGCTATCGCAAGGTCAAGGCGGGGTGTATGAAAAAGCGCCGCCCCGCCTTGAACAGGCTTGCTGAATAGCCGTTTAATTCACCAGTTTTACGCTACCTTTCATCATGAAGGCATGCCCGGGGAAGGAGCAGAAAAACACATAATCCTGACCATCAGCGAGCTTGCTTGCGGCAAATTTGACGCTGTCTTTTTCGTCGCCACCAATCACTTTGGTGTGCGCAATCACCCGTGCATCGCCTGCCTTCACGTAATCATTGGCCGAACCCGCAGCAGCGCCATCGGCAAGCACCGCTTTTTCATCACTGGCTTTGGCCAATACCCAGTTGTGGCCCATCATGGCTTTGGCCATGGTGCCAGTATGCTTTAGATTCACCGTAAATTCCTTGCAGCTTTTGCTGATTTCAATGGCTTTGGTATTGAACTGCATGGCATCGTTGGCTTCGATATCCACGCTACAGGCAGCCGCCATCGCATGGCTGGAAGCGAAAGCAATAACAAGGGCGAGGGAATGATATAAACGCATGTGGAATGTCCTTTTTTACAGAGCTAAAGAGGGAGTTGTTGGCTTACAGCCCTGCTTTTCTGCGGGACATCGCTGGCTAATGAGAATTATTATCATATAAACCCTGCCGAAATACCAGCAGCATGCTCATAGGACGTTCTGACTCTGAGGGGATTTGTGACTTCGGGATTTGCGAATGGAGGATTTTAGATTCCGGAGTTTCCTGACTTAAGGATGCTGAACTCAGGATTTGCAGATTTCCGCTTGCGACATCCCTATGCCCGAGATCGTAGAGGCATCCGGCATAAGGATGCCCAGTTTACCGACCCAACTAGCGTTGCACCATTTTTTGCACGATCAGGCTGCCAACCATATCGCCTTCAACATTGACGGTGGTCCGCAAGGTATCCAGCAGCCGGTCTACGGGTAACAAGATGGCGATGGCTTCCGCGGGCAAGCCGACCGATTGCAATACCATCACCATGGTCACCATGCCCGCACTAGGAATACCAGGCGCGCCCATGGCGGCAATCATGGCAGTAAAGAACACAACCAGTTGCTGCCCCATCCCGAGCTCTATGCGCGATGAACAAGGCCGCAGCAGCTTCATACAAGGCCGTGCCATCCATATTGATCGTGGCGCCCAGCGGCACGACAAAGCCGGCGATTTCCGGTTTTACATGCAGTTTGTTTTCCACACACCGCAAAGTCACCGGCAGCGTTGCCGAGCTTGAACTAGTGGCAAAAGCGGTGATCAGCGCTTCACGTGCGCCGCGCCAGAAACGCAAAGGGCTAACCCCAGTGACCAGATACAAGAGCAGTGGCAGGATGATGACCCCGTGAATAAGCGTAGTGACCACGATCAGCGTAACGAACTTACCCATGGTCTGCAGCAGGCTCAGGTCCTGACTGGCTACCAGCTGTGCTAGCAACGCCATGATGCCCAACGGCGCCAGATGCATGATCCAGCCCACAATCCGCATCACCAGCTCTTGCGCTTCCTGCAGCAGCTTGTGAATGTTTTGGTAGCGCTCCCCGCCTACCACCAGGGCGATCCCCATGAACAAGGCGAAAATCACCACCGCCAGCACCTTGCCATTGGCAAGGGCGGCAAACGGATTAATGAATAGCTCATGCAGAAATTGCCTGAAGAACTCGGGCATCGTGAGACGGTGGGCTTCGAAATTCTGCATGGCATCCTGAAACATGGCCAGCTGCATGCCTTCACCTGGCTTGAAGATATTGCTGGCCGCCAGTGCCAGGGCAATCGCCAGCGCCATGGATACCATGAAAAATCCCAACGTGCTGGTCCACACCCGGTGCACCTGCCGATGCGCCTGCAGATTGGCGACCCCGACCACAATGGAAGTGAATACCAGAGGAATCAGCACCATCTTGAGCAGGTCAATGAACACTCCGCCCACCAGCCCCAGCGCATAAAGCGATTGCACGCGCAGCTCGCTTTCCGGCGCGAGCGAGCTGATGGCCATGCCAATGAACACACCAATGGCGGCACCAGTAAATATCTGGGTGTTGAGACTAAGCTTCATCGGAACCTCGGAGACAAACAGCTAAGGATTAAGTACGCCAGCATGCAGCCAATACTGCATGAAATGACTTTACCGTAGCAGCCCGAGTCTGCCTAGCGCTGATTCGAGGCGCATAAGCGCTCAAATCAGCATGAGAAGACTAGGCGTCGGGTGTTTCTGCGCTGGCTGCCGCTTTTTCAAACACGGCGGCAAAGAAGCCATCGGTCTGATGCAAGTGCGGCAGTAGCTTCAGGTAGTCACCGGTATCCACGGGAATCTGCTGCTGGGCCAGGACTTCATTAGCAGGTATCAGCTTGAAATCAGGATGCGCCGCCAGGAATGCCTCGGCAATGGCTTCGTTTTCATCGGAAAGCAGACTGCAGGTGGCATAAATCAACCGACCGCCTGCCTTCACCAGTTTCGCTGCCCGCGCCAGAATGGACGCTTGCTTGCCAGTGAGTTCCAGCACATCTTGCGGCGTTTGACGCCATTTGAGATCAGGATTGCGGCGCAAAGTCCCCAGACCACTGCAAGGCGCATCCACCAGCACGCGGTTGAACTTGCCATTCAGGCGCTTAAGCTTGGCATCCTGCTCGCTGCTGATCAGCTGGCTATGCAGATTGGAGAGGCCAGAGCGCTTGAGACGCTGCCCCAGATTTGTCAGGCGTTTTTCGGAGATATCAAACGCATACAAACGGCCGGTGTTGCGCATAAGTGCGCCCATGGCAAGCGTTTTGCCACCAGCACCAGCGCAGAGGTCGGCGATCATTTCACCACGGCGTGGCGCCACCAGATGTGCAAGCAACTGGCTACCTTCATCCTGTACTTCCACCTTGCCTTCGGTAAACAGGACATGGCGGCTGATGTTCAAGCGTTGTGGCAAACGTATGCCGGTAGGCGAGAGCGGCGTCGGCAGGATGGTGTCCTGATTCAGCTGGGTATTTTCGCTGATGAACTTGGCTAAAACATCCTCACGCGTGGCTTTGATCGTATTCACCCGCAGATCCATCATGGCCTGCTGCTGCATGCTTCGTGCAATAGTGAGTGCCTGCTCATCACCGTATTGAGCACTGAGCTTTTCCCAAAGCCAGTCGGGCATGTCCGCCTGAATGGCCAGGCTCAGATTGTCCGTGTTCTTGGCTTTGATTTCCTGCGCCCATTCCTTTTGCTGCGTATTGAGCGTGTCTTCCAGATCGCGCAGGCTCATGCCCTGTACGCGCACCATCCAGGCCACCAGCAACTTGCGCGGATCATCGCCATCGGCAAGATACGAGAGCAGGCGCTTGCGTCGCAACACGCCATAGACGGACTCCGCCACAAAGGCACGGTCCTTGGTACCTAGCTCGCGATTATTGCGAAAAAAAGAACCAAGCACGGCGTCTGCCGGGCCGGTGCCCGCGAGAATGTCAGCCAGTGCCGTACCAGCAAAGCGGAGTAATTGGGGATGGATGTTTTTCATTTCATGATATCGGTATTCAGCTTGGTCATCATCTGCTCAAGCACTGTACCGTCCTCGTCTGTTTTACGTATTTTAATAGGCAGATAACGATAGTCGACCGCCAGCCACAACTCGGTCTTCTCGTTACCCGTGGATTTTGCAATATGGAGAGCACGGATCTCGCCCATGCGGGTTTGCACCTGCTCTTCCCCTTCAAAACTATACGTATATGTACGCAAGCGTTTGCCATTGGTCACCGCCACCTGCATCTGTGCCAGCGGGTCCTGATACATGTATTGATACATAAAACTCAGCAAGTCCTGTGTCCCGGCTGGCAGGGATTGTGTCACCAGCCCCTTGCTGCTTTGCATGGCAATCGTATGGTTATCCCAATCCAACTCGGCGCGCTGCGCTTTGGCTTCATTATTGCCGTACTGATAAAAAAAATGGAGCGGCTGCAAGCCGTGTTCGGTCACCAGGCCTTCACTGCGCTGCACCAGCTTACCGGTCACAAACAGCGACGCCAGACCCTGCGCCTCTGTTTCGCTGGTGAGGGTATAGCGATTCTCATCATGCACTTTGAAAAGCACATGCGTACGGCCCAATACCCCAGCCTGACCACCACGCTTGACCTCGTAATCCATTTCCACGTAGTTGACCGGGTCTGGCTTGTTCAAATCAGGCGGAGCCTCGGTCACTTCTTCGGGAGGCTCGTTTTCCTCGAGGGCAGGCACGCTGTCGGTGCCTGCCTCTGCCATTTCAGCTGGCGCAGCCTCAACTGGTGCTTGCTGAGGACCAGGCGCCGCTTCAGGCGCAGCAGGCACGCTGGATGGGGCGGATTTTTTGGGTTTGGGCTTGACTACTGGCGGCAGTGGCTTGGGCAATGGCGCAGGCATGATATCGACCTGCATGGTTTCCGGAGCCGTGGGCAAGGCCGGCAGCCTGAGATCAAACCCGCCCAGCACCACCAGATGCAACAGCAATGAAATCAGCAGGGCCAGGGCATAGCGGAGGTAATACTTGCGCTGAGTGTCGTCTTGCTTATTCCGCATGCACGCTGGTCAGAATCTGCTCGATTTTGGCACCTTTGTCATCGCGCATTTCCAAACGCACGGGCAGGTGGTGGCGGTCCGTCGCCAACCAGAATTCCTTGCTTTCATCCCCGTCCGGTGTGGCATCTACCAGGTGCAGCGTCTTGAAATGACCACCAGGAAGGTCAAGCGGAACATCGCGCTCAGTCACGCGGTAATGGTAGCTGCGCAGCTTTTTGCCTGTGGTCACCGGCATATTCACATCAGCGGCCACAGGAGGACGGAACATGAACTGGTAAATAAAGCTGGCCAGATCCTGCGCGCCTGCCTCAAGTGGTGCGGTGACTGTCTTGCCTTTTACCTGCATGTTGAGCTGGTTCTGAGCCCAGTCGAAATCCGTTACCAGCGAGCGCTTTTCGTTATCGCCTTGATGCAGCTCGAAATGGCTGGGCTTCAGGCCTTGCTCGGTCACTTCCCCCTCGCTCAGCAGGCGACGCTTGCCAAACAAGGCATACACGCCCACCCCTTGCGTAACGCTTTCAATACGATACCGACCATTTTCCTGATGAAATGTCTCGGTCACCGTGGCAAATGGCTGACCATTGCGACTCGCTTCATACACCAGCTCAACCTGGCGTGGCGCCGCCTGGACGACCGCCGCTGCCAGCAGGCAGCAAGCGGTGAGTATGGAATTGCGTAAGGAAAAATAGCGCATGATGTCTACTTGAAGTGGGCGATGTCCATCTGACGGTAGCGACCTGGTTTCGTTCCGGCAATTACACCACAACCGTAGGCGCTTCGTTTGGCTGCTGGGCGCGAATCTCGCCGATCTGCCAGACTTGCTCGCCGGCGTCTGCCAGCAGCTTGATCGCTTCCGGCGCCTGGGCGGCCGATACGATCACTACCATGCCGATACCACAGTTGAATGTACGGTACATCTCGTCGTTGGCAACATTGCCTTGCGCCTGCAGCCATTGGAACAGCGGTGGCAGAGTCCAGCTGTCGCGGCGGACTTCCGCCGTGAGGCCGGCGGGCAATACACGCGGAATATTTTCCGTAATGCCGCCACCAGTAATGTGGGCCATGCCCTTGACCGGCATCGCAGCCAGCAGCTTGAGCAGGGATTTCACGTAAATACGCGTAGGTGCCATGACCACATCGCGGAAAGGCTTGCCATGGAAATCGCTGTCCATATCAATGCCGGACTTCTCGATCAGCTTGCGGATCAGGGAATAGCCATTGGAATGGGCACCACTGGACGCCAGACCCAGCACCACATCGCCGGCGGCGATGGTAGTGCCGTCGATGATGGCTTCCTTGTCTACCGCCCCTACGGCAAACCCGGCGAGGTCATATTCGCCTGCAGGGTACATACCTGGCATCTCGGCGGTTTCGCCGCCAACCAGGGCGCAGCCAGACTGTTCACAGCCCAGCGCAATGCCCTTGATGACCTGCGCTGCCACGCCGACTTCCAGCTTGCCACAAGCAAAATAATCCAGGAAAAACAGCGGCTCGGCGCCTTGCACCAGAATATCGTTTACGCTCATCGCCACCAGATCGATACCCACGGTGTCATGCTTGTTCAGCTGAAACGCCAGCTTAAGCTTGGTGCCCACGCCGTCAGTACCGGAAACCAGTACCGGGTTTTTGAATTTTTTCGGGACTTCGAACAGCGAGCCGAATCCGCCAATTCCGCCCAAAACCTCAGGGCGCATGGTACGCTTGGCGAACGGTTTGATCTCCTCGACCAGCGCATCGCCGGCTTCGATATCGACGCCAGCGTCGCGGTAGCTCATTGAAGTTGGTGCGGCTCCGCCGTTGGTTTGATCAGAATTCAAGTTGAGTTCTCGCTTTCCACAAGATAAATTACAGTAATTAAATATAATTTTACCCGAAATGACCGCCAAACGAGAAAACCTGTTGCCTGATTACCGCGTGATTTTGCTCGGCGGCCTGTTCCTGCTGGTGGTATATCTGTTGCTGCCTATCATGGCACCGTTTCTGATTGCCGCCATTTTCGCCTACATCTGCAATCCGCTGGTCGACAGACTGGCTCAGGTGCGCCTCTGGCAATTCACCTTAGGACGCACCATCGCCTCGCTGATGGTCATGCTGATGCTGGTCGCCATTATCTGCATACTGCTGCTGATCGTGGTACCCATGATGCAGCGCGAATTCATGCTGATCATGGAAAAGCTGCCGACGTATATCACCGGCTTGCGCACCCGCATTGAACCCTGGCTGCTTCAGCATTTTGGCGTGGCCGTGAATATTGATGCGACCAAAGTCCAGCAAGTCATTACCAGCAACTGGAAATCCGCCAGTGATTTTGTCGGCAAGTTTTTGCTGGCCCTTAGCGACCACGGGCTGGCACTGTTTGCCTGGCTGGCCAATCTGCTGCTGATTCCGATTGTACTGTTTTACCTGTTGCGCGACTGGCACGACATCCTCAATCGTTTTGACCAACTGCTGCCACGCCGCTGGTATGCCAAAACCGTGGAGATTGCCCGCGAAGTTGACATGATGCTGGCCGAGTTTTTACGCGGGCAGCTCTCTGTCATGCTGCTGATGAGCGCCTTTTATGCGACCGGCCTCTGGCTTGCAGGGCTGGAGCTCGCGTTGCCGATAGGCTTGATTGCAGGCTTGCTCGGCTTTGTGCCCTACCTGGGTATTGGCACCGGCATGCTGCTTGCCGCACTGGCATCGGTGCTGCAGTTCACAACCTTTGCCCAATACGTCCCCGTAATCGCGGTATTCGGTATTGGCCAGATGCTGGAAAGCATGTGGCTCACGCCCTGGTTGGTCGGTGACCGTATTGGCCTACATCCCGTCATGGTGATTTTTGCCTTGCTGGCCGGTGGCCAACTGTTCGGCTTTACCGGCATCCTGCTGGCCTTGCCGGTCAGCGCCGCGATTGCGGTTGGCCTCCGCCATGCCAAACGCGCTTATCTTGATAGCGATATCTACCTGCATTAGGCCGGTTCACATAAAATGCAGGCCCGACTCTCGCCGCTTTGCGGCTACATGCCATGAAACAGTTACTGCTCGACATTCAACCTTCGGCCTTGCCCAGCCTGGATAATTTTGTCCCTGGTCGCAATGCAGAGGCCCTGCATAGCCTGCGTACCGCGCTGGAAGGCCAGAGTTCGCAGCGCTTTATCTACCTGTGGGGGGAAACCGGCAGCGGCAAAAGCCATCTTTTGCATGCTTGCAATCGCGCGGGGGAAGCCCTGGGCGTGCATGTGATCTGCGCTGACGATGTACATCTGCTGAGCGACGAAGAGCAGATTGCCCTGTTTGACAGCTACAACCACATGCGCGCTGGTGAGGGCGTGCTGGTGGCCGCCGGCATCGCCGCCCCTACCGCTATGCAGTTGCGCGATGACCTTGCTACTCGCCTGGCATGGGGCCTCAGCTATCAGCTGCACCCACTCAGTGATGAAGAAAAAGCCCTGGCATTGCGCCAGCATGCGGCCGCACGCGGCATGCGCCTGCCGGATGAAGTGCTGGATTATTGCTTGCGCCATTTGCGGCGTGACCTGACCACCCTGGTTTCCACGCTGGATGCCCTGGATGAGTGGTCGCTGAGCTACAAACGCCCGGTGACCCTGCCTTTGTTGCGTCAGCTGCTAAGCCTGTCCTGACGGGCTTCAGCAGAAGAATCATAAAAATTTAAAGCTATATCCATCTTGCGAGTATTGATTTTCTTGTAGAGACCTGTAATGCTAGTTTCACGGTTTTTGATTTTTTAAGTACGGAAACTGTAGGTCTTTTATAAAAACGAGGAGATATAAAATGCACTCAGCACTATTGATCGTAGACCGGCCGAACCCCAATCATGAAAACAAGAATTGGGTTACCTTCATCACTAGCAGTCAAAATATCATTCAGCTGAACAAGGAGCAGCACAAGTCGGAGTCTACCCAGGCATTTGCCGACAATGTGTTCCTGATTCCCCTGAAGAATGAACTGCACATTTTCACGCTGCTCGCACAACGGGCCCGTGATCTGGGTTTCAACGTCAGAGTCACCTTCTTTGACCAATACCCATCATTTGTCATCTCTCAAGCCATTTAAAAACCTTAAAAATGCTTGAGCTTTAAACTTCGGCAAAACCAAAAAAATCAGGGCCAGTGTTCTCCCCTATCCGGGAAAGAACACTGGCCCTGGCCTTTAATGGCAACCGAGATTGCCATTAAAGCAAGTCCAGCTTCACGGTTACTGGCGTATCAGGTAATCAAATGCGCCCAGCGCAGCCTTGGAACCTTCGCCCATGGCAATGATGATCTGCTTGTAAGGCACGGTGGTCACATCGCCGGCCGCAAACACACCCGCCATGGAAGTCTGTCCATGCGCATCCACCTTGATCTCACCGAACTTGCTGAGCTCGACATCACTGCCCTTGAGCCAGTCGGTATTCGGCAACAGACCGATTTGTACAAAGACACCTTCCAGTTCCAGGTGATGATCCACGCTTGTGGCGCGGTCCTTGTACATCAGGCCATTTACCTTTTGGGAATCGCCTGTGACTTCAGTCGTTTGCGCGTTAATGATCACGGTGACATTGGGCAGACTGAACAGCTTGTTCTGCAGCACCGCATCCGCACGCAACTTGGTGTCGTACTCAATCAGCGTGACATGACCCACAAACCCGGCCAGATCAATTGCCGCTTCCACGCCTGAGTTACCGCCGCCAATCACCGCTACGCGCTTGCCCTTGAACAGCGGGCCATCGCAGTGCGGGCAATACGCCACACCCTTGCCACGGTATTCCTTTTCACCGGGCACGTTCAGCTCGCGCCAGCGGGCACCGGTAGCAGCAATCACCACCTTGCTCTTGAGTGTTGCGCCACCAGCCAGCGTCACTTCCACCAGCTCGCCGCGGGAGATCGACTCCGCGCGCTGCAGATTAATGATATCGACATCGTAGCTGCGCACGTGCTCTTCCAGAGCGGCTACCAGTTTGGGGCCTTCGGTTTCCTTCACCGAGATAAAGTTTTCGATGCCTAGGGTATCCATCACCTGACCGCCAAAACGCTCGGCCACGATACCGGTACGTATGCCTTTGCGAGCGGCGTAGATAGCAGCCGAGGCGCCCGCTGGACCACCACCGACGATCAGCACGTCATAAGGTGCCTTCTGATCCAGCTTGGCAGCTTCGCGAGCGGCCGCGCCGGTATCCAGCTTGGTCAGCATTTCCTCTACCGTCATGCGGCCAGAACCAAATGGCTCGCCATTCATGTAGGTGGTCGGCACGGCCATGATGTTGCGGCCATTTACCTCATCCTGATATAAGGCACCATCAATCACGGTGGTTTGCACCTTGGGGTTAAGAATGGCCATCAGCGCCGTTGCCTGCACCACATCCGGGCAGTTGTGGCAGGTGAGTGACATGTAGGTCTCGAACACCATGTCACCGTCCAGCGCCTTGATCTGCTCGATCACATCCGCTTCCACCTTGGGCGGGTGACCGCCGGTCCACAACAAGGCCAATACCAGCGATGTGAACTCATGGCCCAGCGGAATCGCAGCGAAACGCACACCCGTGGTTTCCCCTTCGCGTGCAATCACGAAGGAAGGTTTGCGCGCATCATTGCCAGCCAGGTCCAGGCTGACCTTTTCTGACAGGGCAGCGATGTCCTGTAACAGCTCGCGCATTTCGGTGGCTTTGTCGCTGTCATCGAGCGATGCAATCAGCCGGATAGGCTGACGCAGCATGCCTAAATAGGTCTGAAGTTGCGTTTTGAGTGTATCGTCAAGCATGGTGTTCTCCAGTTGTTCGGGGTGAGTTCACCCCCGCCTGGCGCTTTTGGCGCTGGCTTGGTTTCGTTTTATTCCAGGGATCGCGTCGA
>ERZ1034421.114-NODE-114-length-13789-cov-39.271370_pt1 | contig 13789 bp, 13 predicted proteins | sample MGYA00520600_ERZ1034421 | MGnify/ENA primary metagenome ERZ1034421 (study PRJEB33736, sample SAMEA104288486) | Azolla rubra | place: Australia | collected 1985 | study: EMG produced TPA metagenomics assembly of the PRJEB19522 data set (Is there foul play in the... | reverse complement strand
TTACCCATTACCCATTACCCATTACCCATTACCCATTACCCATTACCCATTACCCTTTGAGCTTTTCAGCTTTTGCGATTGCTTCGTTAATATCGCCTACCAAGTAGAAAGCCTGCTCTGGTAAAGCATCCAACTCACCGGAGAGAATCTTCTGGAAACCTTTGATGGTGTCTTCCAACTTCACATACTTACCAGGAGAACCAGTAAATACTTCAGCTACGAAGAAAGGCTGAGACAAGAAACGCTCAACTTTCCGCGCCCGTGCTACAATCAGACGGTCTTCTTCAGACAATTCATCTAAACCCAGAATAGCGATGATGTCTTGTAGTTCTTTGTAACGTTGTAGAGTTGATTGTACACTGCGAGCAGTGTTGTAGTGTTCATCACCAACAATGTTTGGCTGTAGCATGGTGGAAGTAGAACCCAGAGGATCAACCGCTGGATAGATACCCTTAGCTGCCAAACCACGAGACAATACTGTTGTACCATCCAAGTGAGCAAAGGTAGTTGCAGGTGCGGGGTCAGTCAAGTCATCCGCAGGTACATATACAGCTTGAATAGAAGTAATAGAACCTTCGGTGGTAGAAGTAATCCGTTCTTGCAATGCACCAACCTCTGTACCCAGAGTAGGCTGATATCCTACCGCAGAAGGCATCCGTCCCAATAGTGCGGATACTTCAGAACCAGCTTGTACAAACCGGAAAATATTGTCAACAAACAGCAATACGTCTTGCTTGTTCACATCACGGAAATACTCAGCCATTGTCAAACCAGACAAACCAACCCGCATTCTAGCTCCGGGTGGTTCGTTCATTTGACCGTAAACTAGAGCAATCTTAGATTCATTGAGGTTGTCTTTGTTGATAACCCCAGATTCAATCATTTCATTGTAGAGGTCATTACCTTCACGAGTACGTTCACCCACACCTGCGAATACAGACACACCACCATGTTGGGTAGCAATGTTGTTGATCAATTCCATCATGATCACGGTTTTACCAACACCAGCACCGCCGAACAGACCAATTTTACCGCCGCGTCGGTAGGGAGTCAGCAAGTCAACAACTTTAATCCCAGTTTCAAACACAGAAGGTTTGGTTTCCAATTCTGTGAATTTAGGAGCATCACGGTGGATGGGTAGTCTGGCTTCAGCGTTTACAGGTCCTTGGTTATCTACAGGATTGCCCAAAACGTTGAAAATTCTACCCAGAGTAGCTTTACCTACGGGTACGGTGATGGGAGCGCCAGTATCAACGGCTTCCAAACCACGTACTAATCCGTCAGTGCTACTCATCGCCACGGCTCTAACTTGGTTGTCGCCTAGCAATTGCTGTACTTCAACGGTCAAGCTGATGTTTTGTCCAGCTTCGTTAGTGCCTGTGATGGTCAAAGCGTTGTAGATTTGGGGTAATTTACCGCCGGGGAACTTAACGTCTACAACTGGACCAATGATTTGGGTAATGTAACCTATGTTTGTTTTTTCTGCGGTGGTGACCATGCTGCGCCTAAATGATTGAAGCTATGTTTGAGAGTCGGTCGTCTAAGACCTGAGATCAAGTAATATCATCTTTTAGGTTAGCACTTAACGACCCCTCTCTTCGCCATAAATTCATTATTAAGACAGGTGTGTGGAATCAACTTTGCCGCTATGGTCTCCAAAGCAATGCCACAGACTTAAAAGCAAAACTACCATGTCAGTTAAGCCGTGACACAGTAGAAGTTAAGTTTAAGAGTAAATTTATTTATTGCTGGTTAAGCTTTAACCGCAAATTTTTCTTGTTTGCGCTTGGGAAAAGAGGTAACACCAAAAGCACCTAAGCCGAAGATAACAATGAGAGAAGCAGGTTCGGGAACTGATTTGGTCAAGGTGACATCATCAATTAACAATCCAATATTATCTTCACCAACTCCCTCAAAAGCTAGTTTAGCACTTGTATCTGAAGCAACCGTGAAACTGTCGGTAAAAGTAGTAAAATCTTGGGTTGGTGGCAGTATGAAACTTTCGTTAAACAAGCTACCCAGAGATACCATCACCGAGTTATTTCCATTATTTCGTTGGTCTCCAGCTAGTTTAAATAAAAGATTCACTAAGTCACGTGCACCAAACACAAAGATGGATTTAGATGAGAGCTTACCAGCATTGGATGTTGAACCGTCTGGATCTAAGTATAGTCCATTACCAGATAAGAAGTTGGAATATCCATTACCTATTATATCCACTGTCCCATCTATCTATGAAATCGAACTTAGTAAAGCTACCATAATTTAATACGCCAGAACCATTCTTCTCGGTGTTAAAATTTTCCTCTAAAAGAGTAATCGTCGCAGCTTGAGCATTTACTGCTACACTCAGTGCTCTTACTTTTGCCCCTGCTGTAGCCATTGATAACTTTGTCAATAGATTTACTGTACTCATAGTATTTATTCCTGAAGAACGAGTTTTCTTCGGGAGCAAGGCGATTTTGTGAGGTGGGGCAAAAAGTGTGCCCTCACTAAACCCAAAACAGGCATCGATAAAAATCATTTACCGTACTACTAAAATATCCTATACAGCGAACTAAAGTGAAGTTACTTAAATAAATTTATCAGGTGAGAGAAGTTGAGACACACTGCTATTGTAGTCAAAAAAAAGGTAGGATTTCCGAAGAAAAAACAGGGAACCCCTACCATTAATTAATGACAAGAAATATATATTCAAGTCTTAATTTGACCAAATGTTTGAAAGATTTTCAAGAGCAAGTTACGAAAATTTTAGAAAAAAATAACATTCCCCAATGGAATGGACGAACTTTTAAGGCCCATGAAGAAAAGATTAGAGAAGGTGCATTAATATGGATGAATTTATTGTATTGCTTCAGCACTAGGAGAGCATTCTAAAACTCTGGTTAAACAAAGAAACTATCTTTTACATGCCTATGGGGAAGAACGTTTGAACTATGCTAAAGTTTCAGCCCGTAAATTACCTATTGGTAGTGGAGCTATGGGAAGTTTAATCCACCAAGTTGTCAATTTAAGAATGAAAGGAAACAGTGAATTTTGGTTAAGAGAAAATGGGGAAATTATTTTACATCGGATAGCTGGAAGTTGGCATAATTTCTGTAATTCAATTTTTACCTCTTTTATCCATCTTCAGACTGTCTAATATTTTATACCTACAACTCCCATTTAACAGAATTTTCTATGCTAATCAATACCTGCTTATTTGCTAACTGACCTAAGCAGCTTATTCCCACCAGCCACAAATTAATGAATGCAAGTCTTCTGAGGATATTTTGAGAAGATACTTTGTCTTGGAATTTTATTTTTTTGATGTGATTTATTTCACCTTAGTTCCAGAATAATATTTTAGCTATGTCTGTGGTTGGCGTAGGTAAAGGCACACTTTTTGCCCCACCTCACAAAATCGCCTTGCTCCCTTTTCTTGTTGCCTTCAATGTCACTGATACTAATACGGTTTTTAAATACCTGTAAAGCGTTTTTCTGGGAACTTCACATAAAATTCAGTAAGATAAAAAACTATTAATTCGGGGGGGTAGGGTTAAAACACTTAAACTGTCAAGCTTTCAAACAAGTGAGTAGTAGATTCAATAAATAATGATATTTAAAGTTATGATGAAGCCGTAAAAATACGATTGTTTATACTATAGATGATCATAGATTTCTCTCTTTGCAAACCTGTTCCCTATTAAAGGGTCAAAGGTGAATTTCTGCTCTAAACTACCTCAATTACCTTAAAATGAGATTATGTCGCTTCATCCCTACTGCTTATGAATTTCTCGTCAGCACGCCGGTATTTTTACCAAGAGATTAAACAACGTGACGAGTCTATCAACTTGGACAAGGCAGCTTTATATATTGCACAGGAAGAATATCCCGACCTTGACCCAAAAGAATATTTAAATGCCCTTGATACAATGGCATTTAAGTTACAAGGACGTCTACCTTCCTAGCGCTATCTGCTGGGAATGATTCAAAGCATTAACCAGTACTTTTAGGAAGAGTTGGGTTGTAGTGGTAAGAACATATATTATTATGACCTACGTAACAGCTTTTTCAATGATGTAATTAAACGCAGAACTGGTATTCCCATTACCTTGGCACTAGTTTATATGGAAGTGGGAAGGCGGCTTGATTTTCCAATGCTGGGAATAGGAATGCCGGGATATTTCCTCATCCGTCCAAATATAGAGGATATAGGGATTTTTGTTGATGCCTTCAATGGTGGTAAAGTCATGTTTGCACAAGATTGTCAGGATAGGCTGTCACAAATTTATCAGCAATTGGTAAGTCTACACCACAATTTGTAGTAACACTTAGTAAGCGGCAATTTTTGGCGCAGATATTGACGAATTTGAAGTATATTTACCTCAAACAGCAGGATTTAGAAAAGAGTCTGGGAACGGTAGAAAGGATTTTGCTGTTGTTTCCAGGGACAAGTTTGGAATTAAGAGATAGAGGTTTGCTATGTTTCCAACTTAGGATGTTTTCTCAAGCTATAGAAGATTTACAAACTTATCGAGTTAAAATACCAGATGCGGAAGATGCAGATGTGATTCGTCAATTATTGGAGAAACTAGGTTAATCTTATCCTGATACATATCTTATCAACTCTGCTATAACGTGCAGGATCTATTATTCAAAGCTTTCTGCTATTCGTTTGAGACGACGCAGTTGAGCTTGCATATCTGCTTTTGTCCAAGATGCACCAAACGTATTAAAACCCCAACTGACTACAGGGTTAGGAATTTGAAACTCAAAGCGGTTAAGGAGAAGTGTACCTTTTGGTAGTGGTTGACATTCCCAGCGATCACTTCCCTGAAAGAATCCCTTAAATGCCCATACTACCAAACCTGGTTGCCTTTCTATCACTACAGTGTTTAAAGTGGGTTTAATCACAGGAATTTGAATTATAAACCGACTGCGACTACCAATATTTGTACTCCACACTGTTCCCACAGGTTCGCAACGCAGAAGAGGATTAAGCCAACGATGCATTAAATTTAAATCCGTAAAACAGCTCTCTACTACCGTAGCAGCGGCAAGAATCCTTATTGATTGTTCTAGAACCTGGGACATTTTTTCGTGGTGATGTTATTGCTGAGTTTATTGTCAACTACTATAGCAATTCTAAATCATTCATGAACACAAAATTAGCCTAATATTCACATACCCGGATTCTTAAAGAAGTCTGGTATCTTTTTTTATGGATTATAAAAGGCGCTACTTCAGAATATAATTTAACTGTAATTAACTCACGGTTTATAACTTAACGTTGCTGATTTTTTATCGAATTATTGCTGCTGTAATAATGCTAATTCTGATTCTATTTCTACTTTTACCTCATGACGAAAACTGAAAAAATGTTCACCCACACCCAAGGCGATTAAATAGTCATATAATAAATTTGGTTTATGCCATGCCATAACTATTAATTGCCACCAAAAATGAAATCTTGTAGAACGCAATATTCCCTGTCTCCAACAAATAGCCCCTAAAAAGTCCCACTCTGCTTTTGTTAAGGTCCGTTGATATTTAGCCCGCCAACCCTCCATCATCATAAAATGACGAAAAGTACGTTTGAGGTAAGGTATGGGTTCATACAAATTCCAAAAAGTTTCGATAAACTCGTCAGCTATTTCTGTCATGGGACGAGTAGGAACAAAGTTAATTAAAGATTTTTGAGAACCTAGAAATTCACCTAACCCATCTATTAACCTTCCTTCTTTTTGCAGCCGATTCCACATGGCTGTATTTGGTAATGCTTGCAATAAATTAAGATGGGCTTGGGGAATATTAGTTTCTTCCACAAACTCTTGAATACGTTTACCTGCACCAGGTTTTTCATGATCGAATCCTAAGATAAAACCAGACATAATTTGTAGTCCGGCTTTGGTAATTTTGTGGCAGGACTCCACTAAAGACTTACGGGTATTTTGTTCTTTATTTGCTCCTACTAAACTTTCTACATCAGGAGTTTCAATACCCATGAATACCTGAACAAAACCAGCTTTTACCATTAATTCTAATAATTCATCATCTTCTGCTAAATTCAAAGAAGCCTCGGTGAGTAAAGCAAAAGGATAATTTCGTTTTTCCATCCAGGGAATTAGTTCCCTTAAAAAGATTTTAGCATTACGTTTATTGCCGATAAAGTTATCATCAACAATAAATACATAACGCCACCAACCCATCTGATATAATACTTCCAATTCTACTAAGATCTGTTCTGGTGTTTTCGTGCGGGGTTTGCGTCCAAAAAGGGTGATAATATCACAGAACTCACATTGAAATGGACAACCCCGTGAAAACTGTACGGTCATAGCTATGTAAGCATTTAGGTCTAATAAATCAAATCTAGGTAAGGGAGTTTGGGTAACATCTGGTTTTTCTGTAGCTCGGAAAATACCTTTTTCTTCTCCCTTTTCTAAAGCCTCTAAAAACATCGGGATGGTGATTTCTCCTTCATCTAAAATTAAATAATCTGCTCCTGCTTCTAAGACAAATTCTGGTACAGATGTAGCAAAAGGTCCACCGACTGCGACTTTTTTACCTAACCTTTTACCTTTTTGAATTAATTCACCAAAATCTTGTTTTTGGATAATCATTGCAGAGATGATGACAATATTGCACCATTCCCAATCTGCATCTGTTTCTAGACGGACATTGCGATCGGACAATCTAATTTCCCAATCACTCGGTAACATCGCTGCTACTGTGATTAAACCTAGTGGGGGATTTGTCGCACGTAACCCAGCCAAAGCAAGGGTTTCCTGATAAGACCAGAAAGAATTAGGCATGGTCGGCCAGAGTAGTAAAGCTCTCATTTAGCACATCCCCTCGATTTGCTTTCTTATCAAAACCCATTTAGTTTTGAACTATAAAAGCTGAGGAAGTTAGTTTTTATCCATCTGGAGGTACAGTTTTTTTAAGCTTCGTCATTAAGAAAATAAATTTCAGTATAAAAATTATCTGTGTCGAAATTATGAGACAAAAAAATAGGTAGTAAATTTACCTGAAAATAGATACAATATTTTTTGTTAGAATGCATTTTATTAGAAAAAGAAGACTTAGGAAATTTTGGGAAAAGCATTCCCAATGAGAATCCGGGCTTTTACTCTGGTATTAGCCCATATCGGATTCTGAATTAGGAACTTTTAATGATGTTAGGAAAATTTTTCTATCAGCGGACTTAGTTGGTAACTTTACTGTTTTGAATATCAAAGGTAATCATTACCAACTTATAACCTATATAAATTAGGAGTTTTAACTATTATTTATACGCGCTGTACTCACTCAAGCTGAATATGATAAGGAGAAATGGAAAAATGACGAGTGGTTTAAAAACTCCTAGTAACTACTATATAAAGCTACTTACCACATTTACCCCACGTCCCATTACCAATGAACAAGAATTAATTGCTACCCAAAATAAAATTAATTCTATTTTGCATAAAGGAAATATTACACAAGATGATGTAGACTATCTCAAGGTTCTAGGTACTCATGTTTATGATTATGAACAGCAACATGAAAAAATGCCTACTCTAAAAGGTGTTGCACTGCTTTAACGGTTGCTAGAATAATCTAACCTAGAACCAAAGGATTTAGTTTCTATTTTAGAAAGTGAGTCAATAGTTTTAGATGTTATCAATGGTAAACGCCAATTAACAGAAAAGCACATTCAAGATCTGGCAGTGTTTTTTCAAATAGATCCTACTTATTTAGTTGAGTAATTTGCAGTATTCAACTAATAGACTTCTTGCAAAAGTCTAGAAAAGAGAAAAGCTACTTTGGCAAGAAGGCTACTAAATAGAAATTATGGATTTAGCTAAAAAGCTAATTTTTTATGACTTACGCAAAATGTGACTGAAAACCTTTTTATTCCGTAGAGGTAATTCATGAGTTACCTCTACTTTTGTGATCTTATACGTAAGTCCTGTTTCTTTGATTTGGTGCAAGTATATGGAAACCTATGGAAGTTCCTACAGCTACTTTTGTCAAATCTGTAAAGGTCCCACGAGTTGAGGGATCAATTACTCCCAAAACTAATGAACCGAAAACCAAAATTAAAACAACAAAAGCTAAAACTTGTTCTTTCTTAGAAAAGTTCATAAACCCTCCAAATATTTTATCAGACCTGAAACGAGAATAAGGAGGCAAGCAGACTTAACTGGACTTTAGAGTAAAAGAGAGTGATCGCTAGGGAGTGGAATTACAAAAGTAAAGGGATGCCTGTCAGAACAAGCACCCCAGTAGCGGAAGATGAAAGAAGCACTACCAACGTTTATCAACCGCTATAGATCTTTTTGCACAACTAAAGGAATTCCGTCAAGCAGCATACCAATGTTTATGTGGGGCTAAGGACGCAACATTTGAAATGACGGATGCAATATTGCTGACACGCAACGTCTACAGTCTGGGAGACTGATCACTGTATCCAGTATTCCATCGTAAGTGGTCAAGTACTTATAAGACAACAACTGATGTGCTTACATTCCAACCAATATTTGTGGGGATGAGTACCAGCATATTCAGGTAGGGGAAAAGCAAGAGTACACGGTGATAAATTTAAACTCAACTATCAATGAATGTCCAGCTTGCTATTGAATGATTGGGGAAGAGTGAAAGTGGCTTTACCAACGCCTAATCTTTGCTTACAACTTCCTTTTATCATAGGCGCTCACTCAAAATCTTAGCAGTCAAATTCAAAATCATACAATCATTGTTCTCAAATTACAATCAAAAGTAAAAGACTTAGAGTCAGAGAATCAACGGTTAAGAGATAAAAATAACCAGCTAAAGGGAGAAAAAGGTCACAGATTTAATCTATAATCAAGTTATGAAGTGCGTTAAAAGAGTGCTGACAATCACCATTAAAGGTTCAGAACGAGACAGTAAATAATGCGATTGCACTCTCAATCAAATCATTCCGCTGTTCACTCTAACTCAATGGTATTCATTCTTGTTCCACAGGACGAATAATTGTCGGTGCTTGTGTTACCTCTGGTTGAAAAATTCCTTGTAATGCTTGTTCTAAAGTTTTTGCCATGATAATGCGATTTTCATAAGCAACAACCACCCTAACCAAAGTTGGTAAACTATTCTGAGTTGCTTCTAAATAAATTGGCTCAACATATAACAAAGATTGTTCAATGGGAATAATCAAAAGATTACCTTGAATTGCTCTCGAACCTTGACGATTCCATAAAGAAATTTGTTGAGAAATTACTGGATCTTGGTTAATTCTCGCTTCTATTTGTTCTGTCCCATAAATCAACCGTTCTTTAGGAAAGTTATACAGCAGCAATTTACCGTAATTTTCTCCATCTGAACGCGCTGCTAACCAAGCAATTAAATTTGTTCGTTGTTTGGGTGTGTAGGGAAGCAGTAAAATAAATTCTTCAAAGGGAACGTTAGGAAGACTAGTAATTAAATAGTAAGGTTCAACCTGACGGGTTTGCGTTCCATATATTTCATTGGGAATTTGCCATTGATCTTCGCGGTTGTAAAATACTTGGGGGTTAGTGATATGATAAACCATTAACCGTTCAGATTGAATTTTAAAAAAGTCCACTGGATAGCGGATATGACTCTGGAGATTAACAGGCATATTTGCCAGCGGTTGGAACATTTGTGGGAAGATTTTCGACCAGGCAATAATTAGAGGCTCTTTTGGTTCAGCAACGTAAAATCTGACTGTGCCGTTGTAAGCGTCAATTACGACCTTAACGGAGTTACGAATATAGTTGATGCCATCACCATTTTGGTCAGAGTAGGGATAGCGGTCACTTGTTGTATAAGCATCTATAATCCAGTAAAGATTATTCTTTGTTGCCGGGAATTGTTCATTTTTGTTGTCAGGATTGGCATCAGCAGCTACTAAGTAAGGCTCACTGTCAAATTTTAGAAAAGGTGCGAGCGCACGAACTCGTTGGTTAATATTTCGCCGGAATAATACTTTTGTCTCTGGTAGAAAATTCCGTGTAAATATCATTTGCCAGTCTTTCAAATATGTAGCAAATAGCCATCTTCGACCCAGAGAACCAATTCTAATTCCACCCACGCCATCATAACTGGTGTAAACATTATCTCTGCCACTGGCATAATCTAATTCTCTAACTTTCGTCCCAGTCATGACATAAGTATTGCTAATTTCTCCATAATAAATTCGCGGTTTACCAATAGGAATACTTTCACGAATAGCTTCACTAGAAGTAGTTAGCGCACTATCATTACCGCTAATATCTTTAACAAAATATTCTGGTAAACCACCAGGAGCAACAGTATTCACAGGACTCATGGTAAAGCCATAACCGTGGGTGTAAACTAAATTGCGGTTTACCCATGTTTTAGCTTGCTGTGGAACAGAATTATAGTCTAATTCCCTGGCTGCAATTAGTACCTGACGTTTTTCGGTTGATGCGGTTGCTTCTTGGTTGGGTTCAATTTTTATTGTGTAACGATCAATATCAGCATCGGGAAATTGATAATAGGGACGAATTTGTTGTAATTGGCGGTTAGTTTTTAATAATGGTTCTTGATCCCAAAGACGAATATTACGAATTGTTAGATCATTGACTTTGAGATCAGCTTGGGTTAAGTTTCCCTGGGGATTAAAGGTTTGAGAATCAACTGCTTCTAAATCAAATGCTTGACGAGTAAAGTTAATAGTACGTTGGATGTAAGGCTTCTCTCGCTGCAATTCATTGGGTTGAACTATTAAAGATTGGACAACAGCAGGTACAAGAAAATCACCTGTAATTATTAAAATTATATAAATACATAAACTATAAATTACCCAACGATGATGTTGCGATTTGGGTTTCCAGAAGAAAGTTTGCCATAATAAATAAAATGCGAGCACTACAGCTAAAACACATAACATAGTGTCAACTGGCAACTGGATCTTAGCATCGGTGTAACTAGCGCCAAAACTCACCCCACGGGGAGAATAAACCAGTTCATAACGACCTAACCAATAATTAAAGGCTACTACCAACATCAAACAGCTACCCAAACCGAATAAATGACATTGTTGTGGTAGAGAAAAACCAGGAAAAATGCCTTGACTTAGACTATCTCCTGATAAAAGATAGGTGAGACCAACGGACACAAAGCCATATAAACATAATCCAAGTAGCCAAAATGCCAAAAGTTCCCACAGAGGGAGTGAAAAAATATAAAAACCGATATCTTTGCTAAATAAAGGGTCGTTGGTATTGAAGGGAGTAGAGTGGAAATAAAGTAGTATTTTACACCAATGTTGAGATAGTATCCAGCCAAAACCAAGACTAAAAATAAGTGCGATCGCTCTCAGCAAAAAGTGAGAATATATTAAGAGTGCGATCGCCATTACTAAAGCCACACCAAAATACCAGTCCTGAAAAATAATTGTGTGTCCGAAATTCCAAAGAATCTCTGGTCTAAATAGAATTGTAAAAGGTGAAATAACCTGATTAACTTCTCTATTCCAGTAACTTAGAGCGACTTGTCCATAATGGGTTACCATCAACCCCACCAACAAACTCAAGCCTAACGTCAGTGGTAACAGCCAGCGCAATCTAATTTCTTTGTATCCAGTCTCAACATAAGGAGGTTTATAGACTGTGCCATACTGTGGACTGAGAAATTTTGTGAGTTGCTTACTCAGTCTTGTCTCCTCATTTCTGACCAACTCAGTTTTCAGAGACTGGGGATATTTCCAGCGTTGTGCTAAAGCCAGATTAAAAAACAGATAGGTAAAACTAACACTGACCACACCCACCCATAAAGCACCCTTAGTCACCAAGCGCAGCAGAAATGTTTGCAAATAGCCAACTTCCTGAAACCAAAAAATCTCTGCCCCTAGATGGGAAACTATATCCCAGAATAGCCACAGCCCCAACAAAGCGATAATAACTCTAAAGCACCATTTCCAAGACATTCATTTTTCTTAAATAAGAGGGAACAGTGATACAGCAGATTGCAGATCAATGAGGTACAGAATCTAAATTGAAACCTAGACAGCAAGAGAGTTTTACTCCTCACTCCTCACTCCTGACTCCTACTGTAACTGATAACTGATTGATAACTCATAACTGTTAATTCCAATTACCAATTACCGTAAAAGCAGACCAATAATCAATAATATGGATGGGATAACTCGATCTTACCTAAATTAGTCATTTCTTGATTTAGAGGAATGTTTTTTTCAGGGGAAAGGTATAGCTGTCCATCTGCTATACCTTTCCCCTTTAGCATCGCTAACTGGGCTTGTTTAATAGAATCAGAGCGCAAATAAGTATTATTCAACTGATCGTAAAATTTTGTCATCAGCGCCAAAGAAGCTTGATCACTCACATACCACAAACTACCCAAAACAGTTTTTACCCCTGCTTGCACAGCCAAACCCAAAAATACTAATTCTGCCTCATCACTACCCACAGCAGTTTTAAAGGCACTCAACACCAACATTTCTACTTTAGGTTCTTCACTCAATCCTAATTCCTGAGATGAAGACGGAGCCGCTTTTGTATTTTCTAATACTAAGGTTAATTTTTGGGGTTTAAATAGCTTTTATCCAGTATATTTAGGTTCTATTTGCAAGCTATTTGCACCAACGGAATCCACTTTTCGATCCTTATCTGTTCCAGGAATTTGACTTAAGTAATTAGCAGGAATTTCTCATACTGTAGAAGTTTCATGATTGATAGATTCTTGGTTAAGAATAATACCAGACTCATTGAAAGCATTTGACTTTAAAGAATGATTTGGGGTAACTTGATGTTCATAGATAATTTTGCTATGTACATGATTATGATTTTCTAAGGGACAATAAGTGCCTAGGCAGTAGCTAATAATACCCTTAAGACAAGATACTCTTAATCAAGAAATATCTAGTGGGAATATCAATCTTCTAGTTTGAAACTACCCAGAAAGTTTATCCTGCCAAGATTCAATAATTATTGATACATCACAGTGATAGGATAGTTAGCATACACTATTTGAAGTATTTTTTGATATACTATAAAAGTATATTTACTTATGAGGAAGCCGACAAACTTACTCATTAATAGAGGAATTCAGACCCAAATGTAGACTTTTTTAGGCAAATATGAAAGTACTGATAAAGTAAGTATTAAGTAGGCTGTATTACAGCTATGTAAAGATTTGAGGATTTGAGAGAGTGAGGATTAGCCGTAACGCACCGAGAAATAAACAACCTATTCCAAATTTGAGAAATCCGGTTTACAGTGTATTCATTTTGAATTTGGAATTTGCGTTGGTACTAACGGGACATAAACAAAAATCAACGCCAAATGTAGCCCAAACTGTCTCTATAAGAAGGAAACACGTCCGGATTCAAGTTGAACCAATCAATAAATAGAAAAGATATGGCTGTTCTAAACGCTTCTAAAGCCTCAGTAAAAGTATTCAAAGGTTTCTTAGCCCACCTTCGTCTTAATCCTCCAGTTAACTGATGCCAAAGAATAAAAGTGTAGGCACAGAAAACCAAAATAAAATGGCGCAGTAAACTACTGTTATCTCGAACTTGATATTCTTCGAGTCCTAACCATCCCTTGGCTTCCCTGTAGAAAACTCCTACCCAATTTCTTTGAGAATATGTATTGACTATCCACTGGGGTGTGATAACTGATGAAGAAACATTGGTAATAAAGTAGTTAATATCAGTGGCTTGAGAGACAGTAGAAGCGTCAATGACAATAGCAATATTCCGCTTTCCACTTAGGCCCAATATTTCTACTTCTTTAGTTACTACCCATAATGTTTTGGTTTTATCTAACTCCAG
>ERZ1034421.111-NODE-111-length-14021-cov-36.252470_pt1 | contig 14021 bp, 14 predicted proteins | sample MGYA00520600_ERZ1034421 | MGnify/ENA primary metagenome ERZ1034421 (study PRJEB33736, sample SAMEA104288486) | Azolla rubra | place: Australia | collected 1985 | study: EMG produced TPA metagenomics assembly of the PRJEB19522 data set (Is there foul play in the... | reverse complement strand
TGGGGCCAGGATTTCCCACTCCATATCAGTTAAGTCTGTGGGGTAAGACTTTCGTGCCATGATTAGCTATGTAAATACACTAGATTTTATGTATCCTATCCTTCCAACATTCCTTTTCTACTCCCCTTTACATTGACCTTATCAATAGCCTCTGATGTAGAAATCTACAAATATATAGGTACTATAAATTCCCTTCCCTATGTGAACCTGTGTTGCATATCTTTTTGGGAAATTGGTACAACTTAAAAGAGATTCAAGACGTTGTTTCTTTTTGACTTGCTCTCCCAAGTTGATGTATCCATACCCTGCGAAAGTTCCTTCTAAAGTTTTTTAGAAAATTTTTCCAGATTTATTGGCCTGTCCCCCTTGAGTCATAGTCATACTCAAATCCTCTGCGAAAAGTCCTATTTATTCTAGAATTCCACAAAAGCAGTCGTAAAGGGGAATAGGAATTCAAAATTAAGAAAGTCAGATAAAATTTGAGTATTTGGATAAAAATAATAAATATGATAAGTTTTTACTTGAGAACAGATATATTTATTAAAGTCTAAATTTTAAAATCTGAAAAAATATAAAATATCTATTCCCTAACTTCTTCTCTAATTCTCCCTTTACTTGGGGAGAAATAGAGGAGATATTTGTTTTGTAGGAACAGGTGTATGAGGTGGTGAGGTATTTAGATAAATTTAGCAATTTCACCTTAGCTTCAGCAGGTTTTAACTTCAGCATGACCATTGCGGATAGCCCATGCGAGTTCTAGCATTTGAGTCCAGCGTTTTTGTAGTTGTTTAGGGGTACATTGGACAGCTTTAGCGATCACTTGATCATTCTCCATTAGAGTTTTTAGCTGAAAGATTTGCTGTTGCTGTTCTGTGAGTTGATTCCAAAAAGCATCCCACTGCTGAGAAGATAAACCCAACTTATGTTCTAAACCAGCACCCAGCCATTGATGTACTAGTTGCCAGTGGTGTTGTTTAGCAAACTTCTCAACGTGATACTTAAAGCGTTGTTGCAAATAATCGCGCTGACGGCTAGTTAATCCTAAAATTTGGTCAATTTCCGGTGCTGAGAGATCCTGAAGTTTAAGAGACAGGTAATCCATGCAATCAGCTTGACCTTGAGATTCCAGATATTTCATCAACTCTGTAATCACGCGATCGCGTTCCGACTCCTCAGATGGATCAAAATTAGGTTTAGCAACCATCTGTGACCTAATTTGTTGCACGGCCAAATTACGTTGATAAGATTCTGCCTCTTCAGTCTTAGCTGAATCCACAGCCATTTCAATATCTACAGTCGTTTCTTGGGGTTGACGACGAGCAAAACCTTGAGCGCGTAACACAATCAACTGTTGATTAGCACCACCAGGTAAATTAATCCGCCGTTTAGCATACTGCTCCGTAAAAGCCATATACTCAGCTAATTGTAGTTGAGTACGTGCTGTGTAATCTTCAGCTAATTCATTTTCTCTGCGAAAAGCTTTAATCGCTTCAATATAAAAAGCTTGCAGAAAATCTTCAATCAGATTGTAACGAGCTTCAAATCCTAATTCTGAGCCAGCAACAGTAACATGGCGATAAACAATAGCACCTAAACTACTATGTAATTCTACACGCCCTTGTTTTGAGCCTAATTGATAGTAACGCAGGCACTTTTGTAAACGGTGTCTTGCTAAAGTAATCTGCCAAGACCTAACTTGCCCTGAAGTTTGGATGCGGGAACTTTTATCACATATCCGTTCTACTTCTTTAGCTATGCGTTTAGTTACGGCTTGCACACATCCAGTTGAAGCTTTTACCTGACTCTGCATTTCCTGACAAAGCAGTTGCAATAAAGTCTCAGAGTTAATATCTGATAAGTCTTCGGTTGAAATATCACCATCAAAAGCAGGTGTGGAATTTGGCAGATTGACGAGGTTAGCTTTCATGACTTTTCCTGAAATTGGTATTGCACCTTAACTAAAACGCAGACACAGTATTTAAGCACAGTCATAACTGGATAATTTTGTTGGTATTGATTCATCAAAACTTACCTTTTATGAGGTTTACTGATAACACTGTAATAAATTTCACAAGTTAAGGGCTTATCAAGTGTGTCGCTTCTTTTATCAGCAACTAGATCAAAGGTGAGACATCGGCTTTGAGTAGGCGCTACAATTAGTCCAAACCCTAGGAATGCAAAGATTTGCTGCCATCCCTTTTCCCGTGATCCCAGCATCTTTTTGTATGACAATTTCAAAATTGGAGTATGTTTATCACAATTTGCGAAACAGAGGGTTGCATCTGTAAGACTTAATTATTATACCCAAGCTGCTGCTGCTTCCCAACCTAACCCCCTCCGTGTAATGACTGGTTCTTCATCCGTTAGGTCTAAAATGGTAGAAACATGATACGTAGGTTCTTCACCTGTATCTATAATAATGTCCACCAAGTTATCCCAACGGTCAAATAGCTCTACCCGCGACATAATATTTTCTGAATCTAATTCAGCTATTTCATAGTCTATGTCCTTGGGTGGTAAATGTGCCGAAGTGGAAATAATCGGATTTCCTAAGGCTTCCAGCAATGCCAAACATACAGTATGGTCTGGCACTCTAATTCCTGTGGTTTTTCGCTTGGGATTTTGCACCAGTCGCGGCACTAACTTGGTTGCAGGTAGCAAAAAAGTGTAGGAACCTGGTATCAAACGCTTCATAATCCGATAGGCTATATCACTTACGAAGGCATAAGTTGCCACATTAGAAAGGGAAGGACATAAAAATGTCAATGGTTTATCATTCCCTAACTGCTTAATTTGCCGCACTCTTTCCACTGCCGACTTGGCATTCAAATCACAACCAATTGCATAGACTGTATCAGTAGGGTAGAGCATGATAGCGCCACTAGAAAGCGCCAACTTTATATCCTCTATACGACGGTTTTGAGGATTATCAGGATGAATTGTAAAAGTTTTGGCCATAACCTGATTGGGAACTGGGGACTGGGGAAATTAACCTTTTACTTTTTGCCTTTTGCCTTTTCCCACTGACAACTAACAACTGACAACTGACAACTGACCAATTTATGAATAAAATTGCTTATCTTCAATGTCCAACGGGAATTTCCGGTGATATGTGCCTGGGTTCGTTGGTAAGTCTGGGTGTTCCCGTAGAGTATTTAGTAGGAAAACTTAATGCTTTGGGAATTGAGCAGGAATACCAATTACGAGCAGAACTTGTTCATCGGCAGACTCAGCAAGCTACTAAAATCCATGTCCATTTAGTACACCACCACCATTATCACCATCACCATCATGGCCGCCATCTACCAGAAATAGAGAAGATGATTCTCAAAGCTAAATTGCCATCACAGGCAGAAGCTTGGAGTTTAGCTGTATTCCGCCAGTTAGCAGTGGCAGAGGGAGCGGTACATGGTATTGAACCGGAAAAAGTTAATTTTCATGAGGTGGGTGCTGTAGACGCGATTGTAGATATTGTTGGTACTTGCTTGGGGTTGGATTGGTTAGGTATCGACAGCAATCAGGAAGGATTACCTTTGATATACTGCTCACCGTTTCCGACTGGTGGGGGAACTGTTCGCGCTGCACATGGTCAAATGCCAGTACCAGTACCAGCAGTATTGAAGTTGTGGGAAATGCGGAGTTGTCCAGTGTATAGTAATGGTATTGACAAAGAACTAGTAACACCGACAGGGGCAGCGATCGCAACTACCTTAGCTAGAAGTTTTAGTTCACCACCTCCAATTATCCTCAAACAAGTGGGACTAGGAGCAGGTTCTCTCGATTTACTCATCCCCAATATACTACGACTCTGGATCGGTGAAAGTGTAAATGAAAAGACAAATATTCCTGATTTTGCTAATACTAGTCCTAATTTAGAAATCATCTCTGTCCTAGAAACTCAAATTGATGACTTAAATCCCCAAGCTGTTGGCTATGTCTTTGATGCTTTATTTGCCGCAGGGGCCGTGGATGTCTTTACTCAATGTATAGGAATGAAAAAATCCCGTCCAGGGCTTTTGTTGACTGTAATTTGTTATCCAGAACATTTAGCCAGTTGTGAAGAGATTTTATTCCGCGAAACCACTACTTTAGGAATTCGTCGGACTACTGAACAACGCACTATTTTACAACGGGAAATACAACAAGTAGAAACGCCTTATGGTAATGTGCGTGTGAAAGTGGCCTGGAAAGGACAAGCAACAGAGAAAAGTATTACTAACGTGCAGCCAGAATATGAAGATTGTGCAGACTTAGCACGAAAACATAATATTCCCTGCCGTGAAATTCAACGTTTGGCGTTACATAATTGGTATTGTCAAACTTAACTCTGAAAAAACACAGATTTAGGGGATAAAAACTAGACTTAATTGAAGAAATTGAATAAAAAAATGGTGGGCAATGTCTACCTGACCAACATCAAATTAATTTCAATCAGGTTCTCTTAAAGTTCTGTTGACTGCTTCTCCTGCATCTTCAGTTCTGCGTTGAATATTTTTACCAACATCTTCAGTTCCACGCTGTACATTTTTGGTTAAACCTTTGGCAGCATTTCCAACATTCTCCTGAAGATTTTCTACTCCTCTTTTAGTCCCTTTAGTTACTCCTTCTCTCACTTCTTTGGCTGAACTTCCCACATCTTCACCTAAATTTTTTACTCTCTCACCAAAAGGCGTTCCTTCCCGATAGTTACGGACATATTGATCGGTAGTATCAATTCCTTTGCGTTCAATGTTTCTCTGAGCATTTTCTATTAGTGCATCTGCTCTATCTCTGGCTGATTTTTGTGCTTCTCTTGATCTAGGATCAACATCACTAAAATTGTTCATTCCCCCTTGATATGGAGAAATAGGATAATCTTTTGTGGGGTCATATCTTTGCACATTTGGCGGTTGTCCCGCAGGTTGAGGTGGTTGTCCGGCTATAGTGGGACGATTACAAGCTTGGACTAGAAACAGAAAAGTTGCTGCCAAAAATACCGTTATAATTTTCAGTGGGCGTAGATTCTGTACCCAAGTAATTAATTTCTTCACCTTCTTCTCCTTGTATTTTATTATCTGATTTAAAAATCAAAGTTCTATTTGCCTACAACTGGATCTTTTTATAGATCAGGTTTAGCACTGGCTTCATCTCCGTTCTCTTTTAAAAATCCTGAAGCTTTTTCAACTGACTCTGTGACAGTTTCCATTCGCTCTTGAATGCGAGTTTTTATATCTGGTTCACGCTGAATTAATCCACCTGGTTCAGAATGTTTGAATTCTTCTTGTGTGATAATTGGTAGTTCTGCTTCTTTCCTAACCCTACCTGAAGATTTTTCTGCACCAGGGTAAAGAATTTCTGCTTCTTTATTCACCGCTAGTAATAATTGTGATGTTAAAGGTAAACTAGCTTGATCATCCTCTGAATTACCATGTTTAGCAGTTACTTTTGGGTCAGTGGATATTCCCAAATTTGTATATTTGTCACGACCACTCTGATAAGGATTATTTGCTCCACCAGCTTGTACAGGAGTACTTTTGGGTACACCTTGAGCATTTACTCCACTACAAGCGGTGTTAACTATCAACAATATTCCAGCTACAAAGATAGTTATAATTTGGCGTATTTGCAATTTTTTACAGAAATTTATCAAGTATTTCACTTTTTCCTCCTTATGCAGGATTAAACTTCAATGAGTTGTCAGATTATTAATTTACACAGCCAATACTTACACATATTTGGTAGAGGCTTAAGTTATTAACATACATCAACAACATTTACCAACTTAAAAAAATAAAACCCTATCAACCTCTGGCGTAGGTCACATTTTACTTCTGAAAAAATTACAATTCTATCTAACTATGGAGAGATATTATTTAATATAATAATTTTGGCAATTTAACGGTTAAATTCTACTAATGAAAAAAGTTTTACGCTGGTTCATTTTGGGGGTAACACTGTTTTTTTTAGGAAAAGCCTTAAAGGATAATTGGTCAGAAGTGAGTTCTATGCGTATTGATGCAGCAGGATGGGCAAGTTTGGCAGTTGCAACAGGTGTAACTTTACTTGCACATACGTGGGCTGGTTGGATATGGACTTGGGTGTTGCAAGAGTTAAATCAATCTGTATCATCGCCTCAGTTTATCCAAGTTTACCTAAAGACGAATATAGCTAAGTATTTACCTGGTAATGTTTGGCATTACTATGGACGAATTTTAGCGGCTAAGAATGCTAATGTTTCTGCGGGTGCAGCAACTCTAAGTGTTTTACTAGAACCTTTACTGATGGCTACTGCGGCTTTGATTATTGTTGTTTTATTTGGTAGTCAATTAGTAGTAAATAATAGTAATTTTGTGATCCAAATTCTGCAAATTGTAAGTTTATTTGTGGTGCTTGGTGCTGTTCATCCTTGGCTTTTAAACCTATTGATTCGCTTTTTATATAGGTTAAAGAATAAAAAATCTGACCCTGAGAATCAGTCTATTAGTAGTTTAAGTATTGAATGTTATCCTCTACGTCCTTTGTTGGGAGAACTAGTTTTTTTAGGATTGCGTGGAACTGGATTTATATTAACTATGTATGCTCTGGGTTCGTTAAACTTGAGCCAAATTCCTTTATTACTGGGTGCTTTTAGTTTTGCTTGGGTGCTAGGATTAGTTGTTCCTGGCGCACCTGGTGGTTTGGGAGTTTTTGAAGCAACGACTATAGGAATTTTACAGCATCGTTTCCCTGCTGCTTTGGTAATAAGTGCGATCGCACTCTATCGTCTCATTAGTATTTTCGCAGAAATCGCTGGCGCTGTTTTAGCTTCCCTCGATGAACGTGTTGCTAGTTAATAAGAAAAAATGGGTAAACAGTTTTTACTACCATTTACCCATCCTCTCATTTTGAATTTTTTTAATGGGGGTGGGGGGACTTGAACCCCCACGACTTTTTACAGTCAACGGATTTTCATTCTCTCGCAGCTTTCACTACTGCCTTGTTGCTTCAGCAACTTCAGGCTTTGAGAATTGGACTCTCCCTTTACCCTCGGCTTTACGTTAGGGTAGCTCCCGTCGAGTCTCTGCACCTTCCCGGAATTTTGAATTTGGGATTTTAAATTTTGAGTTTAACTCCAAAATCAAATCTCAAGTCTAAATTTTCTGGGCTTGGCTCAGGATTGCCATATCTGTAAACAGATTTAGGTTTCCCTGAATTTGAGAGCTTCCACTTAAAAGATTTCTCTATCAAGGCCCAGTTTTCTAAGTCCGTAGCGTCTACCATTCCGCCACACCCCCAAAGGGTTTCCGATGTCTGGAGGTCAAGACCTCTTTGTCTAATTTACCATTAGTTGCATCTTTTGCGCAAGTAGTTTGAAAAATTTTGTTCTTAAACAGGATTTTTTCTTATCTAGCAACTAATCGCTTTTTATGGCAAAATCTCATTCATTATATCATAATTCTAGCTGGAATTTGCGATTATGACAAGAAGTAGTTGAAAAATCTATTTGCTTTTCTAGCAAAAGCTATCAGTGATACTTCCCTGAGTCTGACAGTTCATCATATCATGGGGAGTAGATGCACCAAATAGTCTTCTCAAATCCGACAAAGAATTATGGTTGTAGCACTACTGTATCTGATTTTGGCTGGAGCTTATCTTCTGGTAGTACCAATGGCTGTGATGCTTTACCTAAAGCTGCGGTGGTATACGGCTAGTTCTATAGAGCGTGGGTTTATGTACTTTTTAGTGTTCTTCTTCTTTCCGGGTCTGTTGCTGCTCTCACCAATTGCAAATTTTCGACCCCGGCGCAGACAGATTGTTTAATTTAGATTTGTTAGGTCATTACTCTCATGCGACGCATTGACGCAATCGGAATTACTTTTGGCATTTTTGTGGCTGGTGGCTTGGCTTATGCAATCTTGCAGCTGGTCGGTTTAGATGGTCAAAGTGCTGGTATTTGGAGCCAAGCTTTACTGGTTGTGGGTTTGATTAGTTGGTTAGCCACCTATCTTTTCCGTGCAGGGAGTAAAAAAATGACCTACCATCAACAACGGGAAGAGTATGAAAAGGCGTTCCTACAAAAGCAACTGGATGAACTCACTCCTGAAGAATTAGCGAAAATCCAAGCTGAAATAGAATTGGGTGACAAGTGAATGGGGGCTGGGTACTGGGGGCTGGGATTGGGAATCTAACCAACTACTACTCACTACTGAGTAACGACTAATGACTACTACAATTTCTCGTTGTTTTGAAACTCTCAGACGGAATCACGAGTGCGCTCTGATTCCGTTTATTACTGCTGGTGATCCTGATTTAGAAACTACTGGTAAGGCTTTGCAAGTTCTAGATCGTTCTGGTGCGGATATTATTGAGTTGGGTGTTCCCTATTCTGATCCTTTGGCAGATGGTCCTGTGATTCAAGCGGCTGCTACCCGTGCTTTGGAGAGGGGTACTACTTTGGATCAGGTGTTGGCAATGCTGCACGCAACTACTCCTGGTTTACAAGCGCCAATTGTTTTATTTACTTACTACAACCCGATATTGCATCGAGGAATTGAGAAGTTTCTGGAACAAATTAAGGCTGCTGGTGTAGCGGGTTTGGTTGTTCCTGATTTACCTCTGGAAGAGGCGGCAGGGTTGTTAGAACCAGCTTCTGAGGTGGGGATTGATTTAACTCTCTTAGTCGCTCCTACAAGTTCTGCCCAGAGGATAAAAGCGATCGCTCGTGCTTCCCAAGGATTTATCTATTTGGTGAGTGTAACTGGTGTGACGGGAATGCGAAACCAAATGGAAAGCCGAGTTTCTGATTTACTCACACAAATTCGCTCTGTCACAGATAAACCTATTGGTGTGGGCTTTGGTATTTGGGAAACGGAACAAGCACGTCAAGTCCGAGAATGGGGTGCAGATGCAGCGATTGTCGGGAGTGCTATTGTAAAGCGGTTGGCAGAAGGAACACCGGAAGCAGGACTTGATGCGATCGCAGAATTCTGCCACAATCTGAAGTCAGGTATCAAAACTACCTCTTGATGATTTGGGAAAAGTAGATTAAAAAAGGTAACAGCGTAGTTTTTTTATCATCTATGTAGTGGACAATTTGACTGAATGTGGTTTTGAATGTTAACAGCACATACCAAGCTGAAAAAAAACTACCTGATAAATTTGCTTATAGTTTGAGTTTTATGTGAATTGAAACAGGCAAGACATTATGAGTGTGAGAGCGAGTCAGTTAAAATCAAGTTATGCTACCGTCGGAGTTGAGGGGTAAAAACGATGAGTGAAAGTATGGCATTTATCGGCGGAGTTGCTGTAGCTGGTCTGGCGGCTCTCCTACTGTTGAAAGGAACAAACACCCCAATACAATCTAACTTCGCTGCTGCTCCACAAATGCCAGCCACATTTGTAGCACCCCAGGTTATGCAGCAGCCCATACAGTATCCACCTTACGGACAACCAGTATATACAAATCAACAACCCGTAGCGCCCAATTCTAGTCAGAGTCCGGAAGTGGAAAAGTTGAATACGCAGTTAGAAAAGCTGAAAGCTGACAACGAACAAATACGGTTACAAAATATCCAATTACAGGGTCAATTACAAAATTTCACCCAACAGCAGTGGCAGTTAGCCCAACAGCAAAATCAACCAAGAGTAGCTGCACTACCTCCTGAACAAAATCGCTGGTGGTCTTCACCGATCATTTGGGCTGTGGGAGGAGCTACACTCACTATTGGTGGTGGTGTTGTTGTCGCTGGGGTCTTATCTTTATTTTCTCCCAAGCAACGTCCTACTCGCACTGTGCAGGTGATTCACCCCTACAATGGACCGACACCACCTTTGGCTACTGTCCGACGGGCTGAATTGTTACCATCCTCACGCCCAGAAGCTAGACGAGTGGTGGAGAATGCGGAATACGACGAACTACGCTAACAGGTTGGTAATTGGTAATGGGTAATTAATTGTTAATGGGAAAAATATCATTTCCATTACCATGCAGTTAAAAGGTGCTTTCAGGCTTGTCTGTATCACTAGGGGCTTTTGTAGTGGTTGTTGTCTTTTCATAAATTTTATTATCTTCCTTGGGAAGAACTTGTTTAGCAGCATTTTGCGCTGCTTGTTTAAACATTGGGTCTAATTTATCTTGCCAGTATTTAATATTGGGTAACTTTTCTGGATGATCTCGATAAGCTAGGACTTTATCCCATTGGCCGTTATCAATGGCTCGGTTAATTTCATTAGCAAGTGCTTCGGCTTTTTCCCAATCTTTATGCCATTGATTCATAATTTCAAGAGTTTCTTTGATTCCTGAAGCAGCATTAGCTGGAACTGATTTGAGAATTGTGATCGCACCATTTACATCACCTGACTCAAACTTCTGTCTGGCACGTCCTACTATTTTCTGTTTGTCCTCATTAGCTGGCTTTCTCTCAGTTTCAGAAGTTGATTGATCAGATATTTCCGCTTTGGAAGTAATGGAAGTAAATACAGTAATTGGTTTTGCTTGTGGTGTAGGAGTTGATCGAGATGCTATTAAAGGCTGATCATCTACGGTTTGAATGGAAATTCCTTGATCCCTTAAACAAGAAATCCATTGATCATTATTAGAAATCACATCTGAATGCGCCCAAGCCAAACGTCCAGATTTTAGTTTCAGTTCTATCCAACCACGTTTTGTGCGCTTACCAGTAATATCAAATTCACTAGCATCACCAACTATTTTTAAAATATTATCAGAATTGATAGCACTCGGTTCAGAACGGATATTAGAATTAGCTGTGACTACAGCCAAGCAGTTTTTCGTGCTACTTTTTGCTGTCCAATTAGCAGCTATATTTTTCACATTGGGATATAAATTTGTGACCAAAGCCGCTGCACTACCTGCTAATAAGATGGCAATGATTAAAGGTAATGGATCAGGTTTACTAGATTCTGTAAGAGGTTTATTAACTGCATTGTTAATTACAGGATTAGTAGGGGCCACAGCGACAGTGTGCTCTGAAACAACTTGAGATGGGGGTGGGAAAGATGGAGATTTGTGGGCTTTGTAGCTAAGTTGTTTCGGAGCTTCTGAAGATAAGGAATATCCAGAGGTAAGATTTAGAAAATCTCTACACGCTTGCAGTGCTTCTGTAGCTGTTTGGTAGCGGTCTTTGAAGTGATAACGCACCATCTTACTTAAGATTTCTGCCAAGTGGTAGTTAACAGGAAGAAAATGCTGCCAGAGGATTTCACCGGTATTAGAATCTTCTTGTAATTGCTTGGCTGGTACTCCGGTTAAGGTTTGAATAGCAATAATCCCCAGGGAATAAATATCACTATTAGGACGGGGTTTACCTTGTCCCTGTTCTGTAGGCATATAGCTAGGTGTACCAATAGCTACAGTAGCAGTAGTCCGTGCGGCAACTGTGACTAAAGGCGATCTCAATTGTTTGACTGCTCCAAAGTCTAGCAACACCAATCTATAATCACAAGACCGACGAATGATATTGTCTGGTTTAATATCCCGGTGAATTACACCTTGTTGATGGACAAATTCTAAAATACCCAGAACTTCTAGCAACATTTGCATGACTTGGCTTTCACTCCAAGGTTCGCCGGGGATTAGTTCTTCACTTAGGGTATGTCCATCAATATATTCTTGGACTAAGAAAAATTCTTCATTTTCGTCAAAATAAGCGAGTAGCCTGGGTATTTGGTCATGATTACCTAGCTTTTCTAAAGTTTCCGCTTCGTTATTGAATAGACGTTTAGCAGTTTCAAAAATTTTGGGATCTGTGCTAGCTGATTTGAGGTGTTTGACGACGCAAATGGGATTACCAGGTCGTTTAGTATCGTGGGCAATATAAGTTTGACCAAATCCTCCCGTTGCCAAAATGCGTATGACTTGGTACCGATGGTCTAGTAGTTTGCCTATCATATTCCCTCCCCAGTTTTAACACCTAATTTTCCAGTTGGTAGTCAATATCTCCAGATTTTCTGCTAAGAAATCCGCTATCTTGAGAAAAGATTTAGAGTAAAAACGCAGTTTTTGAATAAAACTAACAAGTTCTTTCTTTTCTTTTAGCATCTCTGTTAACTAGCAATGCCACCTAAGATAACAAATTCCACTGTATGGCAGCAATCCGAACTGCTGATGCAGCCTGCTTTTATTCGGGTTGTCGATAATATTCGTAAGCACCTTGATATATCCTCGTGGAAAGGAACTTATCATGATGTACTGATTTGGCCTCCTGGTTCAACTGATGAAACAAAAGTCGTAGTGACACACTGGTTGCAAGATATGGAAAATGCCACACCCCAACAGGTGGAAGATTTTAGGAAAAGTCTTGCCACTTTACCTATGCCCCATCCAGGATACCATTTGCGCTTGCAACGTCAAGAGCAGCAAGTTAATGTGGATTTGTGGGATCTGTGTTATCAAGTGTGTTTCTTAAATTACGATGCTGAGAATATCTCAGTCGATATTGATACTAGTTTATTCGATGACTTAGGAGAAGTGGATTGGCAACATCTGGAAAATAAGACGAAGATGCTGGTCAACCAGCTATTTGAGAGTTTACCAGAGGCTTGATGTCTGGGGGGTGTGGTATGGGAATATACACCCCTCTCATATACTTGATCAAAGAGAATTCAGAGGTTGTTTTAAACGTCTTTCTTCACCTGCCAATATCACTAAATAAAAACTTATTAGAGAAACAAGAAAAGATATTCTCAGTTCTATGGAATGATCATTCCATTCACGATTTGGGAAACCCTTTTTAAGGGCTTCAATTTGCTCTTTAGTAAAAGTGGCGGCTATTTCTGGTGAGATTTGAGCAAAAAAGTTTTCCCGCAGAGGATTAATATCCTGTTTTTTTTATTTTGTACTATTGTCATATTTTCGTTGCAGAGATATTTTAAGATTAAGCGTATTACATCTATTAGTTAATAAATAACACATTTTTTTATAAAATTTACTGTAATTACACCAAAAAAATTTTCGTTTTTTTGCCAAAAACAACTTATTTCGGACTATATTTTGTTATTTGTGTTCATGATGATTTTACGAATAACCAGTCAATTAGACAACACGGAAATTTACTGAAGCGCATCCCAAAATTTGTTGCTTAAAGGGGAAAGGGAAAGAAAAACCTTTACCCTGTAACCTTTTTCTAAACTAATTTACCACTTCCCGGTTCAAAATTTAGTCAAAATTTAGTGTTGTATTCAGATGGACTGCACCGTATGCACATCTTCGGGGGTAACTTGAGCGCTCGCACTCAAATACTTTTCAATATAATGAAAGTCTCCAGCAGTAACTTGGTTATACGCCAAGTGACTAGCTTGACTCGTGATATCTTGATTATTCAAAATAAAAATAGCTTAGAGTTGTATTATCGCTCGGTTTAATTCTTCATGACCACACGCTTTTCAGTAGTTAGTTGCTCTGAGTCTATTAAAGCATTTTTCATGCGATCGCTTTCCAGAGTCAACAGTGCTTCTAACTTATCTCACTGCACTGTACCAAAATAAGCCGTTTCATCAAAATAAGCCGTTTCATCAAAAGTAGTAAAAGCATTAAACTGACTACCCAAATTGCACCGGACGGTCAGTAGTACCCTTAAACATTAAATGTTCAAGTTGGTGAGAAATCCCATTTTCTCCTTTTCCCTCATTGCGGGAACCAACCTTATACCAAACCTGCACACTTAGGTGCAGTATGTACTTCTTTGGTGAGTACAGTTAAGCCATTTTCCAACACCGTTTTTTGCACCCCTTGGGTAAAACAGAGTGCAGAAAGAGATGTAACTACTGGTGTGGCAGCAGTGGTAAAATTGCCAGAAAACGGCATGAACACTCAGAATCAGACTGAGACACAAAGGTAAGACCATATAAAAACGTAGCTTCATAAGCCATTCACGAAAAAAAGTTACAGTTGTAGAATAGAGTCTGAGAGGATAGACGAACTAGGTTTTTCTATTTACATTTAATACCAAGTCTAAATGAGTGTAGATAGAACTGTAGAATAAAGATTATGGAAGATAAAGACTCATGAGGAAGCAATGGCACGCCCTTTCAATCTAGAAGTT
>ERZ1034421.106-NODE-106-length-14343-cov-2.337346_pt1 | contig 14343 bp, 13 predicted proteins | sample MGYA00520600_ERZ1034421 | MGnify/ENA primary metagenome ERZ1034421 (study PRJEB33736, sample SAMEA104288486) | Azolla rubra | place: Australia | collected 1985 | study: EMG produced TPA metagenomics assembly of the PRJEB19522 data set (Is there foul play in the... | reverse complement strand
TGGCGGTGATGTCGAGAAAAACGCGGGGGTGGGAACACCATAGCGAGACTTCTTTGGTAGGACAGTGCAGCGGCAGATCGCTGGCTGTGACTTCAATCTCTTTTGCTTCGTATGCCATGATGTTCCCTTTGTTGTTTTAAACGATGGTCAGCCAGTCCATATGTTTGGCTGATTTACCGGTTACCACGTCAAAATACATCTTCTGCAGTTGCTCGGTAACCGGGCCGCGCTTGCCTAAGCCAATGGCGCGGTTATCCAGCTCGCGAATCGGCGTAACTTCAGCGGCGGTGCCAGTGAAGAAAGCTTCATCTGCCGAGTAAACTTCGTCACGGGTGATTCGCTTCTCGATGACCGTGTAGCCCAGTTCGGCAGCCAGCTGAACGATGGTGTCGCGGGTAATGCCTTCGAGCGCGCTGGTCAGGTCAGGTGTGTAGATCTTGCCGTTGCGTATGATGAAGATGTTCTCACCGGAGCCTTCAGCAACAAAACCATCTACATCCAGCAGCAGGGCTTCGTCATAGCCGTCAGCCGCTGCTTCCTGGTGTGCCAGGATCGAATTCATGTAGTTGCCGTTTGCCTTGGCTTTACACATGGTGATGTTGACATGGTGGCGCGAGAAGGATGAAGTCTTGACGCGAATGCCGCGTTCCAATGCTTCTTCGCCCATGTAAGCGCCCCATTTCCATGCGGCTACGATCAGGTGGGTCGACAGTGTCTTGGCCGAAATGCCCATGGCTTCCGCACCGTAAAACGCCATGGGGCGCATGTAGGCGGATTCCAGATTGTTTTCGCGTACGGCGGCTTTTTGCGCTTCAACAACAGTGGCTTTGTCGAAAGGCATTTTCATGCCGAGAATGTGCGCAGAACGAAACAGGCGGTCCGTGTGTTCCTTCAGGCGGAAAATGGCTGTGCCTTTATCAGTCTTGTATGCGCGCACGCCTTCAAATACCCCCATCCCGTAATGCAGGGTGTGGGTTAACACATGCGTGGTTGCCTCACGCCATGGCACCATTTTGCCGTCATACCAAATTAGACCATCCCGGTCAGCCATCGACATCGTTTACTCTCCATCAATACTAAAGCGTTTAAAAGCATCATTGTAATCGCAAGCCTTTGTATTTGAATAGTTGAAATCGGGCTTATGTAGCGGTATTGCGCAAAGATCTGTCTTGCAGGCTCAGCGGGGATTCATAAGGGCGGCTAAAGCCGAGCATTCTGGTCAAGTATAAACCACTTTCAAAAGATGGTTAATGCGTGTAAAGTTTAATCCATGTTCTTTTTATGGTCATTTCAAGAGGGGATTAACATGCATAAAAAAATTCTGGTTTCGTTACTGGCTTTACTGACACCTGTCGCTGCGATGGCTGAGGCTGGTGACTGGGTTGTACGCGCTCGTGCGGTCAATGTCAGTCCGAACGAAGACAGTAAGTTGGGTCGCACTGTGAATAGCAATGTGGGAAACCTGATGAGCTCGGGCGCCAAGCTCGAAGTGGATAGCAATACTATTCCTGAGCTGGATATTTCTTATTACTTCACAAAGCATATCGCTGCCGAACTGATTCTGGCATTGGGTACGCGTCATGATGTCAGCATTCACGGTGATTCTGCTGGGGTGATTGGTAACCAGAAACTGGGGTCGGTCAACCTGTTGCCTCCAACTCTGACAGTGCAATGGCATTTCCTGCCTGACCAGAAGTTTGATCCTTATGTCGGTGCCGGCCTGAATTACACCGCTATGCTCGATCGCAATCTGCAGTTTTCTTCAGGGGCCGCCGATGGTACCAAGATCAAGATTGACCGCGATAGCGTGGGGCCAGTATTGCAAGCGGGTTTTGATATCAATCTGGAAGATGGCTGGCTGATCAATGCCGATGTCAAATACGTATGGATTGATACGGATGTGAAGATGCGTAACGGTAGTCAATGGACCAAAATTGACAGTCTTGATATCAACCCATGGGTGGTTGGCGTCGGCTTCGGCAAGAAGTTCTAATTATAAAAAACTTCACGCATGCCCCCGGAGTGACGGGCGTGGCCTTGAAGTGACGCCCGTCACGATTTGCAAAAGCCTGACGCCACAGGGGCTTTTTGCAAATCTGCACAAGTCCGGAATATGAATGTGTGAAAACTCATGTAGTAAAAAGGGTTTTTGTGTTGTTCTGTAAAGCTGTTACAGAATATAATCGCAACTCTTTACTTTAGCGGTTTTTGATCGGGAGACGTAGTAATGGCAACGGCGAGCGTCGCAACTTCTGGCGTCAATGTGAGTGCAGTGAGCGAACAATATAACTACGATGTTATTCGCAAATTCACCATCATGACGTTGGTATGGGGTGCGATAGGTATGTTTGTCGGGGTGTATATCGCCTCGGAACTGGCTTATCCCTTCCTCAATTTTGATATTCCTTACATTACCTTTGGTCGCTTGCGTCCTGTACACACAGGTGCTGTGATCTTCGGGTTTGGCGGTAGCGCGCTGTTTGCTACGTCTTACTATGTGGTTCAGCGTACCTGTCAGGCGCGCCTGTTCAGCGATGGCATGGCGAGCTTTACCTTCTGGGGCTGGCAAGCCATTATCGTCTGTGCCGCACTGGGTAACGTTCTGGGCTACAGCCAGGGCCGCGAATATGCGGAAATGGAATGGCCAATCGACCTGATGATTGAAGTGGTATGGGTTACCTACCTGATCATCTTCGTCGGCACCCTGATGAAGCGCAAACAGCCGCATATCTATGTTGCCAACTGGTTCTACCTCGCGTTCATCCTGGCAACGGCTTTGCTGCATACCTTCAATAACCTGGCCGTGCCTATCAGCCTGTTCTCCATGAAGTCCTACAGCCTGTTCTCCGGCGCGCAGGATGCGATGACACAGTGGTGGTATGGTCACAATGCCGTAGGTTTCTTCCTGACAGCGGCCTTCCTCGGCATGATGTACTACTTCGTGCCCAAGCAAGCCGGTCGTCCTGTGTATTCCTATCGTCTGTCTGTATTGCACTTCTGGGCGATTATCTTCCTGTACATGTGGGCAGGTGCGCACCACTTGCACTGGACAGCGATTCCTGACTGGACTTCCACACTGGCTGCTACCTTCTCCATCATGCTGTTGCTGCCATCATGGGGCGGCATGATCAACGGTATCCTGACCTTGTCGGGCGCCTGGGACAAGCTGCGTACTGATCCTGTTATGCGCTTCCTGATCGTGGCCTTGTCGTTCTACGGCATGTCTACCTTCGAAGGCCCGATGATGTCGCTGAAAGACGTGAATGCCTTGTCGCACTACACGGACTGGACCATTGGTCACGTGCACTCTGGTGCTCTGGGCTGGGTAGCGATGATTTCCTTCGGCTCTCTCTACCATCTGGCACCACGTCTGTGGAACACCCCGATGTATAGCCAAAAGCTGATCAACGTGCACTTCTGGCTGGCGACTATCGGTATCCTGCTGTACATCGTGGCCATGTGGATTTCCGGCATCATGCAAGGCCTGATGTGGCGTGCGTTTGATGATTTCGGCAACCTTCAGTATTCCTTCGTGGAATCTGTTGCGGCAGCCCATCCTTTCTATGTGATGCGTGCATTGGGTGGTGCGTTCTTCCTGAGCGGTATGTTGTTGATGTGCTACAACATGTACAGAACCATCCGCAAAGGCAGCACTGAGCAACAGGTTGAAGTCAGCCCCGTGGCTGCTTAATACGGAATAGAGGGTAATGGAGTCAACATGAAACACGATAATATTGAGCGCAACCTAGGCATCCTGCTGGTACTGACCATGCTGGCTATCAGTGCTGGCGGCCTGGTTGAGATTGTTCCCCTGTTTTTTATCAAGGAAACAGTAGAGAAGGTAGAGGGTGTTCGTCCTTACAGCCCTCTTGAACTGCGTGGCCGTGATATCTATGTGCGTGAAGGCTGCTACTTGTGCCACTCGCAAATGATCCGTCCATTCCGTGATGAAGCGCTGCGTTATGGTCACTACTCGCTGGCTGCCGAGTCCAAGTACGATCACCCATTCCAATGGGGTTCCAAGCGTACTGGTCCTGATCTGGCCCGTGTGGGTGGCAAGTATTCGAATGACTGGCAAACCCAGCATTTGAATGCGCCGCGCTCCCTGGTGCCACAGTCCGTCATGCCTAACTATCCATGGCTGCTGAAGACGGATCTTGATTACTCGGACATCGAACTGCGCATGAAGGCTTTGCGTACCACCGGCGTGCCTTACTCCCTCACACAGGCTGAATACGAGCGCAATGTGAAGGAATTCGGTGAAGACGTGGCCAAGAGCCTGCATATTCCAGATGCTGAGAAGAATCTGGTCGCGCAAGCCCAACTGGGTAACTACGACACTGATCCTAGCAAGCTGAGCGAAATGGATGCTCTGGTGTCTTACCTCCAGGTGCTGGGCACGATGGTCGACTTCAAGAAATACGACGACGATTACTTCGTTAAATTCCGTTAACAGATTGCAAGAGGCTTCATGATGGAATGGTTGATGTGGTTTACCAAGTTTGAGAATACCAAGCCGGTTTCATTGGTTATTTTCTTTATCCTGTTCTGCGGGGTGATGGTCTACCTTTACGGTAACCGTTCCCGCGGCGAGATGCTGGAAAACTTCAAGAACATTCCTCTGCAAGACGATTAGATTTAATTAGGACGAATCATGAGTCAGGACAAAATCAAGACACCGACGACCACAGGACACGTGTGGGACGACGATATTCAGGAGCTCACTAATCCATTGCCTAACTGGTGGGTGTGGGGTTTCTACATTACGTTTGTATTCACCATTGTGTACTGGTTGTTTTACCCAGCCTGGCCTATTGGTCATACCTATACCAAGGGTATTCCCGGCTGGAATAGCATCACCTACACCGCGACTACAGTAGATGGTAAAGAAGTCGAGAAAACCACGCACTGGAACATGCGCTCCAAGTTCATGCATGAAATGAATGAACAGCAAGCTGAACAGAAGAAATGGTTCGACAAGGTGGCGGGTGCTTCCTATGAAGACGTATCCAAGGATGCCGATCTGATGCAGTTTGTTAACTCGGCCGGTAAAACCCTGTTCTCTGACAACTGCGCACCATGCCACCAGTCTGGTGGTCAGGGTAAGGTAGGCTTCTCGCCCAACCTGACAGACGACCATTGGCAATATGGCGGTACTTATGACCAGATCCACACCACGATTGTGGGCGGTCGCCGTGGTTACATGCCACCGTTCAAGGAAGTGCTGAACGACCAGCAGATCACGCAGTTGGCCAACTATGTGTTGAGCCTGTCTGGCGAACCACATGATGAAACGGCTGCAGCTGCTGGTGCCAATATTTTCAAGGGCGATTCTGCTGCTTGTTACTACTGCCACGGTGCTGATGCCAAAGGCCGTATCGAGCTGGGCTCTGCCAACCTGACTGACAAAATCTGGCTGTGGGCTGATGTGCCTGCTGCCAAGGATGCAGCGGCCAAGCTGGATGCCGTCAAGCACGTGATTTCAGGTGGTCTGGATCGTGGTGTGATGCCAAATTGGGATCACCGCCTGAAGCCAGAACAGATCAAACTGTTGACCGTGTACGTACACGACAGTCTGGGTGGCGGTAAGTAATACGTTTTACCCTAAGTACCATCTGATAGATGCAACTTAATCAAAGGCTCACGCCCTAATGTGGGCCTTTGTCGTTTTTTAGCGGTATTTTCAAAGCGAGTCAGAAACAGCCATGGAAGCAAGTAAAGCCAGTCAGTCTGCCCTCTACGCCAAGCATATTCCCATTTTTACGCGCTCGGTCAAAGGCAAGTACCGCAACTTCAAGACGGCGGTCATGATCGTCGCTTATACCGTTTATTTCATGTTGCCGTGGATGCCATGGGCACGTGCCAGCGCTCCCAGTCAGGCGTTGCTGTTCGACCTCAGCACGCGCCGCTTTTTCATTTTTGACCTGATCGTCTATCCACAGGACATCTTCTGGCTGGCGATGTTGCTGTTCATTGCCGCCGCGTTGCTGTTTTTTGCCACTGGGCTAATAGGACGCGCCTGGTGTGGTTATTTCTGCTTTCAGACCTTGTGGACAGATCTTTTCATCATGGTGGAAAAGGCTATTCAGGGTGAGCGTCCGGCCCGCTTGCGTTTATACAAGCAACCCTGGAATGCGGAAAAGATCCTCAAGATAGGCTCGTCGCATTTGCTGATGCTGCTGATTTCCTTCTGGACGGCATTCACCTTTGCGGCCTACTTCAATTACGCTCCCGACTTCGTGGTTAATCTCTTCACCGGTCATGCTGCCGATGCTGCCTATATCACCGTGGCCGCATTGACGGTGACGACGTATGTGGCCGCGGGCTTGTTGCGTGAAAATATCTGCACCTTGGCTTGCCCTTATGCCCGCTTCCAGGGTGTGATGTATGAGCCCGATACCCTGGCGGTCAGCTACGATGCCAAGCGCGGTGAAGGTCTGGCTGGGCGGACATTGCCGATTGCCGGTTTGAAAACCCGTGAAGAACGTCAGGCCAAGGGCCATGGCGACTGTATTGATTGCGGCTTCTGCGTGCAGGTTTGCCCGACAGGTATTGATATCCGCAATGGCTTGCAATACCAATGCATCTCCTGCGGGCTGTGCATTGATGCCTGCAACAACATCATGGATTCCGTCGGTTATCCGCGCGGCCTGATCCGCTACGATTCCGAAAAAAATCTGGCGGATGCAACGCCGCATGCGCCCCGTCTGGAATGGAAGCGACTGAAAGTGCTGGGCTATGCCGTCGCTATTGTTGTCATGACCGGCACCCTCTTTTACAACATTGGCACCCGTACCAATGTGGAAGTCTCGGTGCAGCAGGTGCGCCAACCCATGTTCATCATGTTGTCTGACGGCAGCTTCCGTAATCGCTACCAGATTCACATCGTGAACAAGACCGAGCATGATGAGACATACCATATCAGTGTCAGCGGGATTCCTGCTGAGTCTCTGGACATGGGCAATATTCCGCAAGTGCATGTGCGGGCGGGCAAAGACCTGACAGTGAATGCCAAGGTGAATCTTGAGCATGAACTGGCCGAGCGGACCAAGACCTTCAATTTCGTGGTCCAACCGCAAACGGCGGGGGCTGAAACCATCACGCTCCCCACTAATTTCAATAGCAAGTGAGTTAATCCGTGAATTTGTTTGTCTTGCCGCCACTGTCCATGACAGAAACCCTGTTTGGGGGTCTGCTACTGGCCGCCATGTTGTTCTTTGTCAGTCGCCGCCTGGGCTTGCCCAATTTCTGGGCTGGTATCCTGAGTGGCGCCTTGCCGTTCCTGCTTTATCTGGCATACAGCCAGCAGCACTGGACCGGCGGCGATGTTCTGGCGATCCACTTTGCGGTTTATCTGGCGAATGCCGGTTTGTTGATGGTATTTGGCGGCATGCAGCAGAAAAAGCAGAAGCTGCACTGGGCACCGCGGCTCATCATCGGTTTTTTCATCGGCCTCGTGGTCTTGAATGCCGTGCTATTGTCCATTTCCAGCCGTGGTTTGCCGGATAGCATCAGCAGCCTGTTTCTGCCGCATCCTGCCAATGAAACCGTGCATACGGCTTTCCCGGGCCTGATCCCGCATGACCGTAACAAACTCTACGAGCCACATTTGGCGCGGCTGGAGCAGCAGCGCCACCTGGGCTGGAAAATTGGTATCGAAGGATGGGATGCCATGAAAAGCAAGACGCCATCGACCATTACCCTTACGCTGCAAGATGCTCAAGGGGCGGGGATAGACGGGGCGGAAGTGACCATGGGCTTATGGCGCATGGCCAACAGTCAGGATGATCAGAAGTTTTCCCTAAAAGAGGTGAAGCCCGGGGTTTACGAGACGACCATGACCCTGAAGGACTCCGGCAGATGGATACTGGATCTCTTCATCCAGCGCGGCGAAGATACCTACATCAAGCAGCAAACACTCTATATCGATGGCGATTAAGCTGCGCGTATGACGGACGTGGTGGATTGTTATCATTGCGGCTTGCCCGTCATGACGGGCGAGCGCTATACCCTCGACGTATTGGGCGCCCGGCGTCGATTATGTTGTCATGGTTGCCAGGCGGTGGCGAGTTCAATTGTCGATAATGGCCTGGAAGATTACTACCGCTATCGTACAGAACTACCCAAAACTGCCGAAGAGCTGGTGCCCGATGAGCTGCGCCAGCTTGCCTTGTATGATCATCCTGATGTGCAGAAAAGCTTTGTTCATGATGCTGCCGGCTCACTCAAAGAGGCCGCACTCATCATCGAAGGCATTACCTGTGCTGCCTGTATCTGGCTGAATGAACGCCATTTGCAGCAATTGCCCGGCGTGCAGAGTGTATCGTTCAATTACGCATCGCAACGCGCCAGAATCAGCTGGGACGATGCCAGGATTCATCTGAGCGAAATCCTCGCTGAAATCCGCAAACTGGGTTACCACGCCCATCCCTTCAGTGCGCAGCAGCAGGATGAAGTGCGCCAGCAACAAAAGAAACGGGATTTCCGGCGCCTGGCCGTAGCAGGTCTGTCTGCCGGCCAGGTCATGATGATTGCCGTGGCTTTATATGCCGGCCCTGCCCAGGGGCTGGAGCCTGCCACCGCGCAGATTTTGCGCTGGTTCAGCCTGCTGATGAGCGTGCCGGCAATGACGTATGCCGCGTGGCCGTTCTATCGTGCAGCCTGGCGTAGCGTTGCCAATCGCAGTCCGGGCATGGATGTGCCGATTGTCGTCGGGCTCTTGACCGGCTTTGCCGGCAGTATCTGGGCGACGCTGCAAGGGCATGGGGTGGTGTATTACGACACCTTAACCATGCTGATTTTCTTTCTGTTATCCACCCGTTATCTTGAGCGTAATGCCCGGCTGAAATCCATAGAAGCGGCAGAAAATCTGTTGCGGCTGGCACCGGCGATGGCCACGCGCCTGCGCGGACAGGAGCAGGAAGTGGTGCCGGTGGTGGAACTGAAAACCGGCGACCATATCCTGGCGCGCCCCGGTGAATCGGTGGCGGCCGATGGGGTGGTGATTGACGGTGAAAGCAGTGCCGATGAGTCTTTGCTCAGCGGTGAAAGCAAGCCGGTGCCCAAAACCCTGGGAAATATGGTGTATGCCGGCAGTATCAATTATGAAAGCCCGCTGGTCATAGAAGTGACGGGCGTAGGCGAAAACACCATGCTGGCAGGCATTTCCCGTCTGCTGGACCGTGCCCAGGCCGAGAAGCCCAGGCTGGCACATGTGGCTGACCGCGTAGCGGCGTACTTTACGACGGCCTTGCTGCTCGCGGTGATCGTTATTGCCTGGATATGGTGGCATATCGAGCCTGAGCGCACGCTGGATATTGTGCTGGCGGTATTGGTCGTCAGTTGCCCTTGCGCGCTGTCTTTGGCCGCGCCTGCAGCATTTGCGGCCGCTGGCTCGCATCTGGTGAGCCGCGGCGTGCTATTCACCCGTGGACATGCCCTGGAAACTCTGGCGCGGGCGACCCATTTTGTATTCGACAAGACCGGCACGCTCACCATGGGCAAGCCTGTGCTGGTGCATACGGAATGCTATGCCGACACGGACACCCAATCTTGCCTGCGCATTGCTGCCAGTCTGGAAAAGAGCTCTGAACATCCTCTGGCACGCAGTTTCATGGAGGTAATAAACGCGCAATCGCTGCTGACGGTGACAGAAAGCGCCAACATTCCAGGGCAAGGCGTTGTCGGTGTTATTGACGGCGAACGCTATACGCTGGGCAATACCCGCTTGAATCCCGCTGCGCATGAGGCGGTGTTGCCGATGAATGACTATCCTGCCGGCGCGACTGTGGTGTGGCTGAGCAATAGCCAGCAACTGCTGGCGGCCTTTGTGCTGGCAGATCAACCACGGCCAGGTGCCGATCTGCTGATACAACGCTTGCTGAATCAGCGCTTGCGGGTGTCGATATTTAGCGGCGACGCTAAAGCATCGGTGGATTATTTTGCCGATGAAATGGGGGTAACCGACAGACGCGCCGAAATGTCGCCACAGATGAAGTTGCAGGCTCTGCAAGCCTTGCAGGAGCAGGGTGAAGTCGTGGTCATGGTGGGGGATGGCATTAACGATGCTCCCGTCCTGGCGGGTGCTCAGGTATCGATTGCCATGGGCAGCGGCACGCAGATGGCCAGAGCTAGCGGTGATATTGTTTTGCTGACGGAAAACATGCCGGAAATTGAGCATGCCTTGCAAACCAGCCGCTTTGGCATACAGATCATACGGCAGAATTTTGCCTGGGCTTTGGCGTACAACCTTGTGGCCTTGCCCTTTGCCGCCAGTGGCCTGCTATCGCCGTGGATGGCCGCCATCGGCATGTCGGTCAGCTCGCTGATCGTGGTGATCAATGCCTTGCGCCTGCGATAGCCGCATTCCATATACGCCTGTCGCATCAATCTCTTAAGCCTAATATTGCGCCATTAGCGCGGCTCCCGATCTTAGCAGGAATGATTTCTATTGGTGTTACTGTTACAAAAACCATTAATAAACAATAAGATAGTGAATTTTTCCGGGTGCTTTTTTATGATTTTTACGTTATCATCCACCCCAATGTCATGCTTTGCATGATGCAAATTTGGAATGGAGGCTGGTATGAAGGGTGATAAGAAAATAATCGGGATACTGAATGATCTGCTGGCGGGCGAGTTGACCGCTGTCGATCAGTATCTGATCCATGGCGAAATGTATGCCGACTTTGGCTTGCAACAACTGGCCGAAAAAAGCTTGCACGAAGCGTTCCCATGCACGCGCCATCATTCAGCGCATCCTGTTTCTGGAGGGTAAGCCCAATCTGGAAAAACGCGATCCGCTGAATATCGGCAAATCCATTCCCGACATGCTCAAGTCTGACCTCGCGCTGGAATACCACGTGGTGGGCTCGCTGAAAAAGGCCATGGCCGAATGTGAGAAAGCGCAGGATTATGTCACGCGCGATATGCTGCTGACCCAGCTGGACGATACGGAAATGGACCATGCCTATTGGCTGGAGCAGCAATTGCGCCTGATCAACCTGGTCGGCCTGGAAAATTACCTGCAAAGCCAGATGAAGTCATCTGGTGCGGTTTGAGCATTCAAGGAGTAACACATGAAGGGTGACAAAAAGGTTGTTGAAATACTGAACAAGGTACTCAAGAACGAGCTGACCTCGATCAACCAGTATTTTCTGCACGCGCGCATGTTTCGTAACTGGGGCCTGGAAAAGCTCAACGATTACCAGTACAAGCAGTCGATTCGCGTCATGAAGGAAGCCGACAAGGTAATCGAGCGGGTGCTTTTTCTGGAAGGTCTGCCCAATTTGCAGAATCTCGGCAAACTCCTGATCGGTGAAGATGTGGTGGAATGTCTGAATGGCGATCTCAAGTACGAAAAGGACATTCAGCGCCCGTTGCTGATTGAAGCCATCGCCCTGTGTGAAGAGGTGCAGGATTACGTCAGCCGTGATCTGTTGCAGGATCTGCTTGAGCACTGCGAGGAGGCCATTGATTGGCTGGAGACCCAGCAAACACTGATCGCCGATGTCAGCTTGCCGAATTACCTCCAGGCGCATATCGAATCAGATTAAGCGCTTAATAAGCACCGAATAAAAAACCGCAGCCAGTCTGCGGTTTTTTATTGCCCAATAATGTCAGTGACTTGGAACTATATTGACACGTCTTGCTCTATGAATGATAATGGTTCTCAATTTATTTTAACCGATCTATTTATTAACAGATCTCCAAGTCGGCCTGAAAATATATGTATGTATGTGCGGTAACTGAGCGTCAAATTTTTCAAGCGGCCCGTGCCGGGGCGAAAAATCTCAAGGACTTGAAGCGTGAACTGGGCGTTGCCGCCGAGTGCGGACGCTGTGCGAGCTGCGCTAAGGATTGCTTGCGCGAGGCCCATCAAGAAACCTCAACGGCCGCCAAGATCATCCCTTTGCATACACCGGGCCTGGGTTACGCTTAGCTCGCTGCCCTTGCTCAGTTCATTGAGCCGATAGCATCATGTAAAACGCCAGCTTTTCGCTGGCGTTTTTGTTTGGGCTGCCGACGATGCTAAAAACTCAAAGCAGATACTCCAGCAGTTCGGGGCCAAATACCTCCCTATGCAGACGGTTAGCGCTGACGCCCGCATCCAATAAATGCTGCCGTTGCTGTTGCATGAACCCAGCAGGCCCGCATATGTAGAATTCACCTTCTGCTAAAAATGGTTGCCATGCGGCCGTGGGTTGCATTTCTTCGCCCGCAGACAGGGCGCCATTTTTATAAAAGCGTTCGATTATCAAGCCGGGGAGGCGCGACCGGGCTTGTTCCAGCTCCGCTTGCAGAATATGTTGCTCCGGCCCCTGATTGGCATGGCTGAATAACACTGGACGTATGCTGCCCAGGTCGCGCAATGCATTCAGGATCGACAGCATGGGCGTGATGCCGATGCCCGCCGACAACAAGGCTATCGGTTGCGCAGAAGTCAGATTCACCTGCAGGTCGCCAAATGGTTTGCTGGCCTCAATGGTATCGCCTTCGTGAATATGGCTATGTAACCATGCCGATACCGTGCCTTCTGGTTTCGCGGTGCTTTCGGCTTCGCGTTTTACGCTGATGCGCCACCATGGCTGTTGCGGCGAATCCGAGAGACTATATTGGCGTAATTGGCGTCGCGCATCATCCAGTTGCGCTTCTACCGTAATGTATTGCCCGGGAAGGAATGGGCCAGGACTGGTGCCATTCTCGGTTTGCAAGTAATACGAGACAATATCGGCGCTCTCCTGCACGCGCTTCATCACCTTGAGGTTCATTAGTGCCCCTGCTGCCACGCCACTGGCGGCGTAGAGCTTCTTTTCCTCATCAATCAGCAGATTGGCCAGCAGCCAGTAAGCCTCTGCCCAGGCATCGATCAGGGCAGGGGTGGCCGCATCGCCCAGCACGGTTTTGATGGCGCCCAGCAGATGTTCGCCCACAATCGGATAATGCTCCGGTGTCAGGCCGACGGCAGCATGCTTGTGAACAATTCGGCTGACGACTGGTGTCAGCGCATCCGCGTTATCAATATTGGCCGCATATGCAAAAACAGCTGCCGCCAGGGATTGCTGCTGCGTTCCATTGGCCTGATTGCCCATGTTGAACAGATTGGTCAGCTCAGGGTGTGCGGCAAACATGCTGCGATAAAACGTCGTGGTAATGGCGAGGCCGTGTTCGCGCAGCACCGGTACGCTGGCATCAATATAGGGTCTGGCGGTGGCTGAAAGCATGATGTGTCCTTATGTTGTAGATGAAATGAAACAATATGACTATTAAAACCGGGCTAGCCCGGCGCGTCGTTGCCCATGATCTTATGCGGTCATGGTTTGAAGGTGTTGCTGTTGCAGGCGCACGATAATGTCGCCGGTATGTCGAGGGGTAACATCCGCCAGGGTATACGTGTCCAGATGCCGATAGAACACAGACAGGCTTTCATCCAGCGCCCCTTTAAGGCCGCAATTGCCTGCTAACGGACAGGGCGGTTGTGCGCAATCGACCAATGACTGCTTGCCTTCCAGCGTACTCACAACTAACCCCAAGGTCAGATGCGCCGGGTCTACGCCCAGACGCAATCCACCGCCCGGCCCGCGTGTTGCCTGTATCCAGCCGGTCTTGTTCAGAAATGTCACCACCTTGATGAGATGATTGCGCGGCACATTAAGCTGCTGTGCCATCTCGGTAATCGACACCATGCGCGTATGCGTGCTTTGCGAAACGTACATCAGCACGCGCAGGCCCAGATCTGTGAACTTGGTTAATTGCATAAGAGCATCATAATATTGTTGCATCTATAAAGCAACAATATTATCTGATGGGATTTAATCGATGCGGTGCAACTGGCGTGACAGCTGCCGCAATTCGGCTTCAGCCTCGCGATAGCGGGGGAAAAGCTGCGCGACGATGGCCCAGAAGCGGGCGGAGTGGTTCATTTCCTTGAGATGCGCCAATTCATGGGCGATCACGTACTGAATGATATGCGGCGGAGCCTGGATCAGCCGCCAGTTCAGCCGGATTTCCCCTTTGGAGTTGCAGCTGCCCCAGCGGCTGCGGGCGCTGGACAAGGCGATAGGTGGTGTTGGCAGCCCCAGCTTTTGCACCAGCAATTCGGTGCGACGGCTGAAATCAACCAATGCCAATTGCTTGTACCACTGCGTCACGCGGCGTTTGATCATGGCGGTATCGCCGATGTCGGTGAGGCGCACATCCACACGGCTACCATCGCTATGGATGGCGCGATTGCGGCTGTCCGCCGCCACAGAGAGGGGCAGCGCGCTGCCCAGCAGGTCTTCCCGCACGATCACCACAGTGAGCCCGGACGGGCCCATGTTCTTTTGCGCACCGGCGTAGATC
>ERZ1034421.103-NODE-103-length-14582-cov-45.554760_pt1 | contig 14582 bp, 15 predicted proteins | sample MGYA00520600_ERZ1034421 | MGnify/ENA primary metagenome ERZ1034421 (study PRJEB33736, sample SAMEA104288486) | Azolla rubra | place: Australia | collected 1985 | study: EMG produced TPA metagenomics assembly of the PRJEB19522 data set (Is there foul play in the... | reverse complement strand
ATTTAGTGGATTTTTCCTTTTCCTACACCCTCAAAATTCCCTTCTACCATTTTTTCACACCAAGTTAATTTTCCTGATAGGTCTATTTACTCCAGTAACTTGCTGTGTAGCTGGCTTTAGCCATCCAACAGGCAGAACTTTATCAAAATCTGCAAACTCTCAATACATCTCTAGAGCAGAAAGTTCAAAAACGAACAGATGAACTGCAAGCTAGTGAAGGAAGATTCCGAGCGATTCTCGATAACTCTTTTCAACTTACCGGACTGCTGACAATCGAAGGAATTGTACTGGAGGCCAACCAGACAGCTTTAACTTTTGGTGGACTGCAACTGGAGGATGTGGTAACTAGACCATTCTGGGAAACCTATTGGTGGAAAATTTCCCAGTCAACTCAGGACAGCTTAAGACCAGCTATCGCACGTGCAGCCCAAGGTGAATTTATTCGCTACGAAGTACATTTGGGTGCAGGAAATCAAATCGCCACCATAGACTTTTCTATTCGTCCTCTCAAAAATGAATTCAGTGGTGTGAAAATGCTGGATTGACAGGGCAAGAAGCCGCAGGATGGGGACACCTAACCCACGGCAGAACTGCAATAAAGCAAAGAACGCTTCCGTAATCTTAATTTTCCTGGAGTAATGTATCAACATATTCCTTATCCTGACGCCTCCCATGAATTTGTATATAATATTAGACCTCTTGTGAAATTGTTTCTATGGTATGGTATGATAGATACTTTGAGATTTTATGTATTTTTGGTGTTCTTTACGAGCGCTAATTCAAACATAACCGTGTAACTCTAACCTTCTGGGTAAAACAAATACGGCATGCCATTATAACATAAAATTAATTCTGCAAGAGGTCTATTAGCGATCACAGTCGAGAACTTTTTGAAGTAGAACCAGTAACCATTCAACAAGATGCAAATACCTTATTTGACTTGATCCACCCAGAGGATTTGCCCTCAGTACAAGAGTTGATCACTCGTTCAGCAGATTCCTTACAGCAATGGTCATGATTATATCAAGTCAGTGCCGAAACTACTAAAAATAAGCAAAAATAATATTTAACCAAGAGTATTACTGGATTTTGTGATTCGTTTACTTTGTTACCCAAAAATAGTAATCCTCTCTAAGAGGGTGTTTGAAAAGTTGGAAAATATATAATTAATTTGTCATTCTGTATTCCTTGGGGATACTGCGTGAACGCGAAGCGTGCCGGAGGCTCTAGAATCTAGGGTTTGAGCGATTAATCTGAGATGCTTCACTGCGATACTTACTCCGTAGAAGGCAGGCTACATCACATTGGTGACAAGTTAAGGCTGAAAGTGTTTTATCAAGATCCTTTTGGACCCAAATAGGCTTTATTGGAAAAATTTATTGGGTGGGTGTCTCTTAAAAAGAGACTAGTTAATATTAAAATAAAATTACACTTTCGCAACAAAAGTATCAAAAAAAAATATCTACATTAGTAATAGCTCTAAATATCCTTCCAGAAAGCAAATGTCAAACCAAAAAAAAGACCAAGATAACCTTTTACCAAAAAGCCATGATAATGCACCTTGGAAAAAAGCAGCGGCCTCTTTATCTTTGGTATTACTAGGATCAGGGATGACCTTAGCAGGTGGGTATTTAGCTGGAAACCAACAGCAGGTATCTGACACTGCATCAAAACTAGCAGTGAGTCGAGTCAATGCGGCTCCCCCGTTACCAGCAAATACTGATCCTAATTTTATTACTCAGGTTGTCCAAAAAGTTGGGCCTGCGGTGGTGCGAATTAATTCCTCCCGCACTGTTCAAAGCAAGTTACCGGAAGAATTTAATGACCCATTTTTTCGCCACTTTTTTGGGTCACAACTACCATCTCAGGAGAGAAATCGGGTAGAAAGGGGTACTGGTTCAGGTTTTATTCTCAGTGCTGATGGTCGAATTATTACCAATGCTCATGTGGTTAATGGCGCGGATACGGTGAGTGTCACCCTTAAAGATGGACGCACTTTTCAAGGTAAAGTGGTAGGGAAAGATGAATTAACTGATGTGGCGGTGGTGAAAATTCAGGCGAATAATTTACCAACAGTGACTTTGGGTAATTCTGACCAATTACAACCGGGACAATGGGCGATCGCAATTGGTAATCCCCTTGGTTTAGATAATACAGTAACTACAGGCATTATCAGCGCCACCGGACGATCTAGCAATCAAGTTGGTGTTCCCGATAAGCGAGTTGAATTTATTCAAACCGACGCAGCAATCAACCCTGGTAACTCAGGTGGTCCTTTGCTGAATGCGCGAGGGGAAGTGGTTGGTATGAATACAGCTATTATTCAAGGGGCGCAAGGCTTGGGATTTTCCATTCCCATCAACACAGCACAACGAATTTCTAATCAACTGATCACAACAGGTAAAGCTCAACATCCATATTTGGGAATTCAAATGGTAGCTTTAACACCTGAGTTGAAGCAACGCATTAACTCAGATCCCAACAGTGGTTTAACTGTCAATGAAAATAATGGTGTGTTGATAGTCAAAGTGATGGCTAATTCACCAGCGGCTAAAGCGGGACTACGCGCAGGAGATGTTGTCCAAATGGTGAATAATCAAACAGTTACAGATCCAGCTGATATACAAAGAGCAGTGGAAAAAACTCAAGTTGGATCAGATTTGCGCCTAGACATACGTCGTAATGGCAGCAGTATGAATCTATCTGTTAAAACTGGTACTTTTCCCACTCAAGACCAAAATCAGTCATAGAGATAGTAATTCAGGAGTTCAGGAAGAAGAAATTAATTTTTCTTCCCTGTTCCCTGTTCCCTGTTCCCTATAAACTGAGACAATAGGAAATAGTAACTGCAAACATTGCCAACAGTACAGGAATCGCTGTAATCAAATCCAATTTGCGATCTTTGAGGATTTTGAACCAAGATATAGGAATAATTAAAGGCCAGAAAATAGTAGTTATTAAGGCCATAACAAAAGATAAAAATTTATCTTCCGCAGTAGATGCTGGATGACGCAGGGAAAACCGTAACCAATTGGTAAAAAAATAACAAGTCATTAACAGATAACTAATCACTAAAGTCAATTGTATCTGATTCACTTGTTCTACTCCTTAGATTGTGTGAGATCCAGCGAAAATTTCTGTATTAAGGTTATTAGTATATTTTGAGCAGTGGAGATGCATAAGTTTGCAAATAGACTTTGTTTTTTAATCACTTTGATGCTAACTATACAACATTTCTCCCTAAAATCAATATTAATCGCATACTAAAAACACTTTAAACAGGATTATTACTGAAATAGATTACCCAAATAATAAGCATACTAATTATACCTAGAAATTTTAATTAACTATTCTCACATTGAGATAGCACACATCACAAATAAGTGGCAAATAAAATGCTACATTTATTGCTTTCTCTATTGCTTTGGTGATTGGTCATTGGTAATTAGTTGCTCTTTCCTGGTTGGTGAGCCTACGATGTTCTGAGCTTGTCGAAGGGTCAAATTACTGCCTGCCGCCATGGAATTTTAAAGCTGAGAACTGGAGGAAGTGCGATAACTGTAACCTACATGATAATCCTTTTGAATATGTTGTTTAACGCTGTCAAAATCTATGAAGTAATCAGCCACATTAATCAGAGTATCGCTCGTCGTTGTTTGCAAACCGATTACTTCTACCCTAGATCCCAAGCTGCTAACAGCATTGACAGCATAAGCTAAATCTCCATCTCCGCTGACTAAAACAGCAGTATCATAGTAAGGCGCTAAAGTAATCATATCAATGGCGATTTCTACATTCAGATTGGGTTTTTTGCCATTTTCTGCAACTGCAAGTATATCTTTTGTAACTACACGATAACCATTGCGACGCATCCATAACAGAAACCCTTGTTGTTTCTCTTTGCTGGCATCGACTCCAGTATAAAAGAAAGCACGCAACAGACGAGAACTTTGCGTTAAACGACAAAGCAGTTTCACATAGTCGATTTCAATACCTAGTTGCAAAGCAGCGTGAAAGAGGTTTAAGCCATCAATAAAAATTGCGACTCGACCGCGATTGATATTATCTCCAATGTTCATGTCGTTGCTAGTCTCTTGGGGCTTGATTTCTCGACCTTTGGTAGTAGTTTTTATGGTGGGTGGCCCTTGCCAAAGTGGTTTTTCTTTAAGTTCTTTATATTCGTTTGTTTTTTTGCTAAGATTAGTAAAACTCATTGATACCTCTAGATTTTAAATTTTGGATGTATTTGATAAATTTCTGATACTAGTATAGTCTGTGGTAACTTAATAACCGTAGTAATAAACTTAGCCAGAACTTATTTACAGAAATTCATTGGTTGCAAATAAACTTAACTCATTTGGACGGCGCCATATCTTAAATTAAAGTAACGGACGAGAGTTAATAACACAATTTTAGTAAAGCAGTCGTTGATATTGAGGTTAAAACCAAGACTTAATCCTTATTTTAGCCTTTCTGCAAGCAAAAGGCTAAAATTCGAACTGGCTGAATCTGTTTGTTATTAAATATTAAAAGATTGTGAGATTTTCAGTTACTAGTTACTTGTGTGCTGTGGTTATTTGGTATGGTAACGGGAATTAAGCCTTGCAAAGTGAGAACGGAACAATGAGCATGATGCAAAACGTAATTGCTGACACTACCTAAGAAAAGTTCACTGATGCCAGAACGTCCCCTACGACCGACTATAATTAAGTCAGCTTCCCAATTTACAGCTAATTCACAGATGATGCGGCCTGCATCACCTATACTTTGGGTAAATTCAGTTTTGATACCGGTATTTGATGCTGTTTGAGCGAGCGAGCGCATCCAATCTAGTCTTTCTTGCTTGAGTTGATCCCAAGCTTGCATATATTGATTAATGGTGTCAGTATGCAAAGATGGATAGATTGTTTCTGGTTGCAAAAATATAGGGTTGATATAAGGATCTTCTAAGGGAGATAAAACGTGAAGCAACATCATTTCTGCGTTATTTTGTTGTGTTAAAAACAAGGCTTGTTCAAAAATGCACTCACTCACTTGGGAGTTGTCTAAAGCCACTAAAACTTTGTGAAACATAACTATTCTTCCTTAAGAAATAATTAATATCTATTACCTATAGTAGTTTCTATATGGAATGGACTGAACTATATTCGCCATATTAATCGAATTTTTTGAGAATTGTAATTTTATTCTAAGCTTTGGCCATAAATCTGAATGCAGTTGTGAATCAGAGCTACTCTAGAAGTAGAGGCCAAGATATAGAGGCCAATGTTAGCGGCAATAGGAAAAAATCACCAGCATTTATATAGAGAAATAAGTATTTTCTGCGCATCTCAAATGGTAAGTAATTCCAAACCTGAAATCTAAAATCCCCAATTAGTAAAGAAGGTGATAGCGATGGTGAGCAGATTTCGTAACCGCACTGAAGCAGGACAGATATTAGCACAACATCTGACAGCCTATACTAACCGAGAAAACTTACTAGTATTAGCTTTACCTCGTGGGGGTGTGCCGGTGGCTTTTGAAGTAGCCACAGCCTTAAATGCACCTTTGGATGTCTGTATAGTTAGAAAGCTCGGTGTACCTGGACATAAAGAATTGGCCATGGGGGCTATAGCCTCTGGGGGAATAGAGGTACTAAATAACGATGTCATAAATACTTTGGCAATAAACAAAGAGATCATTCAGGGAGTTGCAGCTGAAGAATTGCAAGAATTACAGCGACGCGATCGCACTTATCGGGGTGATGCACCACCCATAAATGTCAAAAATAAAACAATAATCTTGATAGATGACGGTATTGCCACTGGCTCAACCATAGGTGCTGCTATTGCCCTTCTTAAACAACAACAGCCTGCAAGCATTGTTGTAGCAGTTCCAGTTGCACCAAGAAGCACTTACAAAGAATTGCACTCAGAAGTAGATGAAATAGTATGCTTACAAACCCCAGAACTAATGTCTGCTATTGGAGTCTGGTATGAAGACTTTTCCCAAACCACTGATGAAGAAGTACGCGAACTTTTAGGCCATTTTAGATTTTAGATTGCTATTTTAGCTTGCCCCTACACCCTTACACCCTTATTTCTTAAAAGGATAAACCAATGAATACTAAAGAATCATGGAATGTTTTAGAGCAAATAGTTACCATTGACCTAGGATTCGTGCGACTAAAAGGAGAATTGATTATACCGCCCCAAGCCCAGGGAATTGTTGTACTTGCTCATTGTAGTGGTAGTAGCCGCTATAGTAACCGTAACCATTATTTAGCCCATTTGTTGCGTCAGCAGGAAGGACTAGCAACTATGTTAATTGATTTACTGACTGAAGAAGAAGAAGCGATTGACCAACGTACCCAGCATTTTAGTTGTGATATTAACTTCCTTGCTTCCAGGTTAATTAGTATTACACAATGGTTGTTTGAAAACCACATTACCCGTCATCTAAAAGTCGGTTACTTTGGTGTTGAGAGAGGTAGTTGTGCAGCATTTTTAGCTGCATTAGCTTGTCCCATGAATGTGGGAGCGATAGTTTGCCGCAGTGGGTATACTGATTTAGCTAGTGAAAACCTTTCCTATCTACAGACTCCTACTTTGCTAATTGTCGGTGGTAATGATTGTTCGATAATTGCTATGAATGAGGATGCAGTGACAGAAATTTCCACCCAGCATAAGCAATTAGAGATTATTCCTGGAGCAAGTCACAAGTTTACCGAACCGGGAGCAATGGAAGAAGTAGCCAGATTAGCAAGTCAATGGTTTAAATGTTATCTTACGCCATTTGATCAAAGAGAATTGCATTTACACGCCATGCCGTTAAGTTAATGCCCAGAATATTCCTAATAAAACTGCTTATCCTTGGAAAAGGCTATCTCTTCCCAACTTCTGGACTTCTAGGGAGAAAAGTTCACGATGATAATGTAAAGAATCTGATAGAATTTATTTATAATATCTAACTAAGTCATTTCAATAAAGTAGTTGAAAACCTTTCCAAAATTTTTACAATTTTTCCTGTAGGTGGAAAATTTAATTCTTCACTATTTGCTAAAGGCTATTTCTGGAATAATCAAGCTAACCATCAACGATATATTGTTTTCCGTAATCGTGATTTTGATGTTAAACCTATGACTAAATATTACATTGCTAAAACTAGGAAATCGTACTTTCCTTACTCATGGTGCTTGTATTGAGAACTATCTGCTGGATGCTAACTTAATAGATGCTTATTGTTACTTTCCACTGTCGCTAACCCAACCTGATTTTTGCTGCTTGCAAAGGAGTATGCTGTGAAATTTTTATTCGTGACTGATTTGGATCATACTTTTATAGATCATACCGTTACAGATGATGACAAAGCACTGATAGAATTGAGTGATCGCCTCCAACATCATCGTCAACAACATGCTACAAAGATAGTTTACTCCACTGGGCGATCACCTACTCTTTATAAAGAACTGCAACAGGAAAAAAGATTTTTTTCACCAGATGCACTTGTTCTCTCTGTGGGAACGGAAATCTATCTTGATGGTAGTTCAAACACTGATCCAGAATGGGACAGCATTCTCTCACCTGGATGGCAGCGGGCTGAAATATTATCTGTAACAAAGAAATTTCCTGAATTAAATTTACAACCGGACTCAGAACAGCGTCCTTTCAAGGTGAGTTTTTTCGTCAAAGAAGAAGCTCTGAGTATACTTCCACAACTTCAGGCAGAGTTAGAAACTCGTAACTTAAATATAAAGTTAATTTATAGTAGCGGTATAGACATTGACATTGTACCTCTTACCAGCGATAAAGGTCAAGCAATGCAGTTTCTACGTCGCAAGTGGAAATTTGCAGCCGAGCAAACAGTTGTATGTGGCGATTCAGGTAATGATATTGCTTTATTCGCTGTAGGTAACGAAAGGGGAATCATTGTCGGGAATGCTCGTCCAGAGTTACTCCAATGGCATAAGCAGAATCCTGCTGCACACCGTTACCTCGCACAAAACTTTCATGCTGCAGGGATTATGGAAGGATTATATTATTTTGGTTTCCTAGAATAGACCTATCTTTAAAAGAAATTTTGTGGGAAAATAAATAGAAAAAATGTAACTGTGTATATCAACAATGACAAGTCCCCTAGAAAGAATAGAATTATACCCCTAGGAATCAGAAAGATTAACTGGGATTAAGCATGAAGACTTTATCACATTAGTAGCATGAGCAGAAAAAAGGTATCTAGAGAAACAAGCAGAAACTGAAAAAAGAAAAATTAGGTTAATAGCGTCTGGAGGAGGACGTAAAGCAGAAATTATCCCAAAGGAGGGAGTATGTCTATACCTAGTAGACCTGAGACAGAAGCCAACATTTGAAATTCTAGGATTATTGTTTGATCTATGGAGGACAAAAGCAAATAACACATTTCATTATTGGGTAGAAATTCTGCGGTAAATTTTACCTATCTCCCAAATATAAGAGGCAAAAAAAGATGAGTGAAAGTATCAATAATTATGGGAAGGACTGAGTGAGTATGAATTAATAATAGATAGTGCAGAAGAAGCTATAGAAAGACCAGGTAACTATCAAGAGCAGAAAAAAATTATTCAGGCAAGGAGAAAATACACACTCTAAGAAATCAATTTAGAGTATTGCCAGGAGGTGAAAATAGAGTTGATATTTATATTGGAGAATTAGGTAAGATAAGCAAGATTACACTATTTAGAAATAACCCCCAAAACCTAGATGCCAAAGGAAGATATTCCGGAGACAAAGCTTATATAGGAGGAGAATTTATTACTACGCCTTATAATAAGCCCAAAAGAGCTGAATTTTCAGAGATTCAAAAAGAAGAAAATATCATCAAGAAGAATTGGTGTTAAACATCTCATATGTAGAGTCAAAACTTCTCGAGTGGCTAGTGATAGATTCCCTTTAGCCGGAGATGGTTATAATCCGGTGATAATGGCAGTATGTGGATTAGTTAGGTTAGATCTAAATTATTCATTTATACTTAAACTAAGTCATGATATTTTGAATTATCTGCCTTTAGATTATCTTTTTTAGAAAGCTATGTTTCTCAAAACTTTTAATAATTTTGATATTTTCATCCCCAAACCCTTATTTTTGCCTTCAGCCATAATTAGTGTTTCATCCCAGTTATAGTTCGTGTAACGCTCTGACAGTAAGCTCTTTATCTTTTGTGGACAAGTCTAATGATTAGCTATCTAAAAGGTATCGTCGCTTGTATCCAAGCAATTAGCTCTAATCGTGTCATTTTGACCTTAGAGGTAAACGGGTTGGGTTACGATTTGCAAGTTCCGCAACGTTTAGCCAACCAATTAACGACTACTGGAGATGTGGTACAAATTTTTACCCATTACCAGGTTCGGGAAGAAGTGCCTTTACTCTATGGTTTTTCTTCACCAGCCGAACGGGATTTATTTCGTCATTTATTAAGTGTGACTGGTATTGGTGCAGCCTTAGCGATCACACTTTTGGACACTTTGGAATTACCAGAGTTAGTTCAAGCGATTATTGCTGCTAATACCCAAATTTTAATTCAAGCGCCTGGTGTGGGCAAAAAGACCGCTGAACGCATCTGTTTAGAACTGAAAAGCAAGTTGATTGAATGGCGCAAATCAGCAGCCTTTTTCGTGGCTACAGGTGGGCCAGCACCAGGGATACTGGAAGAAGTGCAAATGACACTCTTTGCTTTGGGATATACTGCCCATGAAGTCAGTCATGCCTTGCACGTAGTTAGCGAAAATATTGGTTTACCCAAAGATGCCTATGTGGAAGATTGGATTAAACAAGCGATCGGACATCTTAGCAGTACCCAAGCCGGAGTGTAGAAATCGTAATACATACAGTTGTGAGTGATGAGTAATAACCCCTATGGTTGGATAGAGGAATCTTTAGAAACTATACATCGGGCTGACTGGTATCGTTCAGTAAAAACCATTCACAATCGTCCTGGTGCAAAAGTTATGTTATCTGGGTATGAGGTGATTAACTTTGCCAGTAATGATTACTTAGGATTAGCAGCAGATGAACGCTTAAAACAAGCTGCAATCAAAGCTATTCAACAAAATGGAACTGGTAGCACGGGTTCTAGATTACTCAGTGGGCATCTAGAATTACACAGGGAATTAGAGCAAATGCTCTCATCTACCAAACAAACGGAAGATGCAGTAGTATTTAGTTCAGGATATTTAGCTAACTTAGGTGCAATTACCGCCATAGTTGGCAAGCGAGACTTAATATTATCAGATCAATATAATCATTCCAGCTTAAAAAACGGGGCAATTCTTAGCGGTGCAAAAGTAATTGAATATCCCCATTGTGACATAGCCCAATTAACAGAAAAGCTCCATCAAGAACGACAAAATTATCGTCGCTGTTTAATAATCACCGATAGCATCTTTAGCATGGATGGTGATTTATGTCCTTTACCAGAATTATTAGACATAGCTGAAGAATTTAGCTGTATGCTGTTAATTGATGAAGCACACGCCACCGGAGTCATCGGTAAAACTGGTGCAGGTTGTTCAGAACATTTCGGTTGTACAGGTAGAGAATTAATTCAAATTGGCACACTGAGTAAAGCCTTGGGAAGTTTAGGGGGATATATAGCCGGAAGCAACTCCCTCATTGACTTTTTGCGAAATCGCGCCCCCAGTTGGATTTACACCACTGCCCTTTCACCAGCAGACACAGCCGCAGCCTTAGCAGCTTTGAAAATAGTACAACAAGAACCAGAACTTCGTCAGCAATTATGGCAGAATGTAAATGATTTAAAACAATTAATCAAAGAGCATTTACCTAATTTAAAATTAGTACCTACGGAATCACCGATATTATGTTTGCAATTACCTGATGCAGCCACAGCATTAAAAGCCGCAAAACATCTTCAAGAAGCAGGGATTTTTGCTCCCGCAATTCGTCCTCCCACAGTGAGTACCAGTCGGATTAGAATATCACTAATGGCAACCCATGAAAGAGGACATATTGATCAATTAGTTAATACTTTGAAAGCAATGCAACTATAAAAGGTGATTGGTGACAGGTGACAGAAACCAGAAGTAAGAATTAGGTTTTTTACTATAGACCTATACACCCACACACCATGCTTTTACAACTTCTGCAACAACTCCTGAGTTAGTTGCATAAATGCCTTAGAACCTGCCGAGTTAGGACTCAGTAAAGAAACAGGGATAAAACTATCAACCGCTTTAGCAACATTTACATCAACAGGAATTTGTGCTTTACAGATTTTATCAACACCAAAATCTTCCACTACACGGTGCATTACCTGTTTATAGTATCTGCCATTTAAGAGATTAGCACTGGACATACTAAAGACAATACCCAAAATTTGGATATTAATCTTTGCTTCATGTTCATGACTGTCTCTTAATTGGGCGATGCGTCTTTCTAGTAATTGAATACCCACCACAGATAAGGGTTCTGGTTTAGCGGGAAGAATGTAGAAATTACTTGTGGCTAAGGCACTACGAGTCATCAAATTGTAACCGGGGGCGCAATCTAAAAGAATAAAATCATATTCACCACGCACAGGTTTTAAAATATCCCTAACTAAAACTCTTTCAAAGCGGTTCCAAATAGTTTCAAAATAATTTTCTCCCAAAGCTACAGATTGATTATGCAACATTTCTGAAACGACAAATTCATCATATAAGTCGATATCTCCAGGCAAAATATCCAATCCTGGCAACTTACATACTTCAGGGTAAATGATGTCATGAATTGTTAATTCAGCATCTGGATCTGGGTTAATAATTTCATCTATCAAATATCTAAAAGTCTTTCTTTGTTTACGACGTTTTGCAAACTCTACCGGTGACATAAGACTAAGTGTGGCACTAATTTGACTATCTAAATCTAAGACAAGTACCTTTTTGCCATAATTTTTCGCCAAACAAGTGGCTAAGTTAACGGTGAGTGTAGTTTTACCCACACCACCCTTCATATTTGCGGTTGCAATTACATATCCCATTTTTACTTCCTCTGCTGACGTATTCCCATTTAGGTAGCGTACATATTATCTAATAAATTGAAACTTTGGCTCATTTAGTCTTTTGGAGGATGCGAAAATGTGCTTTTAGTTATCTTTGCTCCCTGGAGATGTTCTATCTAAACTGAAGGTATCCGAATTGTTTGGGGTAATAAGCTTTGTAAACGATGGGATTGATCGCCGGCTAGGTAAAGTAAATCACCTTTACCTAGTAAATAAGCTGCTGTTGTTTACTTTCCTCCTAAGACAATGGTGGAATCTGCTGGAAGTACATAAAGCTATTCTTCCCGGTAAATTGGAACGAATAATTGGGGTGACAATACTAGCTTCAGGTCTTTGGGTCGCAATAATGAGATGTATTCCTGCTGCTCTTGCCATTGCGCCCAAACATTTGATACTTTGTTCTCATGCTGTGCGAATTTCTTTTTCTGCCATAAAGTCAGCATATTCATCAAAAATGCAGACTATACGGGGTAAAAGTTGGGAGGAACGTTGATTATAGGTGGTTAAATCTGCACATTTAGCTTTTTAAAATTTTTGATACCGAGATTCCATTTCTGCAACTAATTCTTCCATTAGTTCTATAGCGTGCTCGCTATCTTTGACAATCAGTGAATATAACCATGATATTTGTTCAAACTCTGGAAATGTTACCCATTTGGTGTCAACTAGGGCGATTTTTAAATGTTGGGGAGAATGACAGTAGAGTAAACTGAGGAGGAGCGCTCGCAAAAACTCGCTTTTTCCGCTTCCAGTTGTTCCACCCACCAAAAAATGACAAGTATTCGGTTCAGATAAATCAGCTTCTAACAAATAGAGAGGTCCGGAAATTTAGAAAGGAGTATGTGTCTGGCTTTCCATAGTGTTAAGATGAGGAAAGAGCCAAGGAAAGAATCAGGGTTGGGAATAGTTACGGATAGTTCCTATCCATGAAGATGTTGATGACAAATTCATAACTGACCTCATATCCATAACATTTATGAAATGGGCAAAACTAATGAACCAATTCCTAATATGACTAAACCACAAATAGTAAGAATTACTTGTGAGTAAATTGGGGAATTCAGGGTAAATCCCTGTTGAGGTACCCGGAATGTTTTTACAAGTCTAATGACCTATTCAACAAAAATACCCTTGGTGGAGAACTCTTTGTTTCCTGCCTTTTGTTCTAAGGTTAATTCTCCCTTACGTGGTTTCTTATAACCTGTGCTTCTGTGCTAATATTATTTCCTCCTTGATATGCTTTATCTCCCGATATAAGCTATTATCAATGGTTGGGCCTTTTTCTCCTAATTCTACATCGACAATATCTTTTCCTTCTGGTAAGCTGACAAAATGTGTGCTACTTCTTCTTACCTGAAAAATACTTGTTTTGCTCCTGATTATCTGAAGGCCTTGCTAGTGGCTGTTCCATCCTGTCCACTATTAAGTGAAACTCCGTCAATAGTTCTATCGCCATGGGATAATCGCTATCATGTTTTTCTAGCTGTTCAAGGAGACTAGGAGGCAAAACATTTCGTAATATCTCTAGCCAGTAATCAAATGTGTCCTTTGCTTCCGTTTTAGATATACCGAAATGCAAACCTAAAACCTCAAATGTTAGCATTTTCCTCCAATAGAACAAGCATAGATATACCTCTTCTTTTATCTCTAGTTTCCATTTCCCCCCTCCTCCTTTCTGACTTATACCTATCTTTTTACTTTCTATGTCACCTTGGAGTTTTTTATGCTGCATTTCACCTTGGGCTAACAAGTCTTGAAACTGATGGTTAGTTATTCCCAGTATTTGTTTTGTAGGATGTGGATGTTATTAAATATAATTTAGTGGATTTTTCCTTTTGGTAGACCCTCACAATTGCCTTCTACCATTTTTTGACACGAAGTTAATTTTCCTGACAGGTCTAATTACCATTAATACCCATTCCAATTACAGTTTTTATAGGTGCAGTAGCTGGTAAAAATTATCTCTGAATATGATCTCCTCAAATTTTGCAATTTGCCTATCTGTACAGGGTAAATCAATACTAACATAACCAGCTTGGGGAGCAATAAAAGGTGGGTTTTCTAACTCCAACTTCACTTGTAAACCAGCCGACAATCTCAGGAGTGAACTAACTTTTACACACAAATTAGGCTTAAGTTTCACACGGATAAAAGCTGGACTAACAGCAGCACCATGATAATCCTTAGCGTATCGGTGCAATAAGTAGGGGTAAGAGAAAAAAAGAAAAAGTTGAGGGTGGGACACAGGGCGTTATAAAATATGAGGCATGAGGCAAAAAATTTTAGCAAAAGACTTATCACAAACAGAATTGCTCCAAAGCATTGAGCGAAAAGGTATTGCAGGAGAATCCATGGTTCAGAAAGTAGAGATATTACTGAATCTAATAGAGCAGTTACAATTAGAAGTCAAAGAATTATGGGCAGAAAATAAAGGGTTAAGAGATGAAAACAACCGATTGAAAGGAGAAAAGGGTCAGGCAAAGATAAAAGCCAAGAATCAAAAAGGCTTCACAAACAATCACTCATCGGAGAAAGAGCGACAAACGCCAAAAAAGGACAACAAAGGCAGT
>ERZ1034421.95-NODE-95-length-15621-cov-2.087241_pt1 | contig 15621 bp, 13 predicted proteins | sample MGYA00520600_ERZ1034421 | MGnify/ENA primary metagenome ERZ1034421 (study PRJEB33736, sample SAMEA104288486) | Azolla rubra | place: Australia | collected 1985 | study: EMG produced TPA metagenomics assembly of the PRJEB19522 data set (Is there foul play in the leaf... | reverse complement strand
CTGCCCGATGCCAAGAAGGCCCGCTTCATCGCCGAATACGGGCTCTCGCCCTATGACGCCTCGGTGCTGGTCGCCGAGCGCGAGCAGGCGGATTACTTCGAGGCCGTCGCCAAGGGGCGCGACGGCAAGGCCGCCGCCAACTGGGTCATCAACGAGCTGTTCGGGCGCCTCAACAAGGAAGCCAAGGACGTCACGACCTCGCCGGTCTCCGCCGCCCAGCTCGGCGGGCTCGTCGATCTGATCGGCGAGGGCGTCATCTCCGGACGCATCGCCAAGGACCTGTTCGAGATCCTCTGGAGCGAGGGGGGCGATCCGCGCCAGATCGTCGAGGCCCGCGGCATGAAGCAGGTCACCGATACGGGCGCGATCGAGAAGGCGGTGGACGAACTGATCGCCGCCAATCCCGACAAGGTCGAGCAGGTCAAGGCCAAGCCGACCATGCTAGGCTGGTTCGTCGGCCAGGCGATGAAGGCCTCGGGCGGCAAGGCCAACCCGCAGGCCCTGAACGAGATCCTGAAGGCGAAATTGGGGATCGAGTGACGGGATGGGCGGCGCTTTCAACACGCCGTCTTTCCGGGACTTCGCGTCTGAGGCGCGCCGTGGAAGGACGAGCCGTCCGGGTGCCTCTCCATGACCCCGGCCGATCTCGTCATCCGCGACGCCGATCTGCCGGCGGTGCGGGCGTTGCTGGTCGAGACCTGGCACGCCACCTATGACGGCATCTATGGCTGGCAGCGCGTCGCCGAGATCACCAATGCCTGGCATTCGCTCGAGAATCTCGGCGCCCAGCTCGGGCGCGAGAACGGCGCCTTCCTGGTCGCGCTGGTGGGGAGCGAGATCGTCGCCCCCGCCAGCGCCCGCACCGAGCGCGACCGCGCCGCGCTGCTGACGCGGCTTTATGTCCTGCCGGCCTGGCAGGGCGTCGGCATCGGCCGCACCCTGCTCGATGCCGTCCTGCAATGGTGCAAGGATCAGGGCGTCACCCGGGCGCAAATCCTGGTCGATATTGAAAACACCCCTGCCGTGGGTTATTACCAACACCTGGGCTGGCAACCGACCCAGCTGCAGGCGCGCCGCATGTTTATCTAGTGGCTGTCCGCTGGCGGCATGAATGCCGCTGACCAGCTGTAGGACAATCCCGACTTGTCGCGCTTTTTCAAGTCGGGCATTGTTGAGTTAGCGATGTGGAACCCTGGTCACTGCTGAACCCTGGTCACTGCTGAACCCTGGTCACTGTGGAACCAGAGTGCCAGCTGAACAGAGTGACAGTTGAACCAGCGTAAGCTCCGGCTTGTCACTTGAATACGTCCATTCAACTGCGGCCGGATGCCTGACCACCAGAACACTTATCTCCATCGCCATTACGTTTGCAATGCGCCGCCCCGCCACGGGGTGCTTCGCAAGGGGTAATCATGGCCGCAGCCAGTTTTGAAATTGATCAGGATAGCGGAGGGCGCCGTCGCGTGCGGCTGCGCGGGCAATGGTCATTGCGCGCGCTGGATAACGACTTTGTCGAACTCAAACAGGCCTTGCAGCCGTTCTTTTCCGATCCTTTTACCCATTGGGATCTGCGCGATACCGAACAGCTGGATACCGCCGGCGCCACCATTCTGCTGAATGGCTGGGAGGGCAAACTCGATGCCCGCATGCAGCTGACGGATGAGCAACTAACGCTCTTCACCACACTGCAGGGATTGCGCGCGCCGCAACGCGCCGGGCAGCACCTGGACTGGGCTTTGCCATTGGTGACTATGGGTACGCTGGTCATGAAATTTGCCCGGCATATGATCGATTTTGTGCAACTGATCGGCCTGCTGCTACTGGAAATGCTGTATCTGTTACGCCGCCCTTCGGCCTTTCCCTGGCGTGAATTCATGGCCAATATCTTCAAAAGCGGCGTTACCGCCTTGCCGGTGACCGGCCTGCTGGGTTTCATGATCGGCATCGCCATGAGCTATCTGATGTCATCGCAACTGCGCACCTTTGGCGCGGATATTTTCATCGTCAATATTCTGGGCTTGAGCATGATCCGCGAGCTGGGGCCCATCCTGATGGCGATTCTGGTGGCCGGGCGCTCAGGCTCCGCCATGACGGCGCAGATAGGCGTCATGCGCGTCACCGAGGAAATCGACGCGCTGACCACCATGGGGGTGTCGCGCATTCTGCGCATCGTCCTGCCCAAGGTGCTGGGGCTGACCTTTGTCGCGCCCTTCCTGGTGTTGTGGACATCATTCTGGGGGCTGGCGGGCGGCGCGCTATCGGCCAATACCGAGCTGGGCCTGAGCCTGCGTTTCTTTTTTGATTACCTGCCCATGGTCGTGGAGCCGGTGAACCTGACCCTGGGCCTGGTCAAAGGCGTGCTGTTCGGCTTTGTGGTCACCCTGGTGGCCTGCCATTTTGGTCTGCGCATCCTGCCGAATACCGAAAGCCTCAGCGCCAGCACCACCAGCTCGGTGGTCACCGCCATTACGTCCGTCATCCTGCTGGATGCGGCATTTGCCATTTTGACTCGTGGAATCGGAGTATGAACGATACGACCACCAAGCCGCAGAATCCGCCTGCACCGGTATGCGAAGCCCGCCACGTCTGGACCGAATTTGGCGATGTGGTGATCCATCGCGACCTCAACCTCGTCATGGAGCGCGGCGAAATCATGGCGCTGGTCGGCGGCTCCGGCAGCGGCAAAACCACGCTGCTGCGCCACATTGTCGGGCTGACGGAGCCTTCGCGCGGGGAAATCCTGCTGTTTGGTGAAAACCTGCATGCCCTGGAACGCGAGCGCCGTCAGCGGCTGATGACGCGGCTGGGCATGCTGTTTCAGCAAGGCGCGCTGTTTTCGGCATTATCGGTGTTCGACAATATCGCCTTCCCGCTGCGCGAGCTGAAACAGTTTGACGAAGAGACCATACATACCCTCGTCATGCACAAGCTGGCCCTGGTGGAGCTCGAGCCGCAGCATGCCAGCCTGCTGCCCGCGCAGCTCTCTGGCGGCATGATCAAGCGCGTGGGTCTGGCTCGCGCCCTGGCGCTGGAGCCTGAGCTGCTGGTGCTGGACGAACCCACCGCCGGGCTAGACCCCGATCGCAGCAGCAAATTTGTAGCCTTGATCAAACAGATCAAACAAACGCTGGGCCTCACCGTGCTGTTCGTCACCCATGACATCGACACCCTGATCGCCATGAGCGACCGCGTGGCGGTGCTGGCGGACAAGCACATCATTACCGCCTGCTCGCTAGAAGCGCTGGGCGAGGTGGACCACCCTTTTGTCACCAACTTCTTTCAGGGCATTCATGCCCGCATGGAAAGGTCTTGATCAACCATGGAAAATCGCTCGCATGCCATTGCTGTCGGCCTGTTCACCCTCATTCTCGGGCTGGCGGCCATCTTCGCCTTCTGGTGGTTATCTGGTTCGCGCGAGGAAAAAACTCACTACACCATCAATTCCAACCGGCCGGTGAGCGGGCTCAACCCCGAGGCCTCAGTGAAGTTTCGCGGCGTGGAAGTCGGCAAGGTGCTGCAGATCTCCCTGGATGACAATACCCAGAACGACATTCATGTGGAGATTGAAGTCACCAAAACCCTGCAGCTCAGCAAGGCCGCCTATGCCGAATTGCGCCTGCAAGGCGTTACCGGCCTGGCTTATATTGACCTCAATGATGACGGCAGCAGCCAGCAGCGGCTGGGGCCGGATGACGCCATTCCACTACGGCCTTCGTTTGTGGATCGCTTTACCGAACATGCGCCGGAAATCATCGAGCAGGTGGAAACCCTGGTCAAAAGCAGCAGCCTGCTCGCCGCCTCGGCGCATGACATGGTGCAGAAGATAGACACCGCGCAACTCAACCGCACCATTGCCAATCTGGAAAAAGCCTCGGCGCAGCTGGAGCCGTTGCTGCGTACCAGCACCGTCACCATGCAGCGGCTGGGCAGCCTCGCTTCCGAACAGAACCGGCGCCAGCTTGAGACCACGCTGCAAAGCCTGCAGCAAACCTCGGATGCGGTGCGGCCACTGATGGATAGCCTGGGGCAAAGCGCGCGTGACTTCAGCAGCATGACCGGCACGCTGACGCAAAGCAGCCAGCAGCTGAGCGACAGCCTGCAACAGGACACCCTGCCCCGCCTGAATGCGCTGACCGACAGCCTGCAGCGCGATTCGCGCCAATTCGAACAATTGATGGACATGCTGGAAGACCACCCGCAAAGCCTGCTGCTGGGCAAACCCAAACCCCAGCCCGGCCCCGGCGAAGCCGGCTTTAAGCCTTAACTCTGTGAGGAACTGACATGCAACGATGGATCCCCTTACTCCTTCTGGCGGGCAGCCTGAGTGCTTGCCTGAGCATCAACAGCAATAAGCCGCAGAGCGGGCCACAGACCTTTGATTTTGGTATCAGCGCCCCCAGCGCCGAGGGTATTGCCACTCGCACACGCATTGCCAATGTGCAAAGCGGTGACGCCCTCAACACCCGGCGCATACGCTACCGCCTCGCCTATCAGAATGCCCAGGAGGTGGCCTATTACGCCGATAGCCGCTGGACCGCGCCGCCCGCCGAGCTGCTGACGCAACAGCTGCGCAACCGGCAAGCGCCCGCGGCCACAAGCAATGGCTGCGTACTCACTTTATCCCTGCAGAGTTTTGACCATGTGTTTGACAACTCCACCAGCAGCCGCGGCCTAGTACAGATCAACGCCAGCCTCCAGCAGCTGAGATCGCACCAGACTATCGCCAGCCGCGCATTTCAAAGCAGCAGCCCCGCCACCAGCAACGATGCCGCCGGCGGAGTGGCCGCGCTCAGCAAAGCCAGTCAAGGTTTGCTGGACGAGATATTGACCTGGGCTGAAAGCCAGGCGGCCTCGGCCTGCACCGCGGCTCCCTGAGCCTGAGGCCATTAACCTAAGGAAGGCGTTAGGTTTTTTCCGGCACATCAAACCCACGCTCACACGCCCACATCAAGCGCCAGCGGATGGAGGGGTCCGGAGTTTCCAACTCAGGCTTGCCTAACCTGGCACTGAGGGAAGGGATGGCTTCGCCTTGCTCCATAAACTGCTGGTAGCGCCAGCCTTCGCTGCTGAATCCGGCATGAAACCGCGCATACAGCGGATGTTCTTTTTCCGTCACCACAGGCTGCCAGATACCGCTTTGCGGACACACCTCGCCCTCACTGCAAAAGGTGCCCGTAGCACTGGCAATGGGCAGCACAATGCCATGCTTGGCTAGCCAGTCGGTCGGCACATACTGCGGATGGGCTTCGCCCACAAACTGCCAGCGGACGCTGCCATGGGCGCTATCCTCCTGAAACCAGAAATCCTGTGCCACCTGCCCGCGCAAGTGCATGGCTTCGCCTGCTTCGTAAAAAAGCGGGCGTATGCCCTGTAGCGCCTGCTGGCAGGCATAGTTGTCCACGCCTTTTTCTTGTGGGGTCAGCGGATGATCAAACACGCTGCTGGCCTGGTAATAGCCGCTACGCGGTGCGCGGGCAATGCCCATGCGCACACCGGGGGCGGAGAGAATGCCATGGAACCCGATAAACGAGGACGGATTAACATTGGGCGGCATAAAGATGGCATGGCCTTCGGGGATATGGGCGCGGCCTTTGGCTTTATGGGCAGGCAGGGGTACCGGCTGGGGAGTGACGCGCAGGCCTTGCGCTGCTTCAATCAACGATTTGGGGTCGCCATTCCACTGCGGCAGCTTGGCGGGCGGCAAGGGGATCACCTTGTCCAGATTCGGGAAGCGGCGGTCGGGGTCGTTGTAGAGGGCGTCGCCCAGCGTGCTGTACCGACGGGCGCGTGCAGGGTCTTTGGCGTACCCTACCATGGGTTTGCCATTACTAAACGCGACAAACAAGGCATTGGCTGCATCTTCGCTCCCAAACTTCACGCCATCGTGCAGGATTTGCAAGGCGCGGCGGAATTGAGCGTCGGCGTCGCCGTTGACGGCTTCGCCCCATTGCGCTTTCAAGTCCAACCAACTCCCCAGCTCACTGCTGGCGGGGCCATAACCTTGCGCATGGGCGCATTCCAGCAGCTTGAACATAAGCGGTTCATTTGCCCACTGCCCTCTGAAGTCGGCTTGCGTTTCCATGTCACGGCTGCCCAACTCTAGTACGCTGGCTATTTTGGTCTGCACCTTGGCACTCCCCATGTCCGCTGCCAGTTGCCAGAACGCCCAGGCGCGGTCGGCATCGCCTCGCTTCAGTCCGTAGCCGTTGCGATAGTAATCACCCATCCAGAAGAAGGCATCGGCCACACCTTTCCGCATCAGGTCTTCGGTAGCCTTCATCACAGTTTCCGGATTGGCGGGAGGCACATAAAACCGGCCTTTCTCGCTGTTTATGCCAACGCCGGTGCGGGCGTTCTGCAGCCACATCAATCCGGCTTTCCAGTGGCCCAGGCTGGCGGCTTGCTGCCAGAGCTGCATGGCCAGGGGCCAGTTCTGTTCGTTGGGCCACAGCAAGTCACTGGTCAGTGTCAGGGCCTGCTCGTGCAGGGCCTGACCTTGTGCGGTAAGTGCAGGGGCATGGTCCGCGGCATGGCGGCAGATGAACTCATTGCTGTCACGGTGCGGGTCGAAGGCTACCAGGTTGATATTGCGTGGCAGCACCTCCTGCTCGCTAAGCAGTGCCAGATCAGATTGAGCGGTAAAAGGGTGTTGGTAGGCTTGTGGAGTAGGCATGATGATCTTGAGATATAAAAAAGCGCCGCCGGCTAGCAAAGCCAACAGCATGACAGAGAGGGAGGAAACAAGGCGGCGGGTGGGCTTCATCATCAGCCCACCCGGTCTTTGGCTACGCGGTCGTCTTTGAAGGCGACGAGGAAGCCTTCAAACTTTTGCTTTTTGGTAATTGCTTTGGCATTCGCCTTCGCCAAGTCCTCCCAATTCTTAAACGTATCGTCCATATCCTTCGAATAAGCATCCCCACCGTCATACATCCCGCCGGTCTGCATGTTCCAGATACGTTTGCGCAATGCGCGGTTGTGCGGAATGCTGTCGGTGGCGACGTTGATTTCACTGTCCGCCGCCATGGAGCGGATATTGAGGTTGGCGCTGCCCAGGGTCATGAAGTTGTCATCGACCAGCATCAGCTTGCTGTGGATGTAGATATCCCGGCTGCTGCCCAGCTTGCCGCCTTGCAGATTGGGCGTGGCCATCTTGGCGATCAGGACTTTCATGCGCAGGCTTTTGCCGTCCTGAATCAGTACACCGTCTTTGTCCAGACTGGGGGCCTTGACCCTGGCGGCATGGGCGGCAATATCGCGCTCTGCCGCATTCACGGTATAGCGTTCCTGAAGGGTGGTTTTGACGGCAGCTTCTTGCCCCGGCATGGCATCGCCATGACCCAATGCCTTGAAGGTGTCATAGGTGCGCGGCACCATGCCTGCATTCTCCGGGTGCGGGATCACCACCATGAGGTGCAGCAGAGGAATGTTGTCGCGCGGGTTGTTCACGTTCTGATGGGCGCTCAGATAGCTTTCTCGCGTGGTTTTTAGTTGCTCGGCCCAAGGCTCATAGAAGAAATACTGGTTTTCGATATAGATGTAGCGCGTTGCCCACTTCAGCACGTTGTCATAGCCGAGCTTGATGCTTTTGTCGTAATCGGTGGTGGTTTGTTCGCCGTAATAGGCTTCTTCCGGCTGCGTGCGCAGGATTTGCAAGTGGGCCAGGTAGCTGGCGCCACTGGCGGTTCTGGGCTGTTTGAGGCCGGCGGGCTTGAGCGACTCGGTCAGCGGCGATGGTTGTTTCGGTGCAGGGGAGCGGTTACGCTGGAAAGGCATCATCAGCGGCGGTAAGGCGGTGGCCCGGTTCCAGGCACAGACAAAGTTGATCCAGACATCCTGCAAGGCGGGGCCTTCAATGCGGCAGGCATAATCGCGCAGTGGTTTGCGGCTGATGGGCTGGCCTGCCGTGGCTGCGGCCTTGACGACAGCGTCCGTGCGAATGCCATCCGCCTCGGCGCTCTCCAGATCGTCTTCTGTGCTGAAATCCTGCTCGCGCAAATGGCTGTCAAACAGGTGGTCGGCTGCGTCCCAGTAGTCGGTGACACTATTGAGCCCCATGACATAGCCAACCGCATGCTCGCCATTGGCATAGTCGTAATCGATGAGGATAGGCTTCTGATGGTGGGTAGCGTAACGTTCGATCAGGGTTTGCTCGTCCAATATGCCTAACGCCGCACCCCCTGCTTGGCTGGGCTTGATCGGCTCTTCTTTCATGCTGGCTTGTACTTTGTCGACGACACCATCGCGGCAGCGTACCGTCAGGTTAGGAATGCGGCCATGGGTGGCATCGCGCCACCAGTGGATGCAGTAATCCTGACGTGCATCAGCCAATGGCTTGGGGGTCTTGGCATTGGGGTTGCGCTCATCCCAGGTGTGCGTCAGGGTGCCTCCGGGTGGCGTCACCCCAGTGGCCACATAACCGACCAGGTTGTTCTGCAACGAAGAGGCCCTGTAGTTGTACCAGACCAGCAGGCGGATTTGCACGCCTTCGGCTGCTTTGCGGCGTAACAGCTCACCGTAAGGCAGACCATTTGCCCAAGGGTAGTTGGCCAGCGCACTTCCTCGCACCAAGGCCATGCCCGGGTCAAATCCCCAGCAGATAATATACAAGCTACCCTTCGCGCGTTCGATATCCTGCGCAATACGCCCAAACCCTTCTTGCCCGCAAATCAGCGTTTCGATTCGGTTACCTGCCGTAATCGGGTGCGAGAGGCTATTTTCCAGCAGCCATTGACTCGTGATCGTCACCTTCCCGGTTTCCTTGTCCATGGGAAACGCGACCTGCTTGTGCGTGTTGTAGGGGTCTAAGGGCTTCATCTGTGCATTGCTCCTCGTCAATATTTGCGCATGAATAAGTGAGAGGGTGAGCAATTGACACCATGATCAACCCCCTCTTAGTTGCGGGGATTGATCATGCACAGAATTGCGACAAGTGGGCATTGCCCCAAGGGGCTTGGGGCTGACTTCTACATAAGAAAAGATCGATAGTACGCGCCAGAACGGCGCGTCCAGGTCGGGCGGGGAAATCAGATCGCTAAGAAGGTGTCGGCCAGTTCTGCAGCAGCTGGGCAAACTCGTCGGCGGGAATGGGACGGCTGGCGATGAAGCCTTGCATCTGGTCGCAGCCTTCTTTCTTGAGGAATTCGAGCTGGTTCACATTTTCCACGCCTTCGGCGATCACATTCAGGCGCAGGCCGTGCGACATGCGGATGATGGCGGTAATGATGGTGGCATCATCGGGGTCGGTCTCAATGTCGCGGATGAAACTCTTGTCGATCTTGACGTTGTTGATCGGCAAGCGCTTGAGGTAGGAAAGACTGGAATAGCCAGTGCCAAAATCATCCAGCGCCAGTTTCACGCCCATGCTTCTTAGCTTGTGCAGCCAGTTGATGACTTCGGTCTCGGCGTGGATGGCGACACTTTCGGTCACTTCCAGCTCCAGGTAATCAGGTGCCAGGCCGCTCATCAGCAGAATCTCGCTGACTTCCTGCAGGAAGTTATGCTGGCGCAGCTGCACGGTGGAGAGGTTGACCGCCACCGGAATGCGCGCAAGCCCGGCGGCTTGCCATTCCTGATTCTGGCGGCAAGCTTCGCGCATCACCCACAGGCCGATGGGGCGGATCAGGCCGCTGTCTTCGGCTATCGGGATAAAGCGGTCGGGGGCGACCAGCCCCCAGTTGGGGTGTTGCCAGCGGATCAGCGCTTCGGCACCCACCACCTGGCCGGTGCGTATATCAATCTTGGGCTGGTAATACAGCACAAATTCGTTGCGCTCCACGGCGCGGCGCAGCTTGCTTTCCAGCTCGGCGATCTCCATCACCCGCTCGTTCATGGCGCGGGTGAAGAACTGGTAGTTATTGCGACCCAGCGATTTGGCGTGGTACATGGCGGCATCGGCATTCTTGGTCAGCAGTTCGCCGTTTTCACCATCGTCAGGGAACACGGCAATGCCGATACTGGCCGAGACCGTAATCTCGTGAGCGCCGATTTCATAGGGTACGGTGGCGGCGGCCAGCAGTTTTTCGGCGACTTCGGCGGGCGAGAAGTAATTGGTGAGCTCGGGCAGCAATATCATGAATTCATCGCCGCCCTGGCGGCTGATGGTATCGCTGGCACGCAGGCAGCCTTCCAGGCGACGCGCCACCATTTTCAGCAACTGGTCACCGACTTCGTGGCCCAGGCTATCGTTGATGTTCTTGAAGTGATCAAGATCCAGGAACATGAGGGCGATGTATTCCTGGTCGCGCTTGGCGATGGTCAGCGCCTGATGCAGGCGGTCATTCAGCAACAGGCGATTAGGCAGGCCGGTGAGGTAATCATGCTCGGCGAGGTAGGTCATCTTGTTGGCCATGTTGCGGGCTTCGCTCACATCATGGAACACCAGCACCACGCCCAGCACGTTGCCATCCTGATCGCGGATGGGCGCGGCGGAATCTTCAATGGCGTATTCATTGCCATGGCGGCCGATGAGGGCGGTATGGTTGGCGAGCCCGTAGATTTCGCCATGCTGCAGGACCACATCCACCGGATTAGGCACCAGCTTGCGCGTACTTTCATTGACGATGCGGAAGACTTCCAGCAGAGGTTTGCCCTGGGCTTCGGCATTGCTCCAGCCGGTCATGCGTTCGGCCACCGGGTTAAGGTAATTAACGCGGGATTGCTTGTCGGTGGTGATAACGCCATCGCCGATGGATTGCAGGGTGACCACGGCGCGCTGCTTTTCGGCATACAGGGTTTGCTCGGCCTCGCGGCGCAGGTCGATTTCGAGTTTCAGCAGGCGGTTGATTTCTTCCAGCTCGGCGGTGCGCTGCTGCACCAGGGTTTCCAGGCTGTCGTTGAATGCGGCCAGTGAGCGTTCGGCTTGCTCGCGCTCTTCGACTTCTTGCTCCAGGCGCTCCACGGTTTCTTCCAGCTGGCGCGTGGTCGGCAGGCGCAGGGCATCTGGCATCAGGCGCCACAACATGACGGCGGTGACCATCGAGGCGATCCCCGTTACCGCTTTCATAGCGGCATCGGCCCAATAATCAGGGTGCCAGATCGTCCACAGGGAGATCAAATGCGTGGTGCCACAGGCAAAGATAAAGACGGAAAACATCACGAAAATCCAGTTGAACTGGAGATCGGGACGTTTGCGTACGAAATACACCAAGGCCAGGGGGATGGAATAATAGGCGATGGCGATCATGAGATCTGAGACAATGTAGGTCCACAGCAAAGGCGGTTGCCACAGGTAGCAATGACCATGCGGCATAAAGCCATTTGTACTGAAAAAACTGCTAATAACGTCCATTGCGGTTCCCTGTTTTTAACACTGCCGTTAAGGCGTTATACACGTTTTCTTATGCACCCAGCTCCGATGAAAAAAAACATCAGGAACTATGAGCAAGCTTTTACATCACATAAAAAGTAGTTCGCATCATCACACGTACGCCAGTGTTAACTAGAACAATGACCTTACTGGATACCATGCCAACACATACACCTCAACACGCGCCGTTCTTCGTCATCCTCAATGCTGGCTCGGGCCGGCATGACAGCAACGAAGTGCGCGACACCATCCAGCGCATCATGGATGAAGCAGGCCGCACCTGCACCATCATCGAAGTGGCCCAGCCGCAAGACCTAAGCCGCATCGCCCGTGAAACCGTGGCAACAGCCTTGCAGCAAGGTGGCATTGTGGTCGCCGCGGGCGGCGATGGCGCCATCAACGCCATCGTGCAGGAGGCCTGGCAACGCGATTGCCCCATGGGCATCCTGCCGCAGGGCACCTTCAATTACTTTGGCCGTACCCACCATATTCCCGAAGATACTGCCGAAGCAACGCAGGTCTTGCTCACAGGCCGCTTGCAGCCGGTGCAGATTGGCCTGGTCAATGACAAAGTATTTCTGGTGAATGCCAGCGTGGGGCTTTACCCACAGCTATTGCAAGCACGCGAGCAATTCAAGCGCCAATATGGTCGCAGCCGCCTGGTCGCGCTGGTCGCGGGGTTTTTCACCTTGCTGCGCCAGCACCGCGTACTCAAGATCGAGATGAATACCAAAGGCGTCTCGCGCAAATTGCGTACGCCTACTCTCTTTGTCGGCAACAATCAGCTACAACTTGAGCAAATTGGCATTCCTTTAACCGATGCTCTTGCGTCAGGCGAGCTGGCCGCCATCATGCTAAAACCCACCAGCAAGCTGGCCATGCTGGGCCTGATGCTGAAAGGCGCGCTGGGGCGACTGGGCGAGGCGGAGAATATTGTCAGTTTCAGTTTCACCAGCATGGGCATACGGCAGTTTTCGTTTCCGCGCCGGCGCATCAAAGTGGCTACCGATGGCGAGATCGTACGGCTGAAAGCGCCTCTGGTGTTTCAGGTGGCGCCGCGCCCGCTACAACTGATCAAGCTTGATGAGCCACGCTGAGGCAATCTCGCCATGGCCTTGATCGCGCACCTATCCGACCCGCACTTTGGCACCGAGCAGCCGGTGGTGATGCGCGCCTTGCAAACCCTGCTATGGAAAGAGGCGCCGCAGCTGCTAATAGTGTCTGGTGACATCACCCAGCGCGCACGGCGCAGCCAGTTCAGCCATGCCCGCGCCTTTATCGATAGCCTGCGCATCCCCCACCGGCTGGTGATCCCAGGCAACCATGACATTCCGCTATTTAATCTGGCGGCACGCATGCTGGCGCCCTATCGCCGCCATCGTCATGCCTTTGGTGAAGAGCTGGAGCCGGTATATCGCGATGACACCACGCTGGCGATTACCGTGAATACCACCCGCGCCTATCGACATGAAGATGGCGAAGTGTCCACCGAGCAGATCGACCGCGTATGCATGCAGTTGCAGGATGCCAGCCCGCAGCAACTACGGCTGGTGATTACGCATCAGCCGGTCTACGTGACCGAAGCGCGCGACGAAAGTAATCTGCTGCATGGGCATGAGAAGGCGGTGAGTGCCTGGGCAGAAGCGGGCGCCGACCTGATACTGGGCGGGCATATTCACTTGCCCTTTGTGATGGCCCTGCATGAAAAAAAACCAGAGCTCGCCCGCCGCATCTGGGCGGTGCAGGCTGGCACCGCGGTTTCCACCCGCATCCGTCGCCATGCGGATAATTCCATTAACCTGATTCGCTACCAGGGTCGCCAGTCCCCCTGCATGATAGAACGCTGGGATTACGTCGAAGGCCAGCAACAGTTTATGCAGCTTGCCGCGCACGCGCTCAGCCTGGAAGGAGCGAGCGCATGAGCACGCCATGGTGGATCCACATCGCCACGCACGCGGCGCTGTATTATGCAGTCACCCTGACGGGGCTGGGGCTGATCGTCACGCTGACCTACCGCGCGCATTTTTCCTGCACCGATATGGAAAAGCGCTGGCGTATGACCAGCATAGTGGTGATGAGTCTGGCGGGGGCGATCTTCTGCTGGATTGCCTATCTGCTGGAAAGCGGCAGTCTGGTGCAGCCAGATGCAGAATTCAGCGAGACCGTACGGCAATACGCCAGCCCGTATGTCATGCTGTTTTTCAGCCTGGTGACGCATCTGGGCAATACCTCCACCCTCACGGTCATTTGCGCCCTGCTGGTGTTTTTCATGCTGGTACTGCGGCAATACAAACTGGCCTTCGGCAGCCTGCTGGCAATCGGGGGCAATGGCATACTCAATGTCAGCCTGAAAGATATTTTCGAGCGCTTGCGCCCTATCAACCCCTATGGTGCCCCGGTCGATAGCTGGAGCTTTCCCAGCGGGCATAGCTCGGGGTCGCTGGTGGCTTATGGGCTGATGGCGTATCTGGCCCTGCGCCTGTTGCCACGGCCGTATCATCTGCCAGCCCTATTGCTGAGCTGTGCCATTGCATTTACCATCGCCTGCAGTCGGGTGTTTCTGCATTACCACTATGCCAGCGATGTGCTGGCGGGCCTGATGTCTGGGCTGCTGTGGCTGACCTTTTGCATTGCCGTCATGGAGTACGGCAGAGTGCACCCGCTGCCGCAGCCGCCCACTCAACATCCGGGTTGAATAAATGCCGTAACCCAATCTGCCAACATTGATGCGTAAGAAAGCCCTATGAAATCAGCCACCTTGCCACCGGACGAAGCAGAACGCATTGCCATGCTGCATGCCCTTGGGCTGCTGGATACCGACCCCGAGCCAGTGTTCGACAGAATCACGCAACTGTTTTCCCTGACCTTGAATGTGCCGATTGCGCTCGTTTCACTCGTCGACAGTGACCGCCAATGGTTTAAATCCCGCGTAGGCGTAGAGGTACACGAAACACCCCGTGATGTAGCGTTTTGCGCGCATGCCATCCTGCAAACGCAGGCCATGGTGGTGAATGACGCCTGGCTGGACGAACGCTTTGCCGATAACCCCATGGTGCAGGCAGCACCGCATATCCGTTTTTATGCCGGCATTCCCATACGCACCAGTGGCGGTTATGCCCTGGCACGCTATGTGCGATTGATGAGCGGCCACGCGAGCTGAGCCCGCACGAGCTGGAAATTCTCACCTGCCTCGCCGATCTGGTCAGCAAGGAAATCCGTTTGCGCGAAACCCTGGCGCTCACCGAATCGCACCTCAAACTTTCGCAAACCGTGTTGCATGCCAGCGAGGCGCGCTTTCGCACTATCTTTGAAAAAGCCGCGATTGGGATAGCTCTGGTAGCGCCGGATGGTGGCTGGCTCAGCGTGAATGAAGAGCTATGCCGGTTTCTGGGTTACCGTCAGGATGAACTGCACCAGCTCAGCTTCAAGGACATCACCCACCCTGATGATTTGCAGAACGATCTATCGCTGCTCAAGCAGCTGGCGGAAGACAAGATAGACCGTTACAAGATCGAAAAACGCTACATCCGCAAGGATGGCGAATTGCGCTGGGCCAGCCTCAGCGTCACCAAGCAGATCAATCCACGCGGCGAGCTGGAATATTTTGTCTCCATCGTCAAAGATATTCACGACCGCAAACTCGCCGAGCAGGCATTGCATGAGCTGCAGCGCGATCTGGAAAACCGGGTAGCGCAGCGCACGTTTGAGCTCAACAAAAGCAATGAGATGCTGTCATTCGCCATGGCCAAGCAAACCCTGGCCGCGCAGGAGCTGAAAGAGCGCGAGCTGGAAATCAGCATGGTCATCGAAAATGCCAACGACGCCTATGTCAGCATCAATCAGGCCGGGGTAATCACCGCCTGGAACCGCCAGGCCGAAATCACCTTCGGCTGGTCTGCGCGCGAGGCCATCGGCCAGCGGCTGGATCAGGTCATCATCCCGCCCCACATGCGCATCTGAATGGCATGCAACATCACATGGACACCGGCGAAGCCAAGGTGCTGGGCAAGCGGCTGGAACTCGAAGCCGTGCACAAGGATGGGCACATCGTGCCGGTAGAAGTGCGCATCAGCAAGGTCGAAGTGCATGGCAAGCATATCTTCAGCGCCTTTCTCTCTGATATCAGCGAGCGCAAGCATTTGCAAAGCCTGCTGGAAAAAGAAGCCAAACACGATGTGCTGACCGGCCTGCCCAACCGCCGCGCGTTTACCCAGGCCTTACCGCTGGCCCTGGCGCGTGCGGACCGCACCCAGCAATGGATGGGCCTGATGTTTATCGACCTGGATGGCTTCAAGCAGATTAACGACGAGCTGGGG
>ERZ1034421.92-NODE-92-length-15817-cov-2.338853_pt1 | contig 15817 bp, 14 predicted proteins | sample MGYA00520600_ERZ1034421 | MGnify/ENA primary metagenome ERZ1034421 (study PRJEB33736, sample SAMEA104288486) | Azolla rubra | place: Australia | collected 1985 | study: EMG produced TPA metagenomics assembly of the PRJEB19522 data set (Is there foul play in the leaf... | reverse complement strand
GTTTTTTCGTACGCGTCCATATAAGCGCCGTATTGCTGGTAGGCAAACAAGGCACCCGCACAGAGGAGGATGGCATATAGCCAGTCCTGCCAGCGCAGACGCTTTAATAGCGGTTGAGGATGATCTTCAAACAAGATGGTATTCATGGTTTTTCCTGACCTTGGCTAGATAGCATGCGCTATTCGCTTTGCAACAATCGACGCAATTGTTCACGGTATTGCTCGAACTCCATATCCAGATCGCGATTCTTGCGATTGGCAGACATGGTAAACAACACTTCATTAGTGGGTTTGATCAACATCCAGATACGACGTTCCCGGATATAAATCATGGCAAAAATGCCCAATACCAACAACACCGAGCCACCATACACCAGATTTTTGCCGGGCGAGCGGGTCAGTTGCAAACCACTGGCCTGGCGCTGCTGGAATTCATCGAGTTGCAGATAGAACGGGGCGCCATAAAAGAAAAGATCGCTCATGGCATTCAGGCTGTCCTGCAGGAAGATCTGGGTATTGGTGTCCAGCTCCCCCGTCTTCAGCCCGGCGCGCTCGCGGCCCAGCTTGTAAGCCTCCAGCGTCGCACCGGAGATAATTTTCAGGTAGGTCTGCGCCGCCTTTTCACGTTGCGGCTCAGGCACGGCTTCTTCAATCATTCGGGCAACGCGGGTGTAGCCACCTGCATCAAAACCCTGCAGCAATTGCACCACACTGGCCTGGAATTTGTTGCGCATTTCGGCATCGGCTTTATCACCCATCGCATCCTGGGTATAACGACGCGCAATCTCTTCATGCAAAGCAGGATCAAACATGGTGGCGCGCAGCCGCATGAAGCCCTGCAGGCTGAAATCGTCATCTGCCGGAATACGCAGATATTTCAGCTCATCCTGCGGTGTAGCCCGCATGCCAGTGACAAAGTAACGACGGCCATCCAGCTGCAGAGGCTGCATGTAGCTCACATATTCGCGCGCCTGGCCCTGCGTATCGCGCACTTTGTAGGTGATGTTGGGGCCGACATTATGCGGCTTGCCCTTGCCATCCGGCGACAGGTTAAGAATATTGAACAAGCGGAAATCGTTGAATTCCACTTTCAGCGCCTGCTCGCCCTCGCCCAGGGTCACGTTCTTGAAAATATTGCTTTGCACCTTGATGGGCTGGTCTTTGGCGCCAAACAAGCCATACGCATTGAGGTCGAGCTTGGTGCCACCATCCTGAAAATCCGACTGATAAATGGCAATGCCTTTGTAGATCAGTGGATGGTTAACGCTGATGGTATGCGCCAATGGCTCCTTGAGATCTGGATCAATAATCAGCAGATCGCTCTCAAAGGACTTGGGCTGGCCGGTGGCATAGTGCTCGATGCGGAACTGCTTCAGCTGAATGCGAAATGGCAGCTCTTGCACCAGATAGCCATCACGGATGCGCATGAAGGATACATTCGAGCTGGCGCCTTCCGGCAAGGTCATGTTGGCGCGGAAAGACAGATTGCGCACCGACAGGCGGCTGATCGCCGGGACTTCATTTTCAGGGATATCCAGAGTCTCGACTTTTTTATAGCCGAGCAGCTCCTGCAGCTTGAAAGGCACATTGCCATCAATCAGGCCGCCCACACAAATCACAACAATCGCCGTGTGCGTGAGGATATACCCCAGACGTTGGTAACTGCCCGCCTTGGCGGCAATCAGTTCACTGCCATCGGCCTGCTGTACCGGTTTAAACCGAAAACCACGCTGCGTCAGAAATTGCACAATGCGTGCACGCGCCTCGGCAGAGGCCGCAACCGTATAGGATGCCCGATGGCTGAATGCTCGCAGGGATTTTTCCGTCGCGCCCTCACGATAAGCCCGCAATTCGCGCAGCATCAAGGGGCTGTTGCGGTAGATACAGAGACTGGTGGAGAGCACCAGAAACACCAGTATCACCAGAAACCAGACGCTGTGGTACACATCGTACAGTCCCAGTTTTTCGAATAGATCAAACCAGAACTGGCCAAACTTGATCACGTAATTGGGATAAGGCTCGTTTTGCTTGAGCACGGTACCGATGATGGAGGCAATGCCTAGCACCGTAAGCAGGCTTACGGCAAAACGCATGGAACTCAAAAGCTCATAAAGTCGGCGGGAGTTGGAGAACTGAGGCTTCAAGGCGTAATCAATCTGAAAGAGTTCGTTTAGGACAAACAAGACTGGCGGTAGTTGCGAAAAAAGTTAAGGGTGGCTACAAAGCCACCCTTAACTTTTCAACATCTAGATAACCAGCCCCAAATGGACCAGCTTAGTGCAGACCCTGAATATAGTCAGCAACCGCAGCCATATCGCTGTCACTCAGCTTGGCCGATACCATGCGCATCATCTTGGCAGCATCGTTGGCGCGCTCGCCGGCACGGAAGGCCTTCAGCTGGGTAACGATATATTCAGCATGCTGACCAGCCAGACGCGGAAACTGCACAGGAATGCCGGCGCCAGCAGGACCATGGCAGGAAGCACAGGCAGGAACGCCTACGCCAGGAATACCGCCCTTGTAGATTTTTTCACCGACAGAACCAGCGCCATTGCTCTTGGCTGTGCCTGGTTTAGGAGCCTGGGAACCGAAGTAAGCACCCAGGTTGCTCATGTCTTCAGGAGTCAGGTTGGCCACCATGCCGCTCATGATCGGGTTCTTGCGATCGCCAGCCTTGAAGTTGGTAAGTTGCTTGGTAATGTATTCCGGATGCTGACCTGCCAGTTTGGGGTACATAGGCACCATGCTATTGCCATCGGCACCGTGACAGGCGGCACAGACGGTGGTCGCCGTTGCAGCACCTTTGCTGGCATCGCCTGCGGCAAATGCAGAAATGGCGGTCATTGAGCCCAGGGCAAGCACCGCAATGTGACGGAAATTCATATCCAGCTCCTCAAACAATACTACTGATTTAAATATGGTTAAACATTAGCCACGCATTTTATCCAAATTTACGTTATCGTGGTAGCATTTTTGCCCCTTGCTGTTCTTGAATAAGCCTCTATCTATGCCATTGTTTCAAAACGCCACATTTCATATCTCCGCTCATCATCTGAGCGACTTGCCTCCGCCATTCGGTATTGAGGTCGCGTTTGCCGGACGCTCCAATGCGGGAAAGTCAAGCGCGCTCAACACCATGGCGAATCATAATCGCCTGGCATTTGTGAGTAAGCAGCCCGGCCGCACGCAGCTGATCAACTTCTTCAGCCTGGGCGGAGATCGCTTTCTGGTGGATTTGCCCGGCTATGGCTACGCCAAAGTTCCCGAAAGCATGCGCAAACACTGGCAGATGACACTCTCGAGCTACCTCAGCCATCGCTCATCTTTATATGGACTGGTACTGGTGATGGACAGCCGTCATCCGCTCACGCCGCTGGACCGGCAAATGCTGGACTGGTTTGGCCCCAGCGGCAAACCCATCCATGTGTTGCTGACCAAGTCGGACAAGCTGTCGAAAAGTGCGGCGATGCTGACATTGAATGCGGTGCGCAAAGAATTGAACACCACCTGGGGAAACTGCACTGTGCAGCTGTTTTCCAGCCTCAAGAAACAAGGGGTTGAAGAAGCCGAGGCGGTGATCGGCAAGTGGCTGTTCCCGCCGCAGGACCACACGACGGAATCCCCCGCCGAGCAGCCTGCCGAATAAAACCTACTGGCGGGTAAAAATAATATCCCAGACACCGTGGCCGAGCTTGATACCCCGATTTTCAAACTTGGTTAAGGGTCGATAGGCGGGCTTTTCGGCGTAAGTGTCGGCCGTGTTCTGCAATTGCGGCTCGTCCTTCAGCACATCAAGCACCCACTCGGCATATTCCTGCCAATCGGTGGCCACATGCAGATACCCACCGGCTTTCAATTTGCTGCAGAGCAGCTGCACAAACGCGGGCTGTATCAGGCGACGCTTGTGATGGCGTTTTTTATGCCAGGGATCAGGGAAGAAAATATGCACGCCATCCAGACTTCCATCTGGAATCATGTGCTGCAGCACTTCCACAGCATCATGCTGAATCACGCGAATATTTTGCAGCTGCATTTCACCCACCAGCTTGAGCAGGCTACCCACACCAGGGGTATGCACTTCCACCCCGAGAAAATCCCGCTCGGGCTGCAACTGGGCGATTTTTGCCGTGCTATCGCCCATGCCAAAGCCAATCTCAAGAATTTTGGGGCTATCCGCCCGGCCAAACACCTGCTCCAGTGCCAATGGCTGCGGCTGATAAGGCACGCCATACACAGGCAACCACTGCTCCAGCGCCTTGCGCTGCCCTTCCGTCAGCCGGCCCTGACGCAGCACGAAGCTGCGAATGGGACGATGCTTGGGATTCTCCTGCTCATGCGCTGGCAGCTCATGATCTTTATGTTCCATACCGCTCACATTGCAAATGACAATAAAACGCCATTATAACGGAGGGGCAATGCGACGATCGGGAAATCGGGCTTACAGGGTATGGCGTTTATCGCCACGGCTGAAGCCGCGCAAGGGCTCATGCATGCCACGACCCAGCGCAATCACCTTGAACAACTCACCCATTTCGGCCGGGGATAGCAGCTTTTGGGCCGCGGAAGCGAGCGGAGCATAGGCCGCGAGATCATGCGGGGAAACCGCGGCAAGACACTCCGTGATGCCGCAGTTGATGAGGAACTGCGCCTGGCTGGCATAGCCCATGACGTCCAGCCCCTCCTGCATGGCCGCCTCGGCGACCCGGGTAAAGTCCACATGTGCGGTGACATCCTGCAAGCCGGGATATAAAAACGGATCGCCATGGGCATGGTGGCGATAATGGCACATCAGGGTTCCCTGCTGCCGTTGCGGATGGTAGTACTCATGCTGCGGGAATCCATAGTCAATCAGCAGCACCAGCCCATGCTGCAGCATGCGGGCCAGGCTGGCAACCAGCCCCCCGGCCGCCAGGCAGATTTCGGTGGTGTAAGAATCGGCCAAACCAATTTCGCAGAATGCCGCCTCAATATGTGAGTCGGCAGGCTTATCCATCCATTGCAATTCGCCATCCGGTGCTAGGCCAACACCGCGTTGCATCAGCACGCCCGACTGCTGCTGCACCACATGCACGGGCAAGGCATCGAGCACCTCATTGCCCAGAACCAGCCCTGAAAATTCGGCAGGCAAGCTCTCCAGCCAGCCCACGCGCTGCATCAAATGCGTGGGCAAAACTTTCTGCAAGTAATCCTTCTGCACTTGCCGCAAATGCGCACTGACCTCAAGAATGCGGTATTGTGATGGCAACTGCCCCAGGCGATCTAGCTCCATCAGCAAATCGCCTGCCAGACGGCCACTGCCGGCGCCCAACTCAAGCAGATCCCCATCTGTTGCATGAAGCACTTCGGCAGCTTGCAGGGCAATCGTACGGGCAAATAGCGGGGAAAGTTCGGGAGCTGTTACAAAATCACCTGCCGGACCGAACTTCTTGGCACCGGCACTGTAATATCCAAGGCCAGGTGCGTACAGCGCCGTATCCATGTATTGTGCAAAGTCCAGCCAGCCGCCAGCCGCTGCAATCTGCCTAACGATGTGCTGCTTCAGTTGCTCGCTGTGGGCAACAGCATCGGCGTCTGGGGTTGGTAATGAATTGATCATCATAGCCCGGCATTATAAACAGCCCCGGGCACTATTTCGGAAACTGGCGTGAATTCAAACCTTAATGACAAAGTCGTACTGATTACCGGAGGAGCAAAGCGGGTAGGCGCCTCCATCTGCCGCCTGCTGCATGCGGGCGGCGCAAAACTGATGATCCATTACCGCAGCTCGGCCATTGAGGCACGCGCCCTGCAATCCGAACTCAACCTGCAGCGGCCAAACTCGGTAGCCATTATCCAGGCCGACCTGCTGAACATCGCCGTCCTGCCCAGCCTGATCCAGGAGACGATCAAGCAGTTCGGGCGGCTGGACGTGCTGATCAACAATGCCTCCAGCTATTACGCAACCGAACTCGGCCAGATAAGCGAAGAGGCCTGGACCGATCTGGTTGGTTCCAATCTGAAGGCACCTTTGTTCCTGTCGCAGGCTGCAGCGCCCGAACTCCGCAAGAATAGCGGCTGCATCGTCAATATCACGGATATGCATGTCGAACGGCCGAAAAAAGGCTACATCGTCTACAGCGTCGCCAAAGCGGGTCTGGTCACCCTGACAAAATCGCTGGCGCACGAGCTGGGCCCCGAAGTGCGCGTCAATGCGGTTGCTCCCGGGCCGGTGCTTTGGCCGGAAGACAACCCGCAGTTTGACGAAGTCTATCGACAGCGCGTTATCTCGCAGACGCTACTGAAGCGCATAGGTGAAGGCGATGATGTGGCAAAAGCCGTTCGCTTTCTGATTCAGGATGCGCCCTTTGTCACCGGCCATGTCATGGCGATTGATGGCGGACGCTCGCTTAACCTGTAAGCGATGCAGCAAATACGGACGCATACTTTATAATAGCGGCATGAAACATTACCCCGACAACGTATCCGCCAACTTCCTGAAGTTGCGTAATAGCCTGATCAGCGCCACTGGCAAAGCCATTGGTGATTACAACATGATTGAAGACGGCGACACCGTGCTGGTCTGCATGAGCGGCGGCAAGGATTCACATGCCATGCTGATGCTATTGCTGGCGTTGCAGGAACGCGCACCGGTCGACTTCAAGCTGATTGCCATGAACCTGGACCAGAAGCAGCCCAACTTCCCCGAAGACATATTGCCTGCCTACCTGGAAAAACTGGGTGTGGAATACCGCATCGTCGAAGCGGACACCTATTCCATCGTCAAGGAAAAAATCCCCGAAGGCAAAACCACCTGCTCGCTTTGCTCGCGCCTGCGCCGCGGCATCATCTACAGCACGGCCAAAGCCCTGGGCGCCAACAAGATCGCCCTCGGCCATCATCGCGATGACATTGTGCAAACCCTGTTTCTGAACATGTTCTTTGGCTCCAAGCTGAAAGCCATGCCGCCCAAGCTCAGTACCAACCGCGGCGAATTCATGGTGATCCGCCCGCTGGCCTATTGCGCCGAAAAAGACATTGCCGCCTACGCCAGAGGCATGGAGTTCCCCATCATCCCTTGCGACCTCTGCGGTTCACAGGAAAATCTGCAACGGCAAAAGATCAAGGACATGCTGAACGCCTGGGAGCGCGAACAGCCGGGCCGCATCAACAATATTTTCCGCGCCATCACCAATGTCGAGCCCTCGCATCTGGCCGATACCGATCTCTATGATTTCAAAGGCCTGACCAGCGCCTCGCTGGAGGATGAAGACCCGCTGTTTGGCGACATTGCCAAGGAAGAGCAACCCGCCCTTGCCATGGCAAGCCAGGAAGGCACGCGCATTGAATTTCGTCGTCCGGAAAGCCAACTGAGTACAGCGACAGAGAGTTGATCAGGAGCAAGCCCGCTATTTTGCCTACTTGCCGACAACGCGAAAAACGCTGCAAAATAGTTGCAGGACAAGCGGTTGCCACGCAACTTTCCTTGTCTAGTCACGGATTTACTCTTATTATCTGCCACTCTTGCCTTCGTCTGCGCCCACGTCAATGTCCAAACTGCTGATTGTCGAATCACCATCAAAAGCCAAAACCCTGAAAAAATATCTGGGTGGCGACTTTGAGGTTCTTGCCTCCTATGGGCACGTGCGCGACCTGATTCCCAAGAATGGCGCCGTGGATCCGGAAAATGACTACGCCATGAAATACGAAGTCATCGACCGCAACTCCAAGCATGTCGATGCGATTGCCAAAGCAGTTCGTTCCTCCGATGCCATCTACCTCGCAACCGACCCGGACCGCGAAGGTGAAGCCATCTCTTGGCATATTGCCGAAATCCTGAAAGACAAAAAGCTGATCAAGGACAAACTGATCAAGCGCGTGGTCTTTCATGAAATCACCAAATCTGCAGTACAGAATGCGATAGCCAGCCCGCGCGATATTTCCATGCCGCTGGTGAATGCCCAACAGGCAAGACGTGCGCTGGATTATCTGGTGGGTTTCAACCTGTCTCCCCTGCTCTGGAAAAAAATCCGGCGCGGCCTTTCCGCAGGTCGTGTGCAGAGCCCGGCTTTACGCCTGATCGTTGAGCGCGAGCTGGAGATCGAGGCTTTCAAAAGCCAGGAATACTGGACCATCCATCTGGAGTCCAAAAAGCACCAGCATGTGTTTGATGCCCGGCTGGTGCAGCTGAATGGCAGCAAAGTCGAGCAGTTTACCGTCACCAATGAAACTCAGCAGGCCGAGATTGTGGGCAAACTGCTCCTCGCCAGCGCTGGTAAAACCACCGTCAGCCGCGTAGAGAAAAAGCAGAAAAACCGTAGTCCGGCAGCGCCTTTCACGACATCAACCCTGCAGCAGGAAGCTGTGCGCAAGCTGGGGTTCACCACCAGCCGCGCCATGCGTATCGCCCAGCAGCTTTATGAAGGGATTGATGTAGGCAATGGCACCGTGGGTTTGATCACCTACATGCGTACCGACAGTTTCAGCATGGCGACCGAAGCCGTGATGCAGATTCGCGATTACATCAAGCGCAACTTCGAGGCCGACTATCTGCCGAAGTCGCCCATCATGTACAAAACCAAGGCCAAGAACGCTCAGGAAGCGCACGAGGCTATACGCCCTACCGATATCACCCGCACGCCGCAAAGTCTGAAAAACTACCTGACACCGGAGCAGTTCCGGCTCTATGAAATGATCTGGAAGCGCGCGCTGGCCTGTCAGATGGCACCTGCCAAGTTTGACGCGGTCAGTGTGGATCTGGCCGTAGGCTCCGATGCCAATCTGTTCCGCGCCACCGGTCAAACCATGATCTTCCCCGGTTTTATTGCCGTCTACATGGAAGGCCAGGACGATGCCGAGGAAGAGGCGGAAGCCAAGCTGCCGCATCTGGAAACCGGCGAAGTGCTGGATGTGAACAAGATTTTTGGTGACCAGCATTTCACTGAGCCACCGCCACGTTACTCTGAAGCCAGCCTGGTTAAGGTGCTGGAAGAGTATGGCATTGGTCGGCCTTCCACTTATGCCAGCATCATTTCCACCCTGCAGGATCGAGAATACGTACTGCTGGACAAGAAACGCTTTACGCCAACCGATGTGGGGCGCGTGGTCAATAAATTCCTGACCGAGCACTTCACCCGCTATGTGGATTATGGCTTTACTGCCAACCTTGAAAACGAGCTTGATGACATCGCCGAAGGCGAACGCGAATGGGTACCCGTACTGGATGATTTCTGGCAAGGCTTTAATAAGCAACTGCTGGAAAAAGCCAATATCGACCGCGCTGAAATCACGCAGGAAGATATCGGCGAAGCCTGCCCCAAATGTGGCAAACCATTGCACTCGCGCCTCGGGCGTTTCGGCAAGTTTATTGGCTGCTCCGGCTATCCGGAGTGCGATTACATCCGCAACACAGGCAGCAATGCCGCCGTTAGCAGCGAGCCTGTGGTCATGGGGCACGACCCGGCAAGCGACAAGGATATCCTGCTGCTGAATGGCCCTTACGGCCCTTATCTGCAACTGGGGCTGCCGGAAGAAGGCAGCAAGAAGAAACCCAAGCGCGTCAGCATCCCTAAAGAAATTCCGCTGGCAAATGTCGACCTTGAGGTCGCCATGAAACTCATCGCCCTGCCACGGGACCTGGGGCAACACCCGGAAACCGGCAAAAAGATTGTCGCCAACATCGGTCGTTTTGGCCCATACGTGAATCATGACGGCAAATTCAAATCGATTCCGCGCTCTGATAGCGTGTTTGACATTGATCTGCCGCGTGCGGTGGAACTGCTGGCCCAGGCCAAATCCGGTCCGGCGCCACTCAAGGACCTGGGTAAACACCCGACCGAAGAAGGCAATGTCGAGGTTTACGCTGGCCGCTATGGCCCCTATGTACAGCATGGCAAACTACGCGCCACACTGCCTGGCAGCGAGGCACCGGAAGAGCTGACCATGGAAGAAGCGCTGGTATTGCTGGCCGCCAAAGCCGCCAAGGAAGCTCCCGCCAAAAAACCGGCTGCCAAGAAAAAAACCACGGCAACGAAGAAGCCGGCAGCCAAGAAACCGGCTGCTAAAAAAGCAACGACCAAGAAAGCCGTTGCAGCAGAAAGCTAAGGCATTCCAGAGGCAGCCATCTCCCCAGCAAGAGTGGCTGCCCTCTGACATAGCCAGGGCTTTCTCGATCATCTCCCTACCTCACACCATCATTGTTCAATCCGGATTTGTTGCGGCGAGGATAACTTCCGCCCAATAAAAAACCCCATCTTTCGATGGGGTTAGCCGGCACTACACAGCGGCTTTTCGCCGCTCTTATAAACACTAGCCCATGTGGCGGGAGACGTTACTGCTCTCTATCCATTTGCGAATGCGTTGGGCATCGCCAATCCGTGAGTATTTGCCATAAGAATCCAGCAGGACGATGATCATGGGCTGTCCAGCAATCTCTGCCTGCATGACCAGGCAGCGGCCTGCTTCATTGATAAAGCCGGTTTTGGACAGGCCTATTACCCAGTCACTGTTGCGCACCAGCACATTGGTATTCACAAAATTAATCGGGTTACGGAGGCCATGCACCGGGACTTCCTGCGAGGCTGAAGTGCTGACCTGGCGGATTTCAGGGTACTGGTAAGCTGCACGCACCATCTTGACCAAATCTTCCGCTGTCGAGACATTGGCACTATTGAGCCCGGTAGGATCAACGAACTGGCTATGCGCCATGCCCAGCATGGAAGCTTTGGCATTCATGGCGCGAACAAATGCGGTCAAGCCACCAGGATAGTTACGACCAAGAGCCGAAGCGGCACGATTTTCGGATGACATCAGGGCAAGATGCAGCATTTCAGCACGCGTCAGAGTGGTACCCAAACGCAAGCGTGAACTTGTGCCCTTCAGGGTATCCACATCGCCTTCGTTGATGGTCAGGAGTTCATCCATAGGCAGATGCGCATCCAGCATGACCATCGCGGTCATCAGCTTGGTCACGGAGGCAATGGGCGTGGGCTGATCTACGCTTTTGGCATACAGCACTTCACCCGAGTCCTGATTCACAATCAGGGCTTTGGAAGAAGCCAGTTGCAGATTCGAGGGATGCTCATCCTGAAAAACACCGGGATGATATGCGGCCTTCTGGACTTGGTACTTACGGTCGGCACGGATGGTGCGGATGATTTTGCGGCTGCTGACGTTGGTTTTAGCTGGCTTGGCTTTGGCGACAACACGCTTGGTAGATTTCTGTGGCGTAGCTGCTTCAACCGCCAGAGGGGGAATGGACAGGGTGAACGCTGTCACCATCATAAGAAAATTTCGTAACATTGCGGCCTGTCCTTCTAAAACGATTAGCTGGATATTATCCAAATAATCACAATTTGTCATCAAGATAGCGAAGATTCTTTACGCGCTGGTTTAGCTATCCTGCAGGTTATTCATGGCATGTAAAAATCCGCCAGCCACACCTGCCGGAGCTGGTCGGCTTGTGCGAAAATAAGTCATTACTTATCTTACGGCCCGATCTCATGAAAATTAAGGACAATCTGCATTATTCTGCCGAGCACCTCTGGGTATCACCCACTGATCAAGCCGGAGTTTTCAATGCTGGCATCACGGATTATGCGCAAGATCTGCTGGGCGACATCGTCTATGTGGAAGCTCCGCAGCCAGGGACGGAGCTTAAGGCTGGGGAAGCGTGCGGACTGGTAGAGTCAGTGAAGACAGGCTCCGACCTGCATGCGCCGCTTAATGGCGTGGTGGTGGCAATCAATACCGACTTACAAGGCACGCCTGAACTCATCAACGACAAGCCTTATGAGGCCTGGATATTTCAGTTCAAGGCAAACGACGCCGCTGATCTGCAATCGTTGCTGGATGCGGCTGGTTATCAGGCCCAACTGGGAGAGTAAAAGGCCCAGGCCGGAATTTCCGGCAAGAAATGAAAAACGGCCCCGTATGGGGCCGTTACTATTCAGGCTTATGCATCGCCAGGCTGATCAGCTTCAGCCTCACCTGCTCCGCCAGCTCCTGGGTGAGCTTGTTTTGCAGATCCGGGATAAGTTGATCCAGGCTTTCCGTCAGCACTTTGCTGATGGTGGAGCGAATAAGCGGCAACATCTCATCCAGCAAAGTTTCATAAGAAGCTGAGCTGGTCGCGCCGGGAATGGACAAGGCTTGCTGCTGCATGCTCTCCGGCTTCATTTGTACAGTAGACCCCACATAAACATCGGTCAGCATCGGAATATCGGCAGTTTCCGCCGTTTCCATCGCCGGCACCGCAGCCTGCTGGGTCAACAGACTGATGCGACCAAGCACGGCTGCCAGATCATCTCCTGGGCGATTAACCGGTTCCATCACAATGCCGCTCCATTTTCATCAAAGGTTCTAATTTCATATCCACGGTCCCGATAAAAGCGATACCTGGCCCGGGCCTGCGCCTTATCCGCTTCATCCTTGCCCACAATCTCGATCAGCCGGCGAAAGCGGCTGAAAAATGGCGGATGCTGTTCTTGCAGGTTGATCAGCACATCATCATGTATCAGCGGCTCGCCCTTGAAATCCAGCACGATAGGGGTTTCTGGCGCCAGCGGATGTTGGGCCCGGCAATGCGGCACAAAACTCAGCGCCGATCCGCTCCATAACACCCGCTCCAGCTCGCTAAGCATCATGCGACGGCCTTTGGAGACCGCACGCTGACTAAGCTCGGCCACCTTATCGAGCTTGTTACCGACATTAAAGAAAAATTCAATGCGCGTCATGCGATTACTTGGCGGCTCGTTTCACCAGGAACTCAGTCAACAGAGGCACTGGGCGACCTGTGCCGCCTTTATCCTTGCCTGATTTCCATGCGGTACCGGCGATATCCAGATGGGCCCACTCGTACTTTTTGGTAAAGCGCGACAGGAAGCAGGCGGCGGTGATGCTGCCACCGGCGCGCCCACCGATATTCGCCATATCGGCAAAATTGCTGTCCAGCTGCGGCTGATAATCTTCCCACAGCGGCATATGCCAGGCACGATCGTGGGAAGTTTCACCGGCAGCTAGAAGCTCTTGCGCCAGTTTGTCGTTATTACTGAACAAACCGCTGGCATGGTGGCCCAGCGCAATCACGCAGGCACCGGTCAGGGTGGCAATATCCACCACGGCCGCAGGCTCAAAGCGCTCGGCATAGGTCAGGGCATCGCACAGGATCAGGCGTCCTTCGGCATCGGTATTCAATACTTCGATAGTCTGGCCAGACATGCTGGTCAATACATCCCCAGGCTTGATGGCGGTGCCGTCCGGCATGTTTTCGCAGGTTGGAATCACCCCCACGACATTCAGCGGCAAGTCCATTTCCGCAATGGCCTTGAAGGTACCAAGCACGCTGGCGGCGCCACACATGTCGTACTTCATTTCATCCATTTCGGCGCCCGGCTTGATCGAGATGCCGCCAGTGTCAAAGGTAATGCCCTTGCCTACCAGCACCACCGGCTTCTGGCTCTTCTTACCTTTTTTGTGCTGCAGCACAATCAGCTTGGGCGGCTGCGCACTGCCCTGTGCCACGCCAAGGAAAGAACCCATGCCCAGCTTGGCCATCTGGTCGCGGTCCAGCACTTCCACCTGCAAGCCATATTGTTTGCCCATTGCCTTGGCCTGGTCGGCCAGATAGGTCGGCGTACATACATTCGGAGGCAAATTGCCCAGATCTTTGGTCAGGCTGACACCTGCAGCCAGCGCCAGGCCTTGTTTCAGACCGCTCTCGGCGAGTTTGCCATCGGATTTTTCAATAAAGGACACCGCCAGTTTGGAGACGCGCTTGACCGATTTTGCCTTTTCTTCCTGCGCAGCCTTGCCTTTCATGACATCAAAGCGATAGTCGACGTCCTGGCCAATTTCAGCCACTTGGGCGGCCTTCCAGGCGGCATCCTGTTTCTTGACCGGCAAATCGGCCAGATAAGTGCTGGCGGTCTTGATGCTACCCGTCAACGCCTTGAACGAGGCGCGTACCGCCTGGCGATAGGCGCGCTCATTGAATTCAATCGCTTTGCCGAGGCCCACCAGCAATACGCGATCACTGGCAATCCCGGGCACGCTGTGCAGCATCAGGCTGGAACCCAGCTTGCCGTCGAGATCTCCTCGCGCCAGCACTGTGGTCAGATAGCCTTCAGCAGCACGATCCAGCGCTACAGCGGCTTCACTCAGTTTGCGCGATTCAAATACGCCGACGACGATGCAATCACTACGTTGCTTTTCCGGATTACCGGTTTTTATGCTAAATTCCATTCCAAGTTATCCTTTTTATTAAGCTTCTTTTGATTATCCTGCGTTTTCGCTGTAACTCAAAATCCTTGATCACAAGACCATTTAATTAAGCCTATGCTCTTCAAACGATCCCTGCTGCAAGAGCTTGTGGGCACCGCTATCGGCGCTTTCCTGGTGCTGTTTGGCATCGTCATTGCGCAACGTGTTGCCTACTATATCGGCGTGGCCGCCAAGGGCAGCCTGGCAAGCGATGCCATCAACACTTTGTTGGGCTTCAGCATGCTGAAGTTCCTGCCCATGATCCTTTCTCTCACCATATTCCTCGCGGTGTTGCTGACGCTGACCCGCTGGCATCGGGATAGTGAAATGGTGGTATGGTTCAGCTCCGGCATGGGGCTGGCAGGCTGGATACGCCCGGTGCTGACATTTGCTATCCCGGTGGTGGCAGTGATTGCCGTACTGAGCCTGTTCGTGACGCCATGGGCCACCAACAAAGGCTCCGAGTTTCGTGATCAGCTGAAAAGCCGCGATGAACTTGCCTCCATCAGCCCGGGGGTATTCAAGGAATCGCGCAACGCCGAACGTGTGTTCTTTGTCGAGAGCTTTGACGAACTCGGCAATGTGGTCAAAAACATTTTCGTGCAATCGGTCCAGCATCAGCGCCTGGGGGTAGTGGTCGCCAGCCAGGGCCACCGTACCGAAGCTGAAAACGGCGATAACTTCCTGGTCATGGAACATGGCCGTCGCTACGAAGGCAAGCCGAACACGGCTGAATTTTCCACGACTGAGTTTGAACGCTACTCTATTCGCATTGAACCCAACGAAGTGAAGGAAGAGGCGCCCGGAACGACCGCTCTGGGTAGTATTGAACTGCTGAAAAATCATAATCCAGCCAACAATGCCGAGCTGCAATGGCGTTTCGCCATCCCGATTTCTGCCTTCTTGCTGGTGCTACTGGCCATCCCTCTCAGTTTTGTGGATAACCGGTCCGGCCGCTCTGCCAACATGATGCTGGCTTTGCTGATCTACATCATATACAACAACATGCTCAGCATCGTCCAAGCCTGGCTCACGCAAGGCAAAGTCAATCCGGTTGTCGGGTTGTGGCCTGTGCATGTGTTCTTCCTGCTGCTAACAATCTGGATGTTTTATCGCCGTCTGCTGCAACTTCCGCTGATTCCGGCGTTCTGGAAACTTGGCTGGTTCAAGTCATGAAACTGCTGAACCGCTACCTCACGCAGGAAATCGTTTCCAGCATCATGCTGATCATGGTCGCGCTGCTGGCCATGTTTTCTTTCTTTGACCTGATTCAGGAACTGGAAAGCATAGGCAAAGGCACTTATGGCTTGAACAAAGTCCTTATGTTTGTCTTGTTAAGCGCGCCCGGGCATGTTTACGAAGTCGTGCCAGTTGCCGTGCTGGTTGGCACCATGTATGCACTGGGTCAGCTGTCACGCCATTCCGAACTGATCATCCTGCGTGTCAGTGGCATCTCCATTGCCACCATTGCGCGCTCGCTGCTGAAAGTTGGCTTGATCTTCGCGATCATCACGTTTTTTGTCGGGGAATTCGTCACCCCTTATAGCGAAAAAACCGCCCAGCGCCTGCGCATTCAGGCGACC
>ERZ1034421.89-NODE-89-length-16256-cov-2.425406_pt1 | contig 16256 bp, 17 predicted proteins | sample MGYA00520600_ERZ1034421 | MGnify/ENA primary metagenome ERZ1034421 (study PRJEB33736, sample SAMEA104288486) | Azolla rubra | place: Australia | collected 1985 | study: EMG produced TPA metagenomics assembly of the PRJEB19522 data set (Is there foul play in the leaf... | reverse complement strand
AATCTGCGGCGTGCGCATGCCCTGCTTGAGTCCGGGCAGGCGCGTGGCAAGATTGTCCTGGAAGGATTTTGAGGGGAGATAAGGTAGGGGCAGCCGGCAAAGGGCCGCCCCTGAAGATCATGAAGCCTGGTGGCGTAGACCCGAGCGATAGCGCTGCCAGAGCTTGAGCAAATCCGGCGCGTACACGCCCAGAATCAGCAGCAAGGCCAGGCCCAGATACAGCCAGCGGATGTTGTAATCGGTGACAAAGACAGCGGCCGGTTTCTGCTGCTGGATATACTCATAAAACCCGGTTTCATCTTTGCCTTCGATGTATTTCGCCTTGATCTCGCCTGCCAGCTCTTTGAGGTAGCCGTCTTCCAGTTGCGAGAGATAGCGGTCGAACTCGGCATAGGCCACGATGGGGTCGGGCTCATCCTTGGAGGTGTCGTTATAGGTCACGCCCACCGCACCGGCGGAAAACTCCTTGGCGTCTGAAGGCCAGAACCCCACCCATTTGTTATCACTGTTAAAGCGGGGAATCGGCACCGGCTCATGGCCGCCAACGCCCACAAACAACCAGTGGCTGCCGTCCATCGCGCCGAGGTCGAGCTTGTTGATGGCGTTGACCTTGGGGGCTTCGTCGCCATCAGTGAAGAACACCAGCTGCGCCGGGGCATTGAGCGAATCCAGTACGGTTTCACCGGACTTCACACCAAAACTCAGGCGGCTGTTGCCGCGCCATGCCATGCGCCAGTCGAGGTGGTTGATGGTGTCGGTAATGATGTCGTAGTTTGCGCATACTTCCAGCGGCATGAAGAGCAGGCCTACATTCTCTGCGGCAAACACCCCCACACTGAAGTAGGTGCCACAGGGCGATGTTTCCACGATGCGCTTCATGAGATGTCGGGTATAAACCATGCGGCTGACCGGTTTGCCCGCCAGCATGGCATCTTCCGCGTTCATGCTTTGCGAGACATCGGCAATCAGTAAGTAATTATGCACATCCTGCTTGAGCTGAATCTGTGGCTTGAATAGCGCGAGCAGCATGAGGGCCAACGCCAGCACATACAGCACGGTGGCATAGTAGGTTTTCAGGCCATGGATCAGACGCATCATGGCAAGCCTATGGGCAGATTGCTGAGCTGAACGCCGGATTGCTCTTTTTCAGACTGCTGCAGTTTGGCGGGCAGGATGGAGAGCAGGAGATCCAGATTGAAGCGGGCAGGCAGCAGCGTGGGGTCCAGCCGTAGCGCCTGCTCATAAGAGGCGCGGGCCTGCATCAGCGCGTAGCGCGCATCTTCGATCAGGCTACCGTCGTCGTTTACGCGCCTGCTCAGGCCGAAGCGCAGCAGATTATTGCCTACGTTGTAATGCACACTGGCTTGCATCGCGTTATCGGGCGTCATTTCCAGCAGTTGACCATAAGTCTGGATGGCATGCTTGTACTCGCCGGCAGTGCCCTGACGATAGGCGGCGGCAAATTTTTCCGTTAGCGGATACTGGTCGGCAGGCAGTGCGGCATTCTGCTTCAGCGCGGTATTGAAGCGTTCGATCTGCCACAGCTGCATGCCTTCATAAGCACCACCGACCAGGCCGGTCAGCACCAGCACGGATAACAGTGCGTTTTTTGTTTTCAAGCCGATTGCCATGCGGGAGCCCTCAGATGTTGGGTAATCAGCAGAACCAGCCCCAGGGCCAGCGCTACCAGAATAAAGAGACGGGAGTAATCACGTCCGGCGATGGTGACCGAATACTGGATGATGTTTTTTTCACGGGCATCAATATCCTGAATCGCCGATTGCAAGGTGGTGGGGTTGTGCGCCTCGTAGGCCTTGTATTTGATTTTCAGCGATTTGAAGAAAAGATCGAGCGCGATGGCGGGTGGCTCATTGCCTTCTTCGAAGGTGCGGTCCGATGAAAAAATGCTGATGTCGTCCGGCTCGCGCAGCACGATCCAGTAGAGATTAAGCCCGCGCGCTGTCATTTGTTCGCGAATTTTATTCTTGATGCGGGGGCTGAGTTTGCCAGCACCATCCGACAGCAGAATGATGGCGCGCGAGCCCGAGCTCTGGATATTGTCAAACAGAGCCACGGCCTCGGTCAGACCGGCGCCGATGTTGGTCTGGTTGATTCCGGCGCTGGTGGCGGCGGCAATGGCAGCATGAATCGCCTGGCGATTGGCGGTGATCTTGCTGCCATACAAGGCGGAGTTGGTAAACGCTACCACCCCCATCATGTCGTCTGGCCGCGCATCAATAAAGCCAGTGATCAGGCGGCGAGCGGCGGCGGATTTGATTTCAGCAACACGGCCGCTGGTGGAATCGCCAGCAAAGGGGTGATCCATGCTGACGCTACGGTCTATCACCAGCACCGTCTGCGCGCCCTTGCCCACCCGCACCACCTGCCGCTCAGAGCCTTGCGGAGCGGCAATCGCCAGAATGATGCAGACGATCAACAAGGCAGTCACCGCCTTGATGGCGAAGTCGACGATATCCGACAAGGTATCCTTGGGGGCGATCTCCAGCCAGGAATACATTTGTCCCTGGCTGCTTTTCAGCCAGAACGGAACCAGGGCCAATGGCAACAGCAGCAGGCTCCAGGGATGCAAGAAGGTCATCTTGCCCTCCGTTCGCAGTCGCGCAGTTGGCGGCACAGCGTAAGCAACTGCGCTTTGGTGCTATCCCCGCTGGCAGTTGACGCTCCGGCGAACAGGCTGGCAGACGATGCCGCGAAGAAAGCACTGATCTCCGCCTGCAAGGACGCAAAACGCGGGTGGCGGGCGATGAAATCGGGAATGTCCGCCGCAAACAGGCTGCTGCCGTAGGTGCGGTTGAATGCCTGATGCAGCAGCAGGTAAGCTGGTTGCGTAGCGCTCGCTGGCAGGCGTTTCAGGCGGCGATAGGCCCTGGCAAATGGCCCGCCCATGAGAGGCAACCAGGCGCGCTCGGCGTTGATGTAAAGCAAGCCCAGCAACCCTGCCGCCAGCAGTGCCAGGCAGGCATACAGGCGGAGTTTGTGCTCATGCGTGTCGATGGCGGCAGGCGCCAGCTCTGGCATGACATTGGCCTTGGCGGTGGCCATGGTGCTGGCTGCCAGCGGCGAAAGCCAGAAACGCCAGGCGGGCACGGTGATGGTAAGTGCCTGCTTGTCGCCCGTAGCGGCAATGGTTTCTTCCGGCAGCTGCAGTACGCTGGCTTGCTTCCGGTGGGCAAAAATCTGGTAGCGCAGGGTCAGCGTGTAATGCGTGGCTTTGCCGGCGGACTTTTCATCTAGCGCGATGTCCACCAGCTCTATGCCTTGGTTCTGGCTGCCTTTTTGCGGCAACGCGCTTTTGGCGATGCGAAAGCCTGAGGGTAAATCCACGGAGACGGTACGGGTGAGTACATCCCCTATCTGCAGAGCGACGTTGCGCGAGGGGTTCTGGATGCGGACGTCACTTGCATTGACGGGGGTAGGCGCCGAAGCGAACGCCCACATGGGGATTGCCAGCGTCAGTAGCATGAGGCCGCGTAGCAGGGAAACAAAAAGGCGATTTTTCATAAGCTCACGTATTGGTCAAAGTACCGGGTCATGACATCCGGCGTAAAGCTTTCAGAGAGAAAAAGCGGTTGGCTGTCGAACTGGAGAAACAGCTGCTCCAGCGCGGTTTTGCGCTGCGCAAAGGCCGCCATGAACTGCTTGCGCACATAGTCGCGAAAGAAGATGGTGCGCATGGCCCCGGTTTCCGGGTCCAGCATATTGCCGATGCCGAATTTGGGTAGCTTGCTGAACTCGGCCTCATCCCAAAGCACCACTGGCACCACCTGATGGCGCGATAACGAGTTAAGCGTCTCTTCAATCAGGTGCAGCGGCATATGAAAGTCAGAGATCCAGAACACTAGCCCGCGTTGCTGACTGAGATATTGCGAGACCTCAAGCACGCCGCGGGCGCCGATCTGCATGCGGCGGAACTGGCGCAGTTCGGCCAAGAGGTCTAGCGAAGAGGCAAGATGATGCGACAGCGGCTGGCTGTAGGCTTCGTCCACCTGATCGTGGTAACTCACCAGGCTGAAAACATCGCCTGCCTGCCAGGCGGAATACGCCACGCTTTCTGCCACCGCAATCGCGCTATCGAGCTTGCGCGGGCTGGCCCCGTATTGCATGGAGCTGGATAAGTCGCACACAGCATATACTGGGGTGGTGTTGTCCTGGTTGAACAGCTTGACCTGCACCTGTTCAAACGGGTCGCGTACCGATTGCCGGAAATCCATGCGCCGCGCATCCGGGTATTCGACAAACGGCAGATTGCCGCGGTACTCAAAGCCCAGGCCGCGCTCGGTGCCGCGATGGTCGCCGAGGTGCATGCTTTTGGTACGCCACGGGATACGGTAGCGAAATGCTTTTTCGTGATCGTGTGCCATCCGCTCAGGCCTTGGCGGCGACTTCAACGTTCCTGAGGATGGCCGAGCTCAGCTCGCGTGCCAGCACGGTGCGCCGCATTTCGTACATGGGGTTGAACACCAGGCGGTGGGCGATGATCTCGTGGAATACGGCATGGATGTCTTCGGGATAAAGGCTGTCGCGCTCTTGCAGCCAGGCATGTACGCGCGCCGCTTTCAGCAGCATGCCCATGCCGCGGGGGCTGGCACCGGCTTGCACCAGGCGTGCCACATCCACGCTATCCAGATGAATGCCAAACTTTGCCGGGTCGCGCGTGGCATCCCACAGGTCCAGCACATAGTCTTCAATGGCCTCGCTGGAGCGGATATGGTTTTGCAGCAGATCCGAAAAGGCATTCATCTGGTCAAACTGCAGCAGATCGGCCTCCACATTGGCGGTCAGACGGTCGGTATGCTGAAAGCGGGTGTCAAATACCAGTGATTTGCGCAGCTGACGGTCTTCGGGAATCTCGATCGGGATTTCCATCATGAAGCGGTCGCGCGCTGCCGAGGGGATTTCGAAGGTTTCGTTTTTTTCCACCTGGTTGCGGTCAGCAAATACCAGCATGTGTGGCAGCTTATATTCGCGCTTGAACGCATGCACGCTGCGCTCGGCCATGACCCGCAACATCAGGGCATGCACTTGCGGTCGCGCGCGGTTGATTTCGTTGAAGAAAAACACCGACAGGTTTTCCCCTGAACGCAGCAGCGGGCCTTCGTCAATTTGCGGTCGTCCCTCGGGGCCGAGAAAGGTGTGATACACCAGATCGTTCGGCATCAGATCAACCGTGCCTTCGATACGCTCATACGCACCACCAATGGCCCGGGTGATTGCCTGCAGCAGCGTTGTTTTGCCCACGCCAACGCCGCCTTCGAGCAGCACATGGCCGCGGGCAAAGATCGCCAGGTTCATCAGACGGATGGCGTGATCCTGCCCAACAATGACCTGCTTGACGCTGTTTTCAAGCTTGAGGGCTTTATCGCGCCAATCGGCGAGCTGCGTATCCAATCCGGGTGTCATTCTGCGTCCTTAAAAAGTCGTTATGAAAGGTGTTTTAACTCCATGTTATATACTGGTCTGTATATTGTAAACGGGAAATTTTCCTGATCATTCGTCATTCAGCTCCATTTCCGGGACAAAACGCAGTCGTGTCAGGCATCACACCGATAGAGCGCTGACTACGCGCAAACGTCGTGGCGCGCCATTGGGGAAAGGCCATTCAATGCTCTGCCCGGCCTTGAGTCCGAGCAAGGCGGTGCCGACGGGCGCCAGTACCGATATCTTGCCCTGCTCCATATTGGCCTCTTCCGGCAATACGAGTTCGATGGTGCGGCTGACACCGTTGCTCTCATCCACATAGGTAACGCGGGAGTTGAGACCGACAATATCCGGCGGCATTTTTTCGATTGGCACAACAATGGCGTGATCCAGCTCATCGCTCAGGGCGTGGTGTCGGGTCAGGGTGTGCAGCACGGCATAATCCGGCTCTGATATGTATAAGTACCTGTCTTGCATGTTAAATATCCTTTAAAAACGAAAGCCCCCGCCAAGTGGCAGGGGCATGTCATCACATCATAAGCGCATATCAAGTTCGCCATAAGCCGCTATACTGGAAAAGGTAAGTTTCCTGAATGGATACAATCTATGCATGATCTCAATTTAATGGCGATTTTTGCCCATGTGGCTCAGGAGCAGAGTTTTTCCACGGCGGCCCGCAAGCTGGGCATGTCGCGCTCCGCGGTCAGCAAAGCGGTCGCCAAACTGGAAAGCGCTCTTGGCGCGCGATTGCTGAATCGCAGCACGCGCCATCTGAGTCTTACGGAAGTGGGCGCTGGCATGCTGGAGCATTGCGCACGCATTGTTGCCGAGTCCGAGCGCGCCAGCAGGGTGGTGGAAAATCTCAGCAGCAAGCCCAGCGGCACGTTACGTGTGGCGGCTTCCGTGGCATTTGGCACCTTGCATGTGGCCCCGGCCATGGCCGATTTTCTGCAGCAATATCCTGAGGTAGAGCTGGATATGACGATCACCGATCGCACGATTGATATGGTGGAAGAAGGTTACGATGTGATCATCCGGGTAGCCCAGCAGCCACCGCCGGCGCTGGTGGCGCGCAAACTCGCCCCTGTACGGCGTCAGGTTTGTGGTACGCCGACGTATTTTGCCCAATATGGTCTGCCGGCGTCGCCCATGGCGCTGACTGGCCATAATTGCCTGGACTATATTCACTCGGGTGATCGTGGCTATTGGCGTTTCAGTGGTCCGGAAGGCGAGATCGCGGTGCCGGTTTCCGGCCGGGTGCGCATCAATGATGATGAGGCCTTATCACAGGTGGTCTTGGGCGGTTTCGGCCTGGCGCTTTTGCCGACCTTTATTATTGGCAACCATCTGCAATCCGGCGCTTTGCAGGCCGTGCTGTCGGATTACATTCCGGTTGAGCAGCATGTGTATGCCATGTATTTGCCCAATCGTTTTCTGCCGCTCAAGGCGCGTACCTTCATTGATTTTCTATTGGAGCGGTTCGGCGCTGAGCCGTATTGGGATGCCCGGTAAGGATGAGCCAAGCGAGCGCTCTACTGGCATTCCCAAAACTAAAATGGAAAGAGCTGCCGTGGCAGCCCATTGCCGAGCTTGAGTTTTGGCGGATGTTAACGCCCACTTATGCCAATGCATGCATGAGCAGGGTGTAGGTGATCTACATCAAAGCCTATGGTGGAGATCACAAAGCTAAACGCTGAAAAAACCTTCCATTTTTTTCTTGCTCCAGAAATCCGGCATCAAATGCCGCAATGGTGAACATGGTGGGGTTGGTTAACCCGCCGATGGCCAGGCACCAGCAGGCAATCACCGGCAGCTCAACGTCGGTGCCATAACACCCAAGGTCGAACAACGCCATCAGGGCATAGTTCACATGGGCGCGTATCATCGTTTGGTAATCGACCACGAAAGCATCGACCCCGGGCAATGGAAACCATTCGGCAAAGGTCATCAGCCAGGCGGATGAAATCAGGCGGTGATGCAAGCAACTGATCCTACGAGTAAAACATTCATTATCTTCTCCCTTTTGTTGTGTATGGAGATGCTAATATATACAGCTCTGTATACATGTCATGCTTTGCTATTTTACTTTGTCAGGAGATCACCATAAAAAGCTGAGCCAGGTCGCAACATAATCCACATCGCCGCCCCCTGCATTTTTCACGTAACTGCCGGCATACAAGTGAACATATGACAAGGTAGCTACCACATGGCGGCTGGCTTTCCACTGCAATGTGCCTTCTGCGGTGGTGCCAACATATGTACCTGAAACATCGGCTGGCAGACTGATGGCGCCATTGGTGGCATAGATTGCGTCGTCCTTGCTGAAACGCCAAATCGCATCTGTGCCCAAAGTCGCAGTCAGATTTTCCAAAGGCTGTGCCTGCAGTGAAATATGCAGATCTTTAATATTGGCTGGCCGCAGCAAGCTGGCATCGTTGAAATACCCTGCCTTGAAAAATAGGGGATTGAAGGTGCCAACAGTCCCATCGCCCTGATGGCGATCCCCGCTGGCAATATCCATTTTGATCCCGACTCTGGGTTGCCACGGATGCTGCAGGAAGGTGTAGCCGATGTCGCTTGCTATTGTCCAGGCCCGGATATCGCGATTGTCTATGTGCCCAAACTGGTAAACCGGCTCAATGTCATAATCCCAGTTACCGGTTTTGCCGAACCAGCGGCTACCAATGGTGTGACGATTTTCCACGCCGGCTGCATCCACATAGGCTGCTTTTTCATCGCGATACCCAAGGTAATATAGATCTGCGCTGAGGCCCTGGAGCAGCGGGCGAGTAGCATAGACTCCATAAAACGCCTGCTCATCATTTGCCGTGTCCGGCTGGTAGCGCCTCTCCTCCACCGGACGGGCGGCAAACGCATACAGCTTGCTTTTGCCGCCGGTGGAGGCAATCAACTGTACCCCATCAAATTTGAGCGGAGTATTGGGCGCAGCCCTGGTGGCGACCAGTCGACTCGAGCCATACGCCATGGAAAATCGCCCGCCGCGCAAGGTCACACGTTCACCATTCGGTGTGGGCTCGCCCCAGGTGTAATCAATGAATGCCTGCTGCAGGTCTAGCGGGTTCTGGTTGATAGGTGTCTTGAATTCGCCACCAAACTGTACGCTGGAAATCCCCTGGGCAAACATGCGCAGGCGCTCATTCACATGCAAGTCCGCGTGCACCAGCACCCGTTGCAAGCCATAGTCGTTCTGTCTGGGGCCTGAAACACCGAACCCCTGATTGTGGTAGCTCTCATAGCGTTCGCGGACCTCGCCGCCCAGGCTCAGGTAACTCTCCGGATTACCCGCTGCGAGGGGAATATACTTCAGCGTATCCAGCCAGCCGCGAGGGTATTCCGGGTCTGCCAGATATGAGTAGCGCTCGGTATAACGCAACAAGGTATATGGCGGCGGACGGCGGCTGGGGTGCCCCGCCGTGGCATCTTCTGCCAAGGCGGAGTCTTCGGGCAATACCAGCACTTGTCCGGTTTTGGGGTCCAGCGGCGTGACATAGTCATCCGCGTAGGCCGGGAAGAGAATGCTCATGCCGGCCAAGGTGGCGGCTAGTGCTAGTGACAGGCTATTGCTTGCTGGTTGCCACATAAGGCTCAGCTCTCTTATGTTGAAGTGAGAGACCGACCTGCAGGATGGCCTGCTCAATCTGGGAATTCACGCTCTGATAGTATTTAGGGCCCGCTTCGATCACCCATTCCTGTATGTCAAAGGCGGGGGCAAGTCCCTGCGCCTGCAGGCGCTTCTCGGTGTCATAGGCGAGCAGCCCCTGCTCCACTACCGCGGCATCGCCTGCGCCCACCTCAATCAGGCTGCTGCCTTGATCGCGCAGGGTCGGGGCAAACGACACATGATGCGCGTTAAGCCGCACGGCTTCGCGGATGGCAATGCGTCCAGCGATGCGCAATTTTTCCAGCGAAAGCTCTTTCTCATCGCCCAGGCCGATCAGCAGTACGCGTCTGGGGGTAATGGATTGGCCGGGTGGGGTATACAACAGGGTTTCCCCGAGCTCGCCAATAAACTCGCCGCGTTCACGCAGTGATTGCAGCAGGCCGCCCTGCTTGTCATTGAAATCCTGCATGGCTTCAATGTATTGATCGCCTTGCGGGTTATGCTTGAGCAAGGTGACGATTTGCAGCTCTGTGGTCTGCGTGACCGGGCCTATCTGTTTGACCGTCACGGTAATACCAAGGGGCGTCTTGAAAGAGGTCTGAGGCGTGTCGGCATACACGCTCAGTGTGAAAAGGCTGCTGAAAATGCAGGCTGCAAGCGGGGCAAGACGGAAGGTAGGCATGATGCGTCCTTTGAAGTGGGAATTAGTGAGCGTTGGCTTTCGCGCTGACGACCGTGGTTGAAGTAGCGTTGTCGGCATGGTTGTTCGCTGGCGGCGGGCCAAGCATGGCATTGGCGGTCAGAAAGCCCAGTGTCATGGAAACCACCAGTAAAGCGCCGACCAGGTTGGGTGGCGAAGGCAGGGGAATATCAAACCATCTGCAGCCAAAGCCGATTGCCAGACCGAGCGCGATGCCCAACAGTAAGGTCTCCATCACGCGTTCTCCTTGTCTTGGGCGGATGCTGGCTTGCCAGTTGGGCCGCCACATAAATGGCGGGTAGTGCTTTTGCGGTGCTGTGCGAGCTTGTCAGCGATCAAAAAACCGATGGTCATGGCCAGCACCAGCAAGGCGCCAGCCAGAACCGGTGGCGCTGGGACGGGGACCCCTGCCCAGCGACAAAAAAAGCCTATGCCGAACCCCAGCACCAAACCCAGTACCACCTTAATCATGATGACCCTCCGGTAATTGAATCGCATCTGCCCCGTGTTCAGGCGTGACGGCATGACGCACTACGGGCGCGGTATCCCCCTGGTGCAGGGCACGAATTTTTTCCTGTAACTGCTTGTGCGTGCCCGATACCCGCAAGTGCTGGCGCATATGCGCAACCCAGGATTCTTCAATGAAAATCTCGATAAAGGTGCCAGGACGCGCCACATCTTCAAATACGCCCCAATGCACGGCGCCATCGCGCTTACGCAAGGTGCCCAGCTCGCGCATCAGGTGATGCATGGCTTGGTTATCTTCCGGGCGGATCTGATATTCAATGCTGACCAGTACCGGTCCACGGTCATGCGCCACTGGCGTGGAGAGCACCGGTTCTGGCCAATGGCCGGAAGGCACGTAATCATCATGCTCGCCGAGGTTGAGTTTGAAACGCCAGGTCAGGGGAATGAACAACAGGGAAATCGCGGCGGCCAATAGCAATGCATGTTGCAAGCCCAGGCTCATGGCCAGCTTGCCCCACAGCAACGAGCCCGCGGTCATCGCACCCCAGAACATCATCTGGAATATGGCCAGCCCCCGCGCCCGCACCCAGTCCGGCAGCGCAGTTTGCGCGGATACATTGAGAGATGAGATCACCATGATCCATGACAATCCAGCCATCAGGCCTGCCAGCACTCCCAGAATAGCGTTACCACCATAGGCGAGCAGGCCCATGGCGAGCGCCGTTCCTACTGTGCCCAGCGCCACCAATGCATTGGCGCCGAACTTTTTGCGCAGGGCGCCGATCAGGAAAGTGCCCGTAACGGCACCGGCGCCCAGCGCCGTCAGGATGATGCCGTAGAGACCGGGGCCGCCATGCAACAGCTCCTTGGCGATAAGGGGAAGCAGCGCCCAGTACGCCGAAGCGAATGTAAAAAAGGCCAGTGCGCGAATAATAGTGCTGCGCAGAGCCTGACTGCGCAGGGAGAAGCGCAGGCCAGCGCGCATCGCGCCCACCATGTGTTCACGTGGCAAGGTGTCAGTTTTGCCGACGCTGGCACGCCACCAGAGCAGGGCTGCGGCGACAAAAAGATAGGTAACGGCATCAAAGATCACGGTGGCGGTCGCGCCTGCGGCTACCAGCAGAAAGCCCCCCAGGGCAGGACCAATCGCCCGGGCTATATTCACGCTCACCCCATTCAACGCGATAGCGGGCTGTAGCGCTTCTTTACCTACCAGACGCGGCACAATCGCCTGCCAGGCGGGCATGGCAAATGCCGAGCCTGCGCCAGTAAGAAAGGTAAACAGCAGCAAGCCCCATGCACTCACATGACCGGACCATAGAATCCCGGCAAACACGAACAGGGCAGCCGCAGAGGCTATCTGGGTGATGAGTAGCAGTTTTCGACGATCAAAAATATCACCCAGTGCCCCTGCTGGCAGGGCAAAGATAAAGATGGGCAAGGCGGTGGCGACCTGCACCAGCGATACCATGAATGGCGACGGCGAAAGCTCGGTCATGATCCAGCCGGAGGTGACGTTGAACATCCAGGTGCCGACGTTAGAGATCAATGTCGCCAGCCATAACACCATGAAAATACGGTATTTGAATGGGCCGAATGCGGAAGTGGCCGGGGCCGTAGTCTGAGGAGTTGTCATGATGTCCTAGTAAGCAAAGCAGCCACAGCCGATGGCCCATGGGTTATCGAAAGAGGGGCGCTGAATATCCTGATCCAGCCCCAGCCAGCGGGAAAGTTTTCCATCGTGGCCATGTGCGTGTGTATGGCCATGTGTAGCGCAGGTGGCAGACGCGCACGTCGCGTGGGCGGCATAATGCGTGTCCGGTGTCTGGTGTCCGCCAAAGTAGCGCACCGGCGACCAGTCCGGGCTCGCAGGAGGCAGGGGCGCATCATGGGCTTGATAATCTCCGGCGGCATAAACAATCTTGCCGCCAACGATGGTCATTACCGAGGTAATCGCCTTGATGGCTTCGTCGGGAATCGTCATGAAGTCTGCCGACAATACGGTGAGGTCGGCATACATGCCGGGAGCCAGCGTGCCTTTTACCGTTTCTTCATGTGATTTGTAGGCACTGCCGGTAGTCCATAGCCGCAACGCTTCTTCGCGCTCCAGGCAATTACTTTCGCCATAAAGGGCGAGGCCGCCCAGGGTCGTGCCAGTCACCAGCCAGTAAAGCGATACCCAGGGATTGAAGCTCGCGACACGGGTGGCATCGGTACCCCCGCCAACCGGCACGCCAAGTTCCAGCATCTTGCGGATGGGCGGGGTATGCTCGGCCGCTTTTTTACCGTAGCGGTCAACAAAATATTCGCCTTGAAAGGCCATGCGATGTTGTACGGCTACGCCGCCGCCCAAGCGTTTGATGCGCTCCAGGTTTTTTGTGGAGACGGTTTCGGCGTGGTCAAAAAACCACCGTAAATCGCCAAAACGGGTGTCGCGGTCAATCGACTCAAACACATCCAGCGCGCGGCCTATGGTTTCGTCGTAAGTCGCATGCAGGCGGAATGGCCAGCGTTTTTCTACCAGAAACCGCACCACCTCTCCCAGGTCCTGCTCCATGTGCGAAGCCATATCAGGGCGTGGCTGCAAAAAGTCCTCGAAGTCTGCTGCAGAAAATGCCAGCATCTCGCCAGCTCCGTTATGCCGTAGATAGCTATCGCCGCTGTATGGCGTGACCATGCCACTCCATTTCTGGAAATCTGCCAGTTCCCCACCTTTATTCTGGGTAAACAGGTTATAGGCGATACGCAGGGTCATTTGCCCCTCGGCATGCAGATGCTCGATCACCTGATAATCTTCGGGGTAATTTTGAACCCCGCCCCCGGCATCAATGCAGCTGGTGACGCCGAGCCGGTTAAGTTCACGCATGAAATGGCGGGTGGAGTTGATCTGATCTTCCAGCGGCAATTTCGGCCCTTTTGCCAATGTAGAGTAAAGAATCATGGCATTCGGCTCGGCAATCAGCATGCCGGTGGGGTTGCCTCTGGCATCGCGCTCAATCCGGCCACCCGCTGGGTCCGGTGACTCTTTAGTAATGCCCGCTGCCCGCAATGCCGCCGCGTTCAGCAATGCGCGGTCGTATAAATGCAGGATGAACACCGGTGTATCAGGCGCGGCGGCGTTGATTTCAGCCAGCGTGGGCATGCGCCTTTCCTTGAATTGGAATTCGCTCCAGCCGCCGACTACCCTTACCCATTGTGGCGCGGGAGTGCGCGCCGCCTGAAGCCGCAACATGGCCAGTGCATCTTGCACGCTGCCTACACCTTCCCAACGCAATTCCATGTTGTAGTTAAGACCACCGCGTATCAGGTGCAGGTGCGAGTCATTGAGACCAGGCAGCACGCGCTTGCCTGCCAGATTGATGATCTGGGTATCAGGCCCGGCATGGGTATGTATTTCCTGATCGGTACCCGTGGCAAGTACCACGCCCGCCGCGAGGGCTATGGCGCTGGCTTCGGGCTGCTCGGCATCGAGCGTTGTGATGCGGCCGTTATATAAAATAATGTCAGCGTGGGCGGTCGACATGGGTACCTCGGATCGGCGTGGGGGCGAGAAATGCGGCCAGGGTCAGCCCGGCCGCCATGAACAGATTTACTTGATGACCTTGTGCGGGTATTTCGCGCGTTGGCCATAGTCATGCAGCAGGCTGGCGGCATAGTCGATGCCCATGCCATAAGCGCCAAAGTGCTCGCGGGCGATATCAGTGGTGCCGACATAGGTCTCTTTGCGCGCCCAGTCACGTTGCAGTTCGAGCAACACCTGAATCGAGGTGATGGATTCTGCGCCATGATTTTCGCAGCGACGAATCGCGGCATTGTGGGCTTCTACTGATGTGCCACCGGATGCGTCGGTCACCATCAGGACTTCGTAGCCTTCTGCCAGCGCACACAGGGTGGGGAACACCAGGCAGGCTTCGGTCCACAGGGCGGCAATCACCAGTTTCTTGCGGCCGGTTTTTTTGATGGCTTCGATGAATTTCGGGTCTTCCCAGCTATTCATGCTGGTGCGCTCAATCGGATCCTGTTGCAGAACGTCCATCAGCTCTGGCCAGATATAGCCGCTGAAAGATTCGGTTTCAACTGCGGTGAGAATGGTGGGGATATTGAACAGCTTGGCCGCTTTGGCAATAGCGACTGTGTTGTTCTTGAGCAGTTGTCGGTCAATATTGGTAACGCCAAATGACATTTGCGGCTGGTGGTCAATAAAGACAAAAACGCAATTGTCCGGTGTAATCAGTTTTTCGGTGGCTGCTGACATGGTGTCCTCCTGAGGATGAAATGGTCGTGATGTGTGTTGCCTGTATGGTTTATAACAAGTGCTTAGTCCGGTGTATTGAATGAAATTGACCGGTCGCGGTGGCATGGCCTGCCATGGAAGCAAGGCAGGCCTCTGCACTCAAATGAAGGTAGATTTGTGTTGGTGAACGAAATCTTCAAATCGGGTGAGCGGACGACCCAGCAAGGTTTCGCCATCCGGTGAGATCTCGGCAGCCTGATCCGTAGCAAACACCTCAAACAGCTCCAGTACGCCCTTGGCTTGCCACTCGGGCCAGCCATCCTGAATCAGGGATTCATAGGTGCTGGTGGCCTGAGGCGAAACATAGTCCACCTGACGGCCGGTGACGCGGCTGAAAATGGCGGCCATGTCATGGCCCGATAACAGTTCGGGGCCGGTGATGTTGTAAGCCTTGCGTTCATGGCCGTCTGTGGTCAGCACGCGGGCGGCAATGGCGCCGATGTCCTTCACATTGAGCGGCGCAAAACGGCCTTCGCGTACCCCGAAGTAAAACGCGCCCTGTTTGATGCCCGCGGCCCAGTTGATGAAGTTTTCCTGAAACCAGATGGTGCGCAGGTGCGTCCATGGCAGGCCGGAGGCTTCCAGGTATTTTTCAGCTTCACGGAACTGGCGGGCAAACAATATCGCCTCCCACTCCGCACCAACCACCGAATACAGTACGAACTGCTTGACCGTGCCGGCAGCCTTGGCTGCATCCACGGCAGCCTTGGCATGTTGTGAGCGGTTTTCCACATTGCCGGGGATCATGAATACCCTGTTCACGCCATCAAAGGCAGCCGTCAGGCTGGCAGGCTGGTCAAGGTCGACCACAACGGTTTCAATGGCCGGATACTTCGCCCGCAATTCCTGCGCGCGGGCTTCGTTGCGCACCGCCGCACGGATGCGGAGGTGATCGCCTTGCGTGTTAACAAGGGCATTCAGGGTGGCTTGGCCGTTGTTTCCGGCAGCTCCGATCAGCAGTATGGTTTCGTTTTTCATGGCAGTACTCCTAAGTTAAAAATCGGTATCCACAGACAGTCTTTGTTCAATAAGGCAGATCAAACAGCAGGAACTCCGCCTGGCTTGCCTGGCCTATGCTCAGGCTTGCAATGTCCTTGATCTTGAGTGCGTCACCGGTGGTCAGCTTCTGGCCGTTGACTTCCAGTGCGCCACGGATCAGGTGCAGATAGGCGGTACGGCCGGGTTTGATCTCATAGGCGATGGCATCGTCCTGATCCAGAATGCTGGCAAACAGCAGCGCATCCTGATGAATTACGACGGAACCATCGCGACCATCCGGCGAGGCGATCAGGCGCAGTTGCCCCTGCTTGCTTTCCACAGGAAAGTGCTTTTCCTCATAGCCAGGGTCGATGTCCTTGGCGCTGGGCTCTATCCAGATCTGCAGAAAGTGCACGCGCTCGGTTTTTGAGTGGTTGAACTCGCTGTGGCGCACACCGGTGCCAGCACTCATGCGTTGCACATCGCCGTAGCGGATGACCGAGCCGTTGCCCATGCTGTCCTTGTGCTCAAGCGCGCCGCTCAGGACGTAGCTGATGATTTCCATGTCACGGTGGCCGTGGGTGCCGAACCCGGTGCCGGGGGCAATGCGGTCTTCGTTGATGACGCGCAGGTTGCCCCAACCCATGTGGGCCGGATCGTGGTAACCGGCAAAAGAAAAACTGTGGAAGGACTTGAGCCAGCCGTGGTCGGCATAGCCCCGGTCGTGTGATGCGCGCAGTGTCAGCATGGTGGCT
>ERZ1034421.84-NODE-84-length-17393-cov-36.458530_pt1 | contig 17393 bp, 12 predicted proteins | sample MGYA00520600_ERZ1034421 | MGnify/ENA primary metagenome ERZ1034421 (study PRJEB33736, sample SAMEA104288486) | Azolla rubra | place: Australia | collected 1985 | study: EMG produced TPA metagenomics assembly of the PRJEB19522 data set (Is there foul play in the... | reverse complement strand
TGTGCCTCCCAAACCTTTATTTGGCTGGGTTTAGAGGCGATTGTCGCCCCTTGAAGGGAATTTGTGTATTTATTAATCCCTTGTTTTCCAAACACCAATTACCATTATTCTGAGTCCTGAAATTATAGCTGAGTCCATCAATAATTAAGTTTGTATAGCAAAAAGGTACTTGCTCAGGACAGGTCACATAATAACGCTGATAATATTTTAGCTGCCAAAAAAGGTCAGAAGTACAAGGAACTGAATATACAGGGGGAAGCTTAAATGGATCTTCTGGGAGAGAACATCTTGGATTTCTCCAAACCAACTGGAAAGCTGGTAATCTCATGTATAAAAGAACGCCATGTATCTGAATGCCTTTATTACATTCATCATCAACTATTTTGATTTCAAATCCAATAGGTTTTCTTGCAAATGGGTCTGAGTAATTTGGCGGCTGCGGTGTGGCAGGAGTTGTATAAAAACTACCTCCGATATTTGTGAAATTGGGTTGGTCTGGAGTTCTAAGTATCTAAATAATTATTAATTTTATATTATTTAATAATGAATCCATAAGTGACCATGTTCCAGTAATATTCCTCCCTAGCCTAATTATAGGAGTTAGCTACAATTGGTTATCATCAAGATAATCATGAGTTTCTACTTCATTGACGACTAACTTATTCATTCCTTGAATGCGTTGATAAACACAGCTTAATAGTGCTAGGTGATATTGGTAGGAATAATTTTATTTATTTCATTATTTATCAAAATCTTAAGTTCTAACTCGCTCGTATGTATCCCAGTTTGTACCTATTGCTATCATTGGTGTTGAGAACTGTATCGATTGCCTGAAATCAGCGATTGTATATGATCCATCGGAAGCATTCGTTGTCAGATCCAATTCAAAGATGAAATCACTATTCAGATCGATTGCGGTTAGTGCGCTTTCTAAGGTTATTGAATCGTCGTTAAACATAATGCCATTATTATCTATTCTCGTTCCATCATCAGTAATTGTCATAAGTAGGTAGACAAAAATCAACATAACTATATAACATACTTGAAATCCTTGCGATTGATTCCGCTTTGCTGCATTCGCCATGACATAGTTATACATTTTTCCGCCCAACTACTTATCTATTCTACTTCCAGAACTCACCAGTGCCTTACCACTTCCAAACAGGCTGATTATCGGTACGGTAATATTTTCTTTTAAATCATTAACGGTAACTGCAAACTGTTTTTGATAGCTCCAATTATTACCATCTAAAGTCTGAACTCTAATGCTGTAACGAGATTTAGTTTCATAGTAGACCTATTGCAAAATTGTTTCTGTGGTATGATAGACAGTCTTATATTTTATGTATTTTTGGTGTTCTTTGGGCTCGCTAATTCAAACATAACCCTGTAACTCTAACTTTTGGCTAAAACAAAGACAGCCGACCATTTTAACATAAAATTAATTCTGCAATAGGTCTATTAAATAATAATCTAATGACTTTCTGGGGCTAGTCCACTGAACATTTAGCATTTTTTGGCTTTCTCTTCTCGGCTATCTTCTAGCAAAATTTCTGGGAGAGATACTTCTCCCAGAGACGATATCCAAGCTGTGGCTTTTAGCTAGTGGATGAGTAGAGAGAGATACTGCTGCTAGTTAATGTTAAGCCGATGGTTTCGTGAGTTGAAAAGGTTCTTATGGTCATATAATTACATTCGAATATAACTATATTATCCGATAAGGTTCAGGAGGATGCGATCACACTCCAAACACCAAGGCAAAAAGGAGATTAAAAATACTCTCCTTAATCATTAGGGATTGTTGTTGAATTTAGTCAAAGCTTTGTTGGCTGTTTTCCCGAAGAATCAAGGGTTTTGGAGGCGGATCATTGGGGAATTTAGGGAAGATTTAGTCAGTCCGAAAAATCGTAGTGCCCGAAATGCAGTGGGTGACCTGAGATTCGAACTCAGAACCAGCGGATTAAGAGTCCGATGCTCTACCGTTGAGCTAGTCACCCTTACTAAAACCTATAGTAGCAGACTTTTGACGCTGCCGCTAGTGTTGCAGTTAAAAAACTGGTTCAAGGGGGAATTTGATTGTGAAAGTGATGTGATTATCTGCGTTTACGACATTAATTGAGCCGTTTAGATGTTCCATAATTGGTTTCACCAAAGCCAGTTCTAGTCCAGAATCCCTAGATTTCCAGGGAGCATTGTTGGTAAAATGATAAAATGGCTGAAAAACCCTTGTTAATTAATGGTTGGGAATCTCGACATCGGAATAACAGACTTTTAACTCTACTGTGTCTGCACTCAAGTTAGCTGAGATGGTAATTGATTCACCTGCGGGGATGAATTTGCAAGCATTTTTGAGCAATTATGTGATAATTTGTTCAAGGTTGGTAATGTCTGTTTCTAAAGGTGGCAGGTTTGGGGCAATATTTAACCTTAAGTTTTATTTCTGACAATTGGCAACATCCCGAAAGGATTCAACAATGGGAGTTAGCCAAGTTTGCAAATCAATGGCAATTAATGTTGGGGGTTCCGGTTCAGTTTTTAGATATGTTAGTGTGAGTTAATAGTCGACTAATTGATTTTCGCGTCCAGATTCATTATGTAAACTTTGTAAGAGTTGTGGTACTAATTCAATATCTAAAATACCGTTGGGTGTGAGAAAACCTTCTAAAGTTTGAGCCGCAAGACTAATACTAGTAACGGGTGTGCGCAGTTCTTGGGAAAAGGTTTTGAGGAATTCGTTTTTGTGACGTTCTCGTTTTTCTAGTTCTTTTACTTATGCTTTAGTTTTCTCATGGAGTTGAGAGTGACGAGTTGCGCTCGCACATTTATTAGCTATTTACTGTACTAAGGATATCTCCAATTGCTAGAAAGTTTCTTCTATCGATTTGATTAACCAAATATTGCCTAAAACTCCTTTAGCATCAAAAATCAGACAAGCAAGTTGGCAAACGACTTTTATTTGTAAATTCCACCCAGGAATAATTTCTAAAGATTGGAAAAATTCTTTTTGTAATAATGACTAATAAACTTGGGGAAAGTCTGAAATCTCTCTAGTTAATCCCTGTCCATATTGCAAAACTGTTGGAACTATATTCACTGCTAACTGTAACTGATCTTTGGTAGATATTATACAGTTATATTTGACATCTTTCTAGTTCTAATAATTGAGCCAATTCTTGAACTGCGGTTCGTAGGACTTGGTTAACATCCAGATAGTTGCAGATTTTCTGAGTAATTCTTCGCACAATTCCTTGGAAATTCTGCATCTGATTTAATTGTGATCTGTACTGTTCTTGTTGTAATTCTAGTTGTTTTTGTAGATATCTTACCTGTTATTGTAGTTCTGCTTGCTGAGTAGCAATACCGATTTGCAGAGCGATCTGTTTGAATAGGTCCATTTATTCTTGTTGCCATTTTCGCGTTTCTCGGCATTGTTGAGCAATTAAAAGTCCCCATAAATTTTGCTGTAATAAAGTTGGGACTACTAGATCAGCTGACACTTGTATAGAGGCGAGAAAATCTATTTAGTAAGGGTATAAACCTGTGTTATAAATAAATATCTTCACTAACATGAATATAACCACGTTTATAAAATTCTTGAAGCTGAATATCAAAACAGGAATCTTGGATTTTATGACCGAGTAGGGAATCGCCAGCCATAATTGTTGGTTCAGCCAGAATTACTCCACTATTTTCAGTTTGGAAATAGTAAATTAGGATGCGATCAAAATCCAGTAAATGACGGATTTCTTTAACTGTTTGCTGGAGAATAATCTCTAAATCTTAACATTGACTAATCTTATGGGCAATTGCTTCTAGTAGTCTCTCACTTTCTGCTGTCATTCTTCCAGCTTTTTCTAAATAATTTGGAAGAAGTAATATTGCTGGTAGTACCAATCAATCTGTAAGTTCTAGAATTTAGATCTCGCAATGGAGTTAAAGTGGGACTCCAGCAATTATTGACACCTTGTAAATGCAAACATTGTTTATAGGAAATTGTTTTTCCCAACCGCACACAATCAGCATAACGTTTACGCACCCTAGCAGCATCTACAGGTGAAAGAATATCCTCTGGTTTATTACTGCGCAGTTCCTCTGAGGGAATACCAAGCTATCTCTCATGGGTGGGATTAAGTGCTAGATACTGAAAATCTCCCTCTTCCAAAACATCGACAATAAATGGACCTCTTGCAAAATTGTTTCTGTGGTATGATAGAGAGTTTTAGATCTTATGTATGTATTTTTGGTGTTCTTTGGGCTCCCTAATTCAAACATAACCTTGTAACTCTAAGTTTTGGCTAGAACAAAGACATTGTGCCACTATAACATATAATTAACTCTGCAAGAGGTCTAATATAGATGTTTGCACAAAATTGTACATACTTGCTAGAAACTGCTCACTACTGCTTGTTTCATCGAGTTGTGTTCTGTACCGAAAAAAGTCTGCCTGGGTGCTGTGCTGTGTTGGTCAACTTGGGGATAGATTCAACTGAATTGATTTTCATGAGAGACCTTATTTGATTTGATATTTCTGACTCTTATAGGCGCTCTCTTGGTATTAATTTTGGTGACAAAAACCCCCTAGCAGCTAAAGCTAAGTATTGTTCAGATTTGACTCATGGATATTTATTTCTCTAATTTTTAACCGAAATATCGTTAAGCGAATAGGTGTAAACGCAAGCATTGCTGCTGGTTACAGACAACAATTTATCTGACGTGCGTAAAACTATACTGAATGTTTGTCAATTATGTTTTAACATTCTTGCATATACTGAGTTATAAATCAGAAAAATCTTCATAATTGTTAAAATTCCTCATATTTCCCCGAATATTTGTAATGGGTAATTGGTAACGACAAAATGTCTTTGACAGACTATTATCTTTCCGTACAGCGCTACACTCTACCCTTTCTCACTCTACCCTTTCTCACTTATGAACGAAACAACTTGTAAGCGGTGATTCCTGTGAGGACTCCTACATTCAACCAAGTAATAGCTAAACCGACAACTTCCCCTGAAAATAACTGTGTGAAGCGGCGCGAAAATATACCTATAATCGAACCAACTGGTAAAGCCACAGCCCAAATTGCTTAATTCAGGAATATCCAAGACTATCCCCAGTGGAGTCATGAAGGAATTACTAACCACCATTGTGCTACTCCAATCACCAAGCTGCCAATACCCCCGGAAATAATTCCAAAGACGATTGTAAAAGATAACAATTCTGTTGATGGTACATACCAGCCTATAGTACCGCCGCCAATGGCGGTAATTAGAGTACCCAACCTAAGACTGTTGATAGTATCCAGCGGAAAGGAAAGATAGTTTGTCTGAGTATATAACTTTAGGGGAATGCGAGCGTAAATCCACCCACAACAGCTTCTAGGATTCCCACATCAGGCCTTTCACCAATTTCAATCGAAAATAAACTTAAGAAAAAACCACTTAAAGTAGTGAAACTCCACAGTAACGTAAAAGTAAAGATATTAAACTTAGTTTTTAATAATGCTAATTGCATCACAATTTTTTTAAATGTAAAGGTTGAACTGCTTTGGTAGAAAACAAATCTAAAAAGCCTTACGCCGCTTTTAAGGAGATTCAGGAGCAATATAACCCCATCAACTTTCCCAATAGAAAAAAGAAAAACCTGCAAAAAAAATTGTGATCACCTTTACTGGAGTGAATTCCATCACGCACAATTTGCACTTGTTCTTGAATTCGTTTAATATCCACAGGACTGATAGTAGTTACCGTTGAAATCCTAATACTAACAGGAATCTTAATCATTGCATATTGTACCGCAGGTTTTTCTATTTCTGCAACGAAAGAGTTCTTATCATCTCGATATACCTGCAAAATCAACTCATCGACTAAACCTTTATTTACCCAATTTTCCTAATCTTGCAAATAATATTTATAGGCATAATACTGAAAATTAGGAAAAAGAGATATTTTCAAATGGGGTTTAATTGCTTTAATAGCTTGACTGATTCTCACCATAAAATCAGCAATTCCATTTGCCCGCCACCGCATCCATTCGGCTGCGAAAGGCTCATCAAGTGGATTCTTACCTAAATGTTCCTTTTGGTAAAGTTTAACAGTATATGTATATGTATCATAACTAAATTGTACCGACATACCAAAGTAGTCATCAACTTGAATCCCAGCCACATCATAATTTTTGACAACTTCTAAGATTAAATTTTGAATAAGTTCCTGCACCTGGGGATGAAGAGGATTTAACCAAACTTGCCGATTAAAAACACCATTATTCTCAACTTCTTACGGCAGAATTTCATTAATGGAATTAATACCTTTTTGCAAAATTGCTAACCATTATGAGTGTAACTTTGCCAATGGACAATTAGGTAGAGTCATGAACCCATATTCAAACCAAGGAATAATATTTATATCTTTAGTTTTTGACGAATTTACCAACTTTGCTAAAGTATCCTTACCACGATGCATAAAACTTATAAAAGGTTGAATTGCATCACCTGTAACAGTTTGGGCAACAGCACTTTTACAAGAAGTGTAACCTCTGTTCTAGACTACTGGATAATTAGTATTAAAATTCAACGATGCTAATTGATCAATAGCACGGTGAATACCCCAAGGGACAAAAAGCATACCACTGGCAACATTAATCAATCAAAGACCGCAAATTTCTGTAGTCAAAGAAATTACTTTCTGAGAAGACACAGAAGTAGAAGAAATTGGAAATGCTGTTAAACTAAAGATAAGTCCTAAACACAGACAAAATAAAAAATAACGACGGAATACCCTCTTCATTTGCAAATTAAACTTACTATTCTCCTAGTATATATAACTACAAAATAAAATTATATGTGTCAGGATTATGTAATGATATGAAGACTCTTTAGAAAGAAATCAAAAAGGCACAAAATAGATGTAGTAATCATTCAGACATAAAGCACTATCCTTAATACTTACGTAACGTGCCTATACTTTAGCATCAAATTAAAATCTTTCCACACCTGCAAACTGCTGAATTGATACTTTCGCAGCTTCTCCACAAGTGCGCGGTGTAGGGAATATCTTACCAGGATTAGCCAAACCTCGAGGATTAAAAACTTGCTTTACCCATTGCATAGTTTCTAAATCAGCCTGACTAAACATATCTGGCATATAGCATTTTTTATCCGCACCAATACCATGTTCACCAGAAATGCTACCACCTACTTTCACACAAAGTTTAAGTATTTCTCCTCCCGCTTCTTCAACTTTCTCGAACTCTCCCGCTACAGATTTATTAAATAAAATCAAGGGATGAAGATTTCCATCACCAGCATGAAATACATTCGCAATACGATAACCATATTTTTGACTGATAGCTTCAATTTCCTTTAACACATAAGGTAATTGCGTCCGAGGAATTACACCATCTTGAACATAATAATCAGGGCTGATATGTCCCGCAGCAGCAAAAGCAGCTTTTCTACCCTTCCATAATTTTAATCTGGTTTCTGGGTCAGTAGCAGAAGTAATATTACGCGCTCCATTTTTCTGACAAATTCCTGCTACCCGCTGTTTATTGACTGCGACTTCTACATCTAAACCATCAATTTCTACTAATAAAATTGCTGCTGCATCACGGGGATAACAATTAGTAGCGACAACATCTTCGACAGCATTAATACTAATATTATCCATCATTTCCATGCCAGCAGGAATAATGCCGGCACTAATAATATCGGAAACACTTGCTGCGGCAGCATTAACAGTATTAAAGTCTGCCAAAAGTACACAAATTGATTCCGCACTTTTGAGAATTTTCAAAGTTATTTCTGTAGCAATTCCTAAAGTTCCTTCCGAACCGACAAATACACCAGGTAAATCATAACCAGGCATTTCAGGAATTTGTCCACCGACATCAACAATAGAACCATCAGGAAGTACGAGTTTTAAACCCAAAACATGATTAGTAGTCACACCGTATTTTAAACAATGTACTCCCCCGGAATTTTCGGCAATATTTCCACCAATAGAACAGATTATTTGACTAGAAGGGTCAGGTGCAAAGTAAAAACCAGCACCGCTTACAGCTTGTGTTACCCAACTATTAATTACCCCTGGTTGAACAACAGCAAGGTGATTCCGTAAATCAATGCTGAGGATTTCTCGCATTAGAGCAGTGACAATTAACACTGAATTTTCCGATGGTAAAGCGCCACCAGATAAACCCGTACCAGAACCTCGTGCAATGAAAGGAACGGAGTATTGATTACATATTTTTACAACTTCTGCTACCTGTTCTGTAGTTCTGGGTAAAACTGCTACTGGAGGAGTTTGACGATAGCTGGTTAAACCGTCACATTCATAAGTAAGGAGTTCTTCTTTGCGTTTAACTACACCTTTTTCACCAATAACAGCGATAAATTTTTTGATGATGGGTTTCCAGTTGATTTGTTTTTTATCTTGGGTAAGCATAGAGTTTTGATTATGAGTGATTTACTGGTGTGACAAGGTTGTAATTATGTCACTAGAATAATAGTACCAGTTTTAGAAGGAGTAAATTTTAGAGGATGTTTGAAAAGTCCACCAGTTCCGGGAATTCAAAATTCAAAATTCTGATCGTTCAGGCCTGTAGTCTATTTTAAATAGTTGCTCTATTTAGTCCAAAATCAAGATATTAGGTTCATCATTAACAATGAGAATTTTTTGAGTCATACCATTTTGGATTGGAGGTCAATGTTGCCTAGTCGGAACATCCTTAGTAAAGCTGGATTAAATTGTCTAATTTGTCCGTTAATATCAGTAATAAGTAGTCTATCTGCTAGATTGTCAATAATAGCGGTCAGGTCAGCGAATGTTGTTTGCAGTTCTGCGTCTGCCTCTTACCGTCGTAAGCGGGATAGGACTAATAGCCTACTACCTCTATCAACCGACTCAAAAAAATGTGTAAAAGCAGATATTAATTAAAGGATCTCTGCGATCGCGCACGGTTTTAGATGTGCCAATGGTGATCGCAGCCCATATCCTCTCTTTGGCTCTCAAAGTTACACAAATTAAGGCATTATGGCAAGGAAGAATTGGTAAGTGTAGCAATTGATTTCCACTAAAAATGCTCATTGATGTGTCATCCTACTTTTGTCCAATATATACTAAAAACGGTTTAAAAGTTTGATTCTGAAGGTTCGCGGAGCGTCTCTGAAAGAGATAGTGAAGAATCATAGTGAAGAATCTCCGAGATACTTCGCTGCATTACGTGAGGTATGGCTTACGCCTGCCCTATCAATATGACATAAGTCGAAGTCTCACCCGTTTGTAGTATACTGATACTACTTTTACCTAACACCAAAATTAGTGAGTATTCATTGATCACAATTTAAGATAAAAGCAATTTTTCTCACCGAGAATAACTACTTAAAGTTATTTAAAATTTGTCTAAAAGAGAAAGAACATTAGCCAGGACTTATGTCGTTATTTTATCGGTGCTCTTGTTGTGATCAACTAATTTTTCTAAACTTGAGTATTGTTCTAGTTTTTCCCCCTTTGTTTCTTAGTGACAAAACGCCCCTTCTTCTTCAGCAACAACCTTTAATACTTACTAATGAATGGCATTAAGTGTTAAGTGTTTATAATTATTACCTTTTTTATACTGCTTGGCTGGTATTATTAACGTGTGATGTGATAGGTAGGTTATACGCTTGAGTTAAAAGAGTATAAAAATTTATCCCCTCCATCTCATGACAAAGGGGGTGAAAAGTTTAAGCAGTGAAATACTTCGCTACAGGGTGATAAGTAATAATCGCCGTCGTAGACTGTTCAGGATATAACTGTTCACTTTCATCCATGAACATCTTCATCCTGTCAGTTCCCAACAACTCCAACTGCTTAAACTGATCCTGAATATTCGGACAAGCAGGATAGCCAAAACTATACCGAGAACCTTGATAACGCTGCGCCAACATATCCCGAATATTATCCGGTTCAGCATCACCAAAACCCAACTCCCGGCGAATTCTGGCGTGAGTCCATTCCGCCAAAGCCTCCGCCACCTGCACCGCCACACCATGGAAATACAGGTAATCAGTGTATTGATTATCAGCAAATAACTTTTGTGCAAACTCTGTCGCCACTTCCCCCACAGTCACCGCTTGCATTGGGAAAACATCAATTATTCCCGACTCCTTCGGTGCAAAGAAATCTGCAATACAATATCTTCTCCCAGAACGTTGACGGGGAAACTCAAAACTAGCAATTTGTTGTGATTGATTTTCTACATCATATATATGTAGAGAATTTCCCTCAGACTGACAAGGGAAATAGCCATAAATCACCTGAGGATGTAACAAATTTTCTTCAATAATTCGCTGTTTCCAACCTTCTAAAATTGGATAAACCTTCTCAGCTAAAAACGCCTGATATTCCTCTTTAGATTGTTCCTTCAGCTTGCGGAATTGCCACTGTCCAGCCACCAAAGCTTGCCAATCCAAGTACCAGAGTAATTCTTCTAAAGAAATATCATCAGGTTGTAAAAATTGCGTTCCCCAAAAAGGTGGTTGAGGACGCTCAATATCTATTGCTACAGCCTCAGAACGATGGGTATCTATTTCCTTCGGTTCAGCAGCTACTTGATATTTAAAAGTATTCTCTACTATTTCTTGATGCCTATGGGTTGATTCTTCAGATCCTCCTAATTCATCTAGAAATCCTTTTAAATCATCCCAATTACCTGCATTTTTGGCTGGCATTAATTTATCCATGAAATGCAAATCACAAAAAGCATCTTTGCCATAAACAACTTTACCTTTATAAGTTCCTTGACAATCTTGATTTACAAATTTAGGAGTTAAAGCCGCACCACCTAAAATTACAGGAATAGTAATTCCTTGTTCATTGAAGACCTGCAAGTTTTCTTTCATGAAAGAGGTAGATTTCACCAGTAAACCACTCATGGCAATACAATCAGGTTTATGCTGTTCATAAGCTTGAATGATATTTTCTACTGATTGCTTAATTCCCAAATTAATCACCTTGTAACCATTATTTGACAAGATAATGTCCACCAGGTTTTTACCAATGTCGTGAACATCCCCTTTTACTGTCGCAATGACAAAAGTTCCCTTAGCATTATTACCAGATTCTGATTTTTCCATGAACGGTTCAAGATAAGCAACCGCAGTTTTCATGGTTTCCGCCGATTGTAAAACAAAAGGTAATTGCATTTGTCCAGAACCGAACAATTCACCAACTACTTTCATTCCATCTAACAGGAAAGTATTGATGATTTCTAAGGGAGGATATTGTTCTAAAGCTTTTGTCAATTGTGCTTCTAAACCAATCCGTTCACCGTCGATAATATGAAATTTTAAACGTTCTTCGATTGGTAAAGTTTCATCAAAGCTGGTCTTAGGTTTAGTTTTGACTCCTGCAAAAATGCTTGTTAGTTCTCCCAAAGGATCATAAATGCATACATCACCATCAAATTTCCGTTCATCGTAGATTAACTGACGGCAAACTTCTTGATGCTGAGATTCAATTTTAGCAAGTGGTAAAATTTTGCTGGCGCTAACAATTGCGGCATCCATTCCCGCAGTCATCGCTTCATGTAAAAACATTGAGTTCAAGACAATACGCGATGCTGGGTTTAAACCAAAAGATATATTAGAAACACCCAAGATTATATGACATCCAGGCAATTCTTGACGAATACGGCGAATTGACTCGATTGTGGCTTTACCATTTTTCCGATCTTCTTCAATCCCTGTAGAAATCGGTAAAGCCAGAGTATCAAAAAATATTTCTGTGGGACCAATACCATACTCTACGGCTTGGCGATAAGCACGTTGAGCGATCAGAAATTTTTTCTCTGCTGTTCGCGCCATGCCATCTTCATCAATTGTACCAATAATAACACCAGCGCCGTATTTCTTGGCTAATTCCAGCACCTTCAGAAAGCGCGGTTCACCGTCTTCATAGTTGGTAGAATTGAGTAAACATTTACCACCAGCAACTTTTAACCCCGCTTCCATTTTTTCCCATTCGGTGGAGTCGAGCATTAATGGTAAAGTCACATTATTGACAACGCGGGAAACTAACTCGTGCATATCACGCACGCCATCACGCCCTACATAATCAACGTTAATATCTAAAATGTGTGAGCCTTCTTTAACTTGCGATCGCGCCATGGACACCAAACCATCCCAATCTTCCGCGTTCAGTAAATCACGGCATTTTTTAGAACCACTGGCGTTAAGACGTTCACCGACTATCAAGAAAGAATTATCTTGCTGGTAGGGTTGAGTAGTATAAATTGAAGCTGCTGCTGGTTCTAAACTCGGTTGTCTAACTTTCGGTTTTAAATCTTGAGCAATTTCTGCTAATTGTTGAATATGTTCAGGTCTTGTCCCACAGCAACCCCCAATCACTTGGACACCTAAATCTTCAATAAAGTGCATTAACGCCATCCGTAATTCTACAGGTGTAAGCTTGTAATGTGCTTGACCACCAACGTTTTCTGGTAAACCTGCATTGGGAATACAAGAAACTACGAAGGGCGAATGTTCTGATAAATACTTGATATGTGGTTTCATCAAATCGGGACCAGTAGCACAGTTTAAACCGAGAATATCAATGGGATAAGGTTCTAAAATCGTCATAACAGCAGCAATTTCTGTACCTACCAGCATTGTACCCATGGTTTCCATAGTCACGGAAACCATTAAGGGTCTTCTTTCACCTTTTTTGCCAAAAACTTCCTCAATAGCATTCAACGCCGCTTTAATTTGCAGCACATCTTGGCAAGTTTCCACCAAGAATAAATCAACACCACCATCAAACAAAGCTTCCGCTTGTTCGGCGAAAGAGGCTTTCATGGTGTCAAAGTCAATATGTCCCAAGGTAGGGAGTTTGGTAGTCGGTCCAATAGAACCAGCAACAAAGCGGGGTTTTTCAGTGGTAGAAAATTCGGAGGTGATACTTTTAGCTAATTCTGCTGCTTTCTTACTGAGATAATAAGCTTGGTCTGCTAAGTCGTATTCTGCCAGAACTATGGACATAGCACCAAAGGTGTCAGTTTCAATAACATCAGCACCAGCGGTGAGAAAGTCACGGTGAACTTGGGCTACAGCTTCCGGTTTACTATGAACCAAATATTCGTTACAACCTTCATACTGTGCGCCGCCAAAATCTTCTGCTGTCAGGTTTTGGGTTTGCAGGTTAGTTCCCATCGCACCGTCAAAAACGATAACGGGACGTTCTGGACTATGTAGCCTTTTTAGGAAGGGATGTGTCATATTTATTGTCTGAGAAACAATTTAGTTAATCTGGTAATAATAGACGTATATTTATTATTTTCCAAAATCTTGACACTGGACGTAAAATTGACAGAAATAAAATATTTTAATGCTTAAAAGTATCTTTCAACAAAGCCCCGTTACATTGGGTTTTTGCTGGTAATTTTATTTTGTATCTACCACAACCTGAATATTAAGAATGTTAAAATAAATCTACAGACAGAGGGAGAGGTAAAAAAATACTTACACCTCACTAGTATGAAATTATACCTTTTTCCGACAGTCAAAGTATTACTTTTCATGCCAGCAATTTTATCATTATTTAGATATATGAGATTTAGAGATTGGGCATCTAGAGTCACGCTCATTTTTTTCATGTTTGCTACTCTGATTTTGGTAGTATTTATGAGTGGGTCAAGACAGATACAAAGTCATAGCAATGCTTCCACTTCAGAAGCTACTGTTGGGAGTCAATATCCACAAGCACAATTTCCGTCAGTAATAACTACAGAGGAAAAAAAGCGAACTTTATCTAAAGCACCTATTAATAATCAAAATCAAATTAATAAAATTAATACCCAATACGCCACTACTACCGCTTTTTCCCAATATAAACCCAATTTAGCTAGGGCTGAAGTAGACCCTAGCAATTATGGAGAACGATATACCAAAGATGCTAATGGTGTACCACTAAATAATCAACCTCTGGTCGTACTCCATGAAACTAGTAATTCTGCTTCTAGTGCAGTTAACTTTTTTCAGACACCACACGATGATGAAAATGTGCAAGCAAGTTATCATGCGTTAATTACACTCGACGGCACAATAATTTACTTAGTACCACCAGACAAACGCGCATTTGGTGCAGGTAATTCTGTTTTTAAGGGTATTAATGGTATGGAAACTGTACAGACTAATCCCCAGTTACCACCATCTGTGAATAATTTTGCCTATAATGTTTCCTTAGAAACTCCTCGTGATGCTTGGGGAAAAACTAATATCGACCAACACAGTGGTTATACTGAGGTTCAATATGATTCTTTAGCTTGGTTAATTGCTCAAAGTCAAGTTTTAGATGATAGAATTACAACCCATCGCGCTGTAGATATTACTAATGGGAAAGTTGATCCGTTAAGTTTTGATTTTGATAAATTTTTTAAAAAATTGCATTCTTTTCGCGAGTTGAAAACTTTTAATAATGCGAAAAAGAGTTAGTAATTTATTTAAATTCTTTTTGTTCTTGAAGTTCTTTGACTAGAATATGTAGTTTTGTTGATTGATTCGTACATCCATCTTCATTAGGATGCGTTTGTTCTAATTTAATTACATGATTAATTGCTGTGTATTGATGGTTCTTGAGTTTTTCATATAGCAATTTATCACTTTTGTCATAATTATCTCCTTGTTTGAGGATACCAGCTTTCTTTTATTTCTGTTTCTAGTTTTGGACGTAGTTCCTTGTAACTTCACTCAAGCATACAGAAATCATAAACAAATAGCTCTAGCTATGATAAAACTAGAGCTTGATCAATGTGTGAAAATCCTAAATCCTACTTACTAAAACTATAAATCTGCTGTGTCTGCAAGTGGTCGCTCAAAGAAGAAGGTAGTACATCAGAATTAAATGCCTGCCGATCTAACTGTACTTGCAAATTAGTCAGAGGATCACTACCAGAAGAAATTAAGAAATCCAACTTCTGGACATAGGGTAAATTTAGTAATTGATCCAAAATCTGACAAATTGCTTGCAAGTAAGGATGACCCTTCTGTTCATACCAATTAGCGTCAGCAACTTTTGGCTGGTCAAATCCCAAATGAACAGTTAACGATGGCTTATCAAATAAGGCAACTCGTAACGGACGTGCTTCTTCTTGTAAAAGTAAATGATTCGTTTTTGCTAAATGCCGAAGTTTCTCTAAACGTTCATAGCGTTGCGTCACTGAATCTGGTTCATCTTCCCAGTGTAATGCTACTGTCACCAGATAAGTTTGTAACAACATATGTCCCAACTTTTTGGCTTTTGTAGCTAGGTAAGAACAGTTATAATCATTGGCTTCAATTAACAAAGGCACTCGATCTACAACTTCCAAACCATAGCCCTTGACACCAGCAATTTTACGAGGATTATTGGTAATCAGACGGATTTTTTTAATACCCAAATCCATGAGTATTTGCGCCCCCATTCCATAATCGCGCAAATCAGCAGGAAAACCTAAACGCTCATTAGCTTCCACGGTATCAAGTCCCATATCCTGCAACGAGTAGGCTTTGAGTTTATTAATCAAGCCTATACCCCGTCCTTCTTGACGCAGGTAAACAACCACACCTTGACCAGCATTTTCAATCATTTTCAATGCGGAATTTAACTGCATTCTACAGTCACAGCGTAAAGAACCTAAAGCATCACCCGTCAAACATTCGGAGTGCATCCGCACCATCACAGGCTCATCTTGAAAGTTTGCTGGGTCGCCCTTGATGATCGCTACATGGTCAGTATTATCTAAAGTGTGGCGGTATCCGTAAATATCAAATTGTCCAAATTGACTGGGTAGCTTGGTAACGATTTCTCGATACACCAGGCGATCGTTTTGGAGACGATAGCTGATAAGATCGGCAATGCTAATAATTTTAAGTTTATGCGTTTTAGCATATTCGATTAACTGTTGTAATCTTGCCATTGAACCATCAGGATTTTGAATTTCACAAATTACCCCAGCGGGGTATAATCCTGCTAGTCTTGCTAAATCAACTGCTGCTTCTGTGTGTCCTGCCCGTTTGAGTACACCTCCAGCTTTAGCCCGAATCGGGAAAATATGCCCAGGACGTCGTAAATCCAGCGGCTGTGTGGCAGGGTTGAGGGTAACTTGAATAGTACGGGCGCGGTCTTCTGCGGAAATGCCAGTGCTAACGCCCAAGTGAGGACCAGCGTCAATGCTGACAGTAAAAGCAGTCTGGTTAGTATCTGTGATGTTACTGACCATTAATGGTAAGTCTAGTTCATCCAGGCGCTCGCCCGTCATGGCTAGACAAATTAGCCCTCTGGCTTCTACCGCCATGAAATTTATCATGTCGGGGGTGGCAAATTGGGCAGGACAAATTAAATCGCCTTCATTTTCTCGATTTTCGTCATCTACCACCACAATCACACGACCCGCTTTGAGGTCGGCTAAAGCGGCATCAATAGAATCAAATTCAAAGGCTTGGCTAGTCTTAGGCTGTGACACAGAAAATTTCCAGCTACCAACGTAAATTTTTTTAACAATTTCTTATTGTAAATTGTAGCTTGTTTATCGAAACCAGATATTATCTGAAATAAGTAATATATCTTTTGCTTGACAAATAATTAGTTCATACATACTATTAAGGGTATAAAATCTAATATACATAGAGTGTAAAGCTATGGATTAGACCTCGTTACAGAATTAATTTCTTGTTACTCCGTTCCCACTAAAAGAATAAGATCATAGTAATGGGGTAGAGGGATAATGCTTCTGCGTAAGGTGGAATCCCATACCCCTAATTTGATACTGGTAAGGGAGTAAACTAAGGGTTTGGCCTTGTTTTAGCCAAAACTTAGAGCTACATAATGTTTGAATTTACTGATCGCAAAGAACACCAAAAATATCTAAAATCTAAAACCCTCTACCATACCAAATAAATAATTTTGCAAGAGGTCTATTGTTTATTTTCCAAGACTCCTACGTTGTCACGCTGCTACTAGTTCCTTTCCAATTAATAGGTTCAGTCACCATAAAATCTAACATATACTTACTAGCTTATTTTCGGAAATATGTCACTCGGTATACTTCTGACTGCCTATTTTTCCTAACTCCTTGAAAAATGGGCAAACTGGGAGATTGAACATTGACCATTATCGAATGCCTATTCCCTTCCCAGTATGAAATTAGGGGTATGGGATTCCACCTTACGCAGAAGCATTATCCCTCTACCCCATTACTATGATCTTATTCTTTTAGTGGGAACGGAGTAGTTTGATCAGAAAAACTAAAACTTCTCTAAATTCTTAAATTTCGATTAATAGTTCTACTTCTTGTTTACCTTGCAACGTCCCTGCTGCAGGTTCTTGACAGCGCTCTTCAATACTCCCAAATAGTTTTTTCAACTCGACTATAGT
>ERZ1034421.82-NODE-82-length-17631-cov-2.380234_pt1 | contig 17631 bp, 13 predicted proteins | sample MGYA00520600_ERZ1034421 | MGnify/ENA primary metagenome ERZ1034421 (study PRJEB33736, sample SAMEA104288486) | Azolla rubra | place: Australia | collected 1985 | study: EMG produced TPA metagenomics assembly of the PRJEB19522 data set (Is there foul play in the leaf... | reverse complement strand
TGATCAGCTCAATATCCGAGGTGATATTGTGCTCGGCACAGAAATCCAGCATCTCCTGGGTTTCGCGCAGGCCGCCGATCAGCGAGCCCGCCAATGCGCGGCGCTTGAAAATCAGATTGCCGACATTGGGTGACGGGTGCGGGCTGTCTGGCACGCCGACCAGGCAATGTGTGCCATCCCGTTTCAGCAAGGCCGTGTATTGATCCAGATTATGCGGCGCCGCCACGGTATTCAGAATGAAGTCGAAGCTTTCCGCGTGCTTGGCCATTTCTTCCGGATTCTTGGAGATCACCACTTCATCCGCCCCCAGGCGCTTGGCGTCTTCCACCTTGCTTGCCGAGGTGGTGAACAGCACTGTATGCGCACCAAAGGCATGGGCAAACTTCACCGCCATGTGACCCAGGCCGCCCAGGCCGACCACGCCTACCTTGTGACCAGGCCCCACCTTCCAGTTGCGCAAGGGAGAGTAAGTCGTGATGCCTGCGCAGAGCAGGGGGGCGACGGCTGCCAGCTCCAGCTTTTCCGATACCTTGAGCACAAAGCGCTGCTCCACCACGATCAGGTTGGAATAGCCACCATAGGTCGATTGCCCCGGCATTTGCTTGTCCGGCGAGTTGTAAGTAAATACGGCGTGGTTGCAATATTGTTCCAGGCTGTCTTCACAGTCCGGGCAACTGCGGCACGAATCCACCAGACAGCCGACGCCTGCCAGATCGCCCGCCTTGAATTTGGTCACGGCGCTGCCGACCTTGGTCACACGGCCGACGATTTCATGCCCCGGCACCATGGGGAAGGTCGAATTGCCCCATTCATCGCGCACCTGATGCAAGTCCGAATGGCAAACGCCGCAAAACAGAATCTCGATTTCGACATCATTGGCGCCAACCTCTCGGCGCTCAAAACTGAAAGGGGCCAATGGTTTCTTGGGATCGTAAGCGGCATAACCAATTGCTTTTGCCATAGGGAAAACCTCCGCAGAATGAGTAGTAAATGGAAGAGACTGTGCCGAACGGCACAACGTCATATGGGACAGTATGCAATAGTCTGATGTTCCAATAAATGATGCAGTGTTGAAATCAGAATTCCGGAAATGGAAACAATCTTTTATAAGCTGGCATCGTGTTTGACATCGCTTGACTACGCTTTCTGCGGCAAGGGCATTCGGGTTCAACTGCTTATGCGTTTTAAGGGCAGTCGATGAAACCGAGCTTCAGATTTTATTTGTATATCGCCATTCTGTTTTCGCAAACCTCATGTGGAATCCTGCCGTACATAAATTGTACGGATGGTAAAAAAGTCCATGTGGGCATGACGCAGGATGAAGTGGTAAAGCTGATGGGTGATCCCTACTTTGTCAGCCTCAGCAAAGCCTCGGTTGTCTTTGGTTGGCAGGATAAAGAAGATGTGCGCCAAGTGAAGAATAACCTCAAGGTCACCATTAATCCCCAAACCAAGCTCATCACAGATGTAGAAGGGACCTGTGCTAAATGACGAAAATAATATTCCCCTTAACGTTGCTTTTTGGCATAAGTCTTCAGAATGCTATGCCTGCGCTCGCCGATCCCGTGGTCGGCATGCCATTCAATGTGAAGGGCGAGCGCCTGGATGTTACGCCACCGCCCGACTGGAAGATTATCTGGATGGAGGGTGACCCCAAAGGCGAATACCTAGTGGAATACGCACCGCCAGGGGAGGATGTCGAGAACTGGAAAACGGGACACCTTTCGATAGTCAGAAAGCCGTTTCCGTCGGCGCAGACCATGAAGGAAATCCGCGATGCCAAGCTCAAGGTGGCTGATGTGGCGCTGATCGGCATGGTCAAGCGCATCTCCGGCGGCTGTGCCGGTTACGAAGAAGTCACCATGCGCACCAGCAATGCCAACGGGCTTTATCTCGCGCTTGGTGGCGGGTTTTGCAGCAAGCCATCTGACAACGCGCCGCTGGGGGAGGGCGCATTCGTCGGGTTTTATGAAAGCAAAAATTTCATCTACAAGGTGCAGTACAGCTGGCGCCCGCAGTCTGATGCGGAAAAGCAGAGTTCGCTATGGGGCATTGATGCCGCACATGCCAAGCTGTATCGCGAGTCCCTCAAATCGGCTGCGCTGTGCGATGAAAGCAAGAAAACCTGCAAAACGCGCTATCTGCCCTGATTAGGCTTTCTGCCGCGGCATTTACCCCTTGCCCGGGCAAAAAAAAAGCCCCTCATGCCAAAAGGATGAGGGGCTTTTTTCATGCCTGAAAATCAGGCGATTGCCGCAATAGCTTTTCTGACACCTGCTGCATACGCCGGATCAGCTTTTTCAAACTGGGCCAGCACACGGGCCTGGATATCGGCATTTGCTTGCGACAAGCCACCGGCAATGTTGTTGCACAACTGTTGCTTCTGGTCATCGTTCATCAAGCGGAAGAGGTCACCGGCCTGCGTGTAATAATCCTCTTCGCCCTGGTCGTGGTAGCCAATCCAGGCTTGTTCCAATACCGGCATCGGTGGTGGTGCAAATTCCGCTGCTGGTACCGGTGCGCCTTCCGCTGCCCGGTCATTCGGGTAGAAGTTCGGCGAACCGAGGAAGGCATTCTCATGCCCATGTGCCGGGCAACCCATGCCTGCCATGGCGCCATCGCGCTGGTAATGGTTGACCGGGCAACGCGGGGCATTGACGGGCAACTGGTTGGCATTGACACCCACGCGGTAGCGGTGCGCATCCTGATAAGCCAGCAAGCGGGCTTGCAACATCTTGTCCGGCGATGCGCCTACGCCCGGTACCAGATTGCTGGGCGCAAACGCGGCCTGCTCGGTTTCGGCAAAGTAGTTGCGCACATTGCGGTTCAACTCCAGCTGACCGACCTCGATCAAGGGGAAATCCTTGTGTGGCCAGATCTTGGTCAAGTCAAACGGGTTGATGTGGTAACCCTTGGCTTCGGCTTCTGACATGATCTGCAACTTCACCGTCCAGCTGGGGTAGTCGCCGCGATCAATCGCATCCACCAGGTCCTGCTGGGCGCCAAACGCTGGCATCTTGGCGGCTTCTTCATTGGTCAGGGTTTTGATGCCCTGATTGGTCTTGAAGTGCCATTTGATCCAGTAGCGCTGGCCATCCGTGTTCCAGAAGCTCAAGGTGTGCGAGCTGAAGCCGTGCACATGACGATACGAAGCCGGGATGCCACGATCCGACATCAGGATGGTCATCTGATGCAAGGATTGCGGGTGATTCGCCCAGAACTCGAAGGCATTGGCCGGGTTAGGCAAATTGGTGCGCGGATCTTTTTTCTGACTGTGAATGAAATCGGGAAACTTGATCGGATCATTCAAAAAGAATACCGGCGTATTGTTACCAACAATGTCCAGATTGCCTTGCGGGGTGTAGAACTTCACGGCAAAGCCACGTGGATCGCGGGCGTAATCGCTGGAATCCTGGCCACCGCCTACGGTAGAGAAGCGCAAGAACACTTCCGTTTTCTGCCCAACATCCTGCAAGAAGCTGGCGATGGTGTAGTCCTTGAGGCTCTTGCTCAAAGTGAATGTGCCATAGGCACCGGTACCACGGGCATGCACGACGCGCTCAGGAATGCGTTCGCGGTTGAAATGGGCCAGCTTTTCAAAAAGGTAGTGGTTGTCGAAGGTAAGCGGGCCGCGCGCGCCAACGCTGATGCTGTTGTTGTCATCCGGCACCGGGGCGCCGGCGGAAGTGGTCAAGATCTCTTTGCTCATTACATTACTCCTTATGCTGGGTTGATTACCTGGCGGTGGCGCCGTGGTATGGATGCCATAGTAATGAAAGCTGGTGTATATATGAATTTGATTGTTCTGATGTATTCAATAAATAAAACAAATCATCCAAAGCCTGCCTGAATGACTATAAAAAAAGCGGGCGGCTTCTCCTAGAGAAACCGCGCAGCGGAGAAGAAATCCGGCATGCATTGAAACGCAGGCTGGATTAGTTATCAGTTTCCTGCTCTTCAAACGGCAGCTCGGATTCAAGCCACATGACATTGATGATGCCGAATGCCAGCGCCAGTCCGACGCCCAATATCCAGGTGAAATACCACATATGCAGGCTCCTTAGTAGGCGGTGTGCGAGTTATCGCGGATATGTTGTACGGTGATCTTGCCGCGCAGCACGCGGAATACCCAAGAGGTATAGATCAGGATCAGCGGCAGGAAGATCAGTGTCACCACAAACATGATGCCCAGCGTTTTCTGGCTGGAGACGGCATCCCACAAGGTCAGGCTGCTGACCGGGTCGGTGCTCGAAGGCATGATGAATGGGAACATGGAAAATCCGGCGGTGAGAATAATCCCTGCCAGCGCCAGACTGCTGAAGACAAAGGCGCAACGCTCCCATTTTCTGGCGGCACTTAGCAAGGCCAGGGCAATCCCGGCAAAGCCCAGCGCGGGGGCTGCCATCATCCAGGAGTAGGTGCTGTAGTTGCTGAGCCAGGCCCCGGCGACTTTTTCCACGGTTTTGTGCAGTGGGTTGATCGCGCTATTCACATCCGGAATTTGCACTAAGCGGTAGCCTTCAATGCCAGCTGCCAGCCACAGGCCCGCCAGCGCAAACAGAATGGCGCAGGTAATGCCGCTGATACGCGCTGCCTTGGCCGCGCGTTTTTGCACCGTACCCTCGGTACGCAGCTGCAGGTAGATCGCACCGTGCATGACCAGCATGGTAAGGCTGACCAGGCCGCACAACAGGGCAAACGGATTGAGCAGCGCCCAGAAACTGCCGGTGTAAAACGAGCGCAGCGTGTCGTCATAATGAAAAGGCAGGCCCAGCAGCAGGTTGCCAAACGCCACGCCAAATATGAGTGAAGGCACAAAACCGCCGACGAACAGCGCCCAATCCCAGCCATTGCGCCAGGCTGGGCTTTCCATCTTGCTGCGGTAATCAAATCCGACCGGCCGGAAGAACAGGGCAAACAGCACCAGCAGCAGGGCAACATAGAGCCCGGAGAAAGCGGCGGCATACACCAGCGGCCAGGCGGCAAAAATGGCGCCGCCAGCGGTGATCAGCCAGGTCTGGTTACCTTCCCATACCGGGCCTACCGAGTTGATGATAACGCGCCGCTCTTCGTCGGTTTTGCCGAGGAAGGGCAGCAGCGTGGTAACGCCCATGTCAAAGCCGTCCATGATGGCAAAGCCAATCAGCAGCACGCCGACAAACAGCCACCAGACAAGCTTGAGGGTTTGATAGTCGATGATCTCGCTCATGATTTTTCCTTAAGCAGTGGCACGCGATGAAACTTCAAAGTGATAGCGACCGGTGTGCAGGCTGGAAGGCCCGCGCCGCGCGTACTTGAACATCAGGAACAATTCGATCAGCAGCAACAGGGTGTAAAAACCGATAAACCCGGCAATGCTGAAATAGAGTTCACCGGTATTGAGCGATGACGTCGACAGGTGCGTGGGCAGGATGCCGGAAATCGTCCATGGCTGCCGGCCCATCTCGGCCACTACCCAACCCATTTCGGCGGCAATCCACGGCACGGGAATCGCAACCACGGCCAGGCGCAGCAGCCAGGTCTTGCTGGCGATGTTGCGTTTGGCCGAGTAATAGAAGGCCGCGCCGAGGATAAACAGCATCAGCACGCCCAGGCCGACCATGACGCGGAAACTCCAGAACAGCACGAACACATTAGGAATGGTGTCCGCCGCCGCCAGCTTGACCTGTTCGTCGGTGGCATCGACCACATTGGGTGTGTATTTCTTCAGCAACAGGCCATGGCCCAGGTCTTCCTTCACCGCATTGAAAGCGGCGACAGCCTCGGCGCTGGTATCGCCGCTCTTCAACTTCTGCAGGGCGGCATACGCCACCATGCCATTGCGGATGCGGTCTTCGTTTTCACGCTTGATATCGACCAGGCCGGCCACGGGCTCATCCAGCGAGCGTGTGGCGATGATGCCCATGACATAGGGAATCTTGACCGCATAATCGGTGCGTTCCTCTTTCTGGTTGGGCAGGCCAAACAGCGTAAAGGAGGCCGGCGGTGGCTCGGTATGCCATTCGGCTTCCACCGCGGCCAGTTTCACTTTTTGCACTTCGCCCGTGGCATAGCCGGATTCATCGCCCAGCACGATCACGGAAAGAATGGAGGCCAGACCAAAGCCGGAAGCCACCGCAATCGAGCGCAAGGCAAAGGCGGTATCGCGCTTTTTTAGCAGATACCAGGAGGAAATCCCCAGCACGAACATGGCCGCCGTGGTGTAACCCGCCGCCACGGTATGCACGAATTTGACCTGGGCGACTGGATTGAATAGCAGATGGGCAAAATTCGACATTTCCATGCGCATGGTTTCATAGTTGAATTCCGCGCCCACCGGATTCTGCATCCAGCCATTGGCAATCAGGATCCACAGCGCCGAGAGGTTGGAGCCCAGCGCCACCAGGAAAGTGACTACCAGATGCTGCTTCTTGCTGAGACGATCCCAGCCGAAGAAAAACAGGCCGACAAAGGTGGACTCGAGGAAGAAGGCCATCAAGCCCTCAATGGCCAGCGGCGCGCCGAAGATATCGCCGACGTAATGCGAGTAATACGCCCAGTTGGTACCAAACTGGAATTCCATGGTGATGCCGGTGGTGACCCCCATGGCAAAGTTGATGCCGAACAGCTTGCCCCAGAACTTGGTCATGTCCCGGTAGACCTGCTTGCCTGTCATCACGTATACGGATTCCATGATGACCAGCATCCAGGAAAGCCCGAGCGTCAGGGGAACAAACAGGAAGTGGTAGAGGGCGGTGGCGCCGAATTGCAGCCGCGAGAGATCGACGACTTCAGCCGAGGGTAGCATGACATGACTCCTATTTTGAGGTGCTCATTATTATGCGGGTGACCGCTTGCTGCCTGTCCTGCTTGGCGATGGGGTGAGAAAAGCACGCCCACCAGAGCAGGTAAAGCAGTATGACTTTTACGAGCAGGATCACCGTGATTTCTATGGCCAGACGACTATAACGGCGATGTGCCTTGAGGGATGTCAGATGCAATATCCAGCGATTTTTCATCATGCAGCATAGTAGTTTGGCTGGGCTTATTATAATAGGCCTTATTTAAATATGGTTATTAATTTAAGCCTAATTTGCGCCATATAAATTAAATATATCAAAGCATTATTGATGATAGATTTAGACGGTTTTTATTGGCGGGTTGGATGCTTGTTCAGTTTGCGCTGCAAGGTGCGGCGGTGCATGTTGAGGCTGCGCGCCGTGGCAGAGATATTGCCATCATGCTCATTCAATACGCGCTGGATATGCTCCCACTCCATGCGATCAACTGACAGCGGATTTGCCGCCAGCGGAATGGAGTCGTCGGCCTCATGGCGTTCCAGCGCCTGCAGGATTTCGTCGGCATCCGCCGGTTTTGCCAGATAGTAGGTGGCGCCCAGTTTCACCGCCTCCACTGCGGTGGCAATGCTGGCATAGCCTGTCAGCACCACGATGCGGGTTTCTTCATCCAGCGCTTTCAGCTGGCGGATCAGGGTGAGGCCGGAGTCGCCCGGCATCTTGAGGTCCAGCACGGCATATTCGGGCGGGTTGTCGGTCGCTATGGCCATGGCCTGGGCGGCATCATGCGCCACAGTGACGGCAAAGCCGCGGCGTGTCATGGCGCGTGCCAGCACCCGGGTAAAGGTCTCGTCATCGTCCACCAGCAACAGGCTGGGCAGCTCGTCTATTTCACTCATGGGCTCATTTATGCGCTCACTCATGCGAAGAGCCTTTGCAATGGCAGGCTCACGCTGGTCAGCGTGCCACCCTGTTCACGGTTGCTGAATTGCAGATCACCGCCCAGGCGCTCGATGATTGATTTCGCCAGGAAAACACCCAACCCCAAGCCGCCCACGCTTTCCTTGTCGGCAGAGGCTGGGAAGCTATCCGGATTGGAGGGATGCTTGGTGCTGAATCCCGGTTCACCCAGCCTGGCCTGGGCCGCGCTGCTGAGGCCAGGGCCATTATCGATGATCTGCAACTCTAGCCTGTCCGCCTGCCAGCGCGCCTGCACATGTATGCCCGCCGGGGAGGCGTCACCGGCATTATCCAGCAGATTGCAGATGGCCTGACCCAGTGCGCGATCCGCGACGATTTGCGGCGCAGGGGCTTCTCCTTGCTGATCCAGCGTCAGCGGAATGGCGGGGCGCATATCTTGCCAGCGGCTGAAGGTGTCTTGCAAAAAAGCATCCAGCGGTCGGCTGAGCCCGGCCTCGGCCCGCAACTCACCTGCAGAGCCGGAGAGCGAGGACAAAATCTGTTTGCAGCGCGCAATCTCCTTGCGCAAGAGCGCCAGTGATTCGGTCAGCTCGGCATTATCGGTATGGGTTTGCCGCAGCTCTTCGGTGACGACCGCCATGGTGGCAAGCGGCGTTCCCAGCTCATGGGCGGCACCGGCCGCAAGCGCACCCAGCGCGAGCATGCGCTCGCTTTCCAGTGCTTGCTCGCGGGCTTCCGCCATCAGCCGGTCATACTCGCGCAGGCTGCGGGCCATGCGCTCCACAAAAATCGCAATCACGCTGGCTGACACCACAAACCCTGCCCACATGCCGACCAGATGCACGCTGAAGCCACTCTGGCTGGCATGCATGTGCATCATGTGCATGTCCATATCCATGTGCGACATGTCCATGCCTTCCATCGTCATCGGCATGCTGGTGGGCAGGGGTTGATACCAGAACATCAGCGCGCTGTAACAGGTGATGGACAGGGACGCCATCAGCCAGACAAAACGCGAGGGCAGGGAGACCGCCGCCACTGTCAGTGGCAGCAGATACATCCAGACAAAGGGGTTGGTGTAGCCGCCTGCTTTGTAAAACAGCACGCTGAGCACGCCCATATCCAGCAGCAGCTGTACCAATAGCTCCACATCGGAAACCGGCATGGCGTGGCGCAAACGCCACCAGGTCATGCCATTCAGCAGCAACATCAGCAGCATGGCGCCCACCACGGTGTGCATGGGCAGCGCCACATCGTAATACAGCATGGCGATGGCCGCGGCCGCGCCCAATACCACGGTCATGACCAGCCGCAGCCTGAGCAGGCGGCGCAGATTGGTACGGGAGGCCAGGGGCGAGATTGTGGAGGCAAACATGCGGGGAATTCTAACCCAAGATAGCAGGCAGCTACTGCGGCAAATTGCCACAGCGATGCCGCCATGACGCGGCAGGGATGCGCCCAGTGTTGCGGCAGTGTGCGGCAGGTGCGACATCATGTCGCATGGTGGCGCAAAGGCGCAGCCCCTACAATTTCGGCATGAAAAAACCTGTACCGCTTATTCCTAAGCTGGCCTGTGGCATGGCCCTGGCCGTTGCTCTGCCTGCCCACGCCGATCATAACGAAACTGTGATGCTCGATCCGCTGGAGGTCACCGCCACCCGCAGCGCCACCGAAAGCAATCAGCGCGTGCCTGCGGTGGTCGAAAGCGTCACCGCCCAGCAGATCGCCGAAACTACCAACGCCGCCACTGCCGCCGAAACCATCAAATACCTGCCCAGCCTGCAGGTGCGCGAGCGCTACATCGGCGACCGCAATGGCATTATTGCCAGCCGTACTGCCGGCACGCTCTCCAGCGCGCAGACTCTGCTGTATGCCGATGGCATCCTGTTATCCAGTCTGCTGGGCAATTCCTTTGCCTATCCGCCGCGCTGGGGCATGGTGTCGCCGGAGGAAATCGAGCAGGTGGATGTCATGTACGGTCCATACTCTGCGCTGTATGCGGGCAACTCCATGGGCGGCGTGGTGAATATCCAGACCCGCATGCCGCAGAAGTTCGAGGCGCACGCCAATATGCAATGGTTCATGCAGCGCTTTGATCAGTATGGCACCCAGCAGAATAATGAGGGCAAGCACGCCAGCGCTTCCGTGGGCAATCGCATCAACGACCTGTCGTTCTGGCTGGGCGTGGATCATCTGGATACCTGGGGCCAGCCCATGCAGTATGCCGTGGCGACGGCCACCACCGGCGGGGCAGGCACAGCCGTCACCGGGGCGTATCGGGATGTCAGTGAAAAAGGCGTTTCGCGACTGGTGTTTGGCGCCTATGGCATTGATCACTCCGTGCAGGACAACCTCAAGCTCAAGCTGGCTTACGACATCAGCCCGACCTTGCAGGCCCGCTATACCGTCGGCGTCTGGCAGCTCGATTCTGATACCCGGGTCGACAGTTATTTGCGCACGGCCAGCGGCGCGGCTTTTTACAATGGCAACGTCAGCATCGACGGCAATACCTACAGCGTGCGCGGCCTCAACCCGACCGCAGCCAATAGCGTGCATCTGATGCAGGCGCTGCAGCTGCAATCCAAAGCGGATGGCGGCTGGCAATGGCAACTCGGGCTGTCGGACTATCGTTATAACCAGGATGAAACCCGCACCTCCACCGCCAATAATCCCACGCTCAGCGGCACAGGCACGGTGCAAGACATGCAAGGCACCGGCTGGACCGCTGCCGATGCCCAGGGCACGCTGCGCAGCGGCGCACATCAGCTGGATGTCGGTTATCACATTGATCACTATGCCCTGCGCAGCGTGACCGATAACGCCAGTGACTGGAGCAGTGCGACGACGACCACGCGCAATAGCGCCTCACGAGGCGACACCATGACGCAGGCCGTGTATGTGCAGGATGCCTGGCGATTTTCCCCGCGCTGGAAGCTGACAGCGGGCGGGCGCTATGAAGACTGGCGCGCATGGAATGGCCAGAACCAGGCCACGGTCGGTGGCAGCCTGCAAACCAGCGACTACGCCGACAAGCAGGAGCATGCGTTTTCCCCCAAGATCGCGCTGGGATTTGAGCCGTCTTCCGCCTGGGGATTCAACGCCGCCCTCGGCCGCGCCTATCGCTTTCCTACCGTGAGCGAGCTGTTCCAGAGCATTACCAGCGGCAGCAATCTGGTGCAGGGCAATCCTGATTTGCAACCTGAGCGCGTGTTGTCGGCCGAGCTTTCTGCCGAGCGCCGCTTTGCCAAGGGCTACCTGCGCGCTACGCTGTTTCAGGAAAACAAGCACGACGCCCTGATCTCGCAAACCGTCACCAGCGGTGTCAGCGCCTGCGGCAGCGCCACCTGCAGCTTTATTCAGAACGTGGATCTGGTGCGTACCCGTGGTATTGAGCTGGCAACGCAGTGGCAGGATATCTTCGTCCACGGCCTGGATCTGGGTGGCAGCCTCACGCTCACTGAAGCGGAAATCCTGCGCAATAGCGCCAACCCCACTACCGAAGGCAATCGTCCGCCGCGCATCCCCAATGCGGTGGCCAAAGCCGTGGCGACTTATCATCAGGGCAATGCGCTGACATACAGCCTGGCGTTGCGCTACAGCGGCCGCCAGTATACCTATCTGGACAATAGCGATAGCAATCCCGATACCTATGGCGGCGCCAGCCATTTCTTCTTTGTCGATGTGCGCATGGCCTATAAATTTGCCGATCGCTGGACAGCGGCACTGGGCATCGATAACCTCAACAACGACAAGGCGTTTGTGTTCCACCCCTATCCGCAACGCACCGCCTTTGCCCAACTCAAGTTTGATTACTGAGAAATTTGATCACTGATAATGTTGATGACTTAATAACGGATGTACATGCTGATTCTCATGATGTTAACGGCGCTGCGCCGCCGGTTTGTGTGGATATTGCTGGCGATGCCGCTGCTGTTGGGAGGCCCGGTTGCTGTTGCCCATGAAGGTCATGATCATGGCACTGCTACTTCACCGCTGGCTATTTCATTGTTGTATGACGCAAAAGGCGTTTTGTGGCGTGCCTCGGTTAAAGATGGCCATGTACTGGTCGATAGCTCGCGCGACAACGGCCGCCAGTTTGATACGCCGCGCGTGGTCAATCCCGAGCCACAGAAAATCGGTGTGGATGGCGATGCCAAGCCCAAGTTGGCGCTGGGGCATCAGGGCAATCTGTATGTCACTTGGACGCAAGCCCTTCCCAAGCCCTACACCGGTTACATCTGGTTTTCGCGCTCCACCGATGGCGGACAGCATTTCGCACCGCCTGTCATCGTTCATCGTGATCGCGCCGAGATCACTCACCGCTTTGATGCGCTGGCCGTCGCCCGCATACCGGGGCAGGCGCAGGATCGCCTCTACATCGCCTGGGTAGACAAGCGCGACCTGCTGGCAGCACAGGCCGCCGGCAAGTCATACGCAGGTGCCGCCATTTACTACGCCGTCTCCGACGATGGCGGCGCCAGTTTCGCCCCCGAACAAAAGCTCGCCGATAGCAGCTGTGAATGTTGCCGCATTGCGCTGGTGGCGCCAGATGATGGCTCCGGGGATGCCGTGGCACTGTGGCGCCATGTGTTTGAGGGCGGCGTGCGCGACCACGCCATTGCCCGATTCAATACCGCCCCGGTAGCGCCAGAGGCCATTAAGCGCGCCAGTTTTGGCCGCTGGCAGATCGATGCTTGCCCGCACCACGGCCCGGCTCTGGCGCAAGGCGGCAACTGGGGCTGGCACATGGCCTGGTTTGATGGCGGCACGCAGAACCGTGAAAAGCTGCCCGGCCTGTTTTACGCCCGCATGGACGGCGATGCATGGGTGTCTTCCCCCGCCAGGCGCATAGGCGATGGCCGCAAGCAGGCCGGGCACCCGGCCCTGCTCAGTCGTGGCGAGCAGGTGTGGCTGGCCTGGCGTGAGATGGAAGCTGATGGCAGCCGCATTTACCTGATGCGCTCGCAAGATGGCGGCCGCAGCTGGGGTGAGAAGGAACCTATGTTCAGCACCGGCGGCAGCGCGGATTACCCCATGCTCTTGCTGCGCGGTGATCAGGTGATGCTGGCATGGAATACTGCGGCTGATGGCTTGTTGCTGAAGGAGATTGCCCCGTGAGCCGGCCAGTCTTCATCGGCCGATGCCAACGCACAGCGGCGGGTTTGCCGCGAATGCTTATGCTGGGCTTGCTGCTGACGCTATCTGCCGCCGGTAGTCGCTGGGCCATGGCCGCCGATTTTCAGTCATGGCGCGCAGACAGCCGTGCCGCGCTCGAGCAGCAATACGCCCGCAAGCCCTTTATTCTCGCGTTATGGTCGCTCGATTGCGCCTATTGCGCTGAAGACCTGCGCACGCTTGGCGCCTGGGTCAGGCAGCATCCGCAGGTGGCGCTGGTGACGGTCAATACCGATATTGGCCAGGCTGCAGAAGCGGCAAAATTCATGGATGCGCTGGCTTTGCCGGCCCATGCCCGCTGGCAGTTTGCCGGTAACGATGCCGATCGCCTGCGCTATCAGCTCGACCCTGCTTGGTATGGCGAGCTGCCGCGTACCTATTTTTACGATGCCCGTCATCAGGTACAGGCCGTCAGTGGCCGGCCCGCGCAGGACTGGCTGGATAACTGGGGCCGCAGCCTGCCTTAGTCGCGATTGGCCGCGCCAGGCCTGGCGCCTGCGACATCATGTCGCATTTTCAATTTCCCTCGCTTCGCTAGAATCCCTCCGCACAATCTGCCCGTGCTTGCGGGCCAACGATAGCGTAAAGACAGGGAGTTTATGAAAACAACAGTTCGCATCCACCACTTGCCGTATGCCGTGGCGCTGGCCATGGCGGCCATGGGCTCCGGCAACCTCCGCGCCGAAGACCTCACACTGAAATTGCCCGAAGTGACGGTCGATGCCAGAAAAGAAAACGAGGCGGTGCATGCCCGTCCGCTCAGCAGTGCCGATATGGCGGAAGTGCTGGCGGCGCAGGACAGCCTGCAGTTTTATCAGTCTGGCGGCGTATCAGCCTTGCCAGTCATGCGCGGCCTCAATGATGATCGCATCAGGATTCTGGTGGATGGCGCCGAGGTGACGGCGGCCTGTGCTAATCACATGAATTCACCCTTGTCCTATGTTTCCCCAGCGACGGTGGCAAATGCCAGTGTGCTGGCAGGGGTTACGCCGGTCAGCCAGGGCGGTGACAGCATCGCCGGCACTATACTGCTGACTTCGCCCGCGCCGCTGTTTGCCGACAATGGCGAGACGCTGGTGACCCAGGGCCGTTTCTCCAGCCTTTACCGTAGCAATAACAATGCTTTCAGCACCGCGCTCAGTGCGGCTATTGCCAATGAAAATGTAAGCTTGGGCTTTACCGGCACCATAGACCGCGCCGGCAGTTACGAAGATGGCCGTGGCCACAAGGTACGCTCCACCCAGTTTGACCGGCGCACGCAGACCGTCAACTTTGCCGCCCGCGGCGAAGACCAGCTGCTGACTGTCAAGCTCAGCCATCAGGATGTGCCGTTCCAGGGCTATGTGAATCAATACATGGACCTGATCAATAACCAGTCGGATGCCATCAATATCGGCTACAGCCGCAAGTTTGGCTGGGGCGATCTGGATACCCGTATCTACTGGCAGAACGTCAATCACGAGATGGGCTTTTTCTCCAACGAGAAGACCGGCACCATGCCCATGAAAACCAAAGGCGAGGACATGGGGTATAGCGTCAAGGCCACGGTGCCGCTGGATGCCATTCATACCTTGCGCATTGGTAACGAGGCCCACCGCCAGAAGCTGGACGATTTCTGGCCTGCCGTGACGGGCAGCATGATGATGGGTCCGCAGACCTATGTGAATATCAACAACGGTCGCCGTGACCGTTTGGCGCTTTATGCCGAGGTGGCCTCCAGCTGGAGCAAGCAGTGGAGCACGCTGCTTGGCCTGCGCGAGGACCTGGTTCACACCAGCACGGGCGAGGTGCAATCCTACGGCGGCATGATGAATGCCACGGACAATGCCGCCGCCCAGGCTTTCAATGCGGGCAACCGTTCGCGTACCGACCAGAATATTGACGTCACTGCCATGGCAACCTATGTCGCCAGCAATACCGCCAGTGTGGATGTTGGCTATGCCCGCAAAAACCGCGCGCCCAGCCTGTATGAGCGCTACTCCTGGGGCCGCGGCACCATGGCGATGACCATGATAGGCTGGTTTGGCGATGCCAATGGTTATGTGGGCGACCCTGACCTGAAGCCGGAAACCGCCAACACCGTCAGCGCAACGCTTAACCTGCATGATGCCGCCCAGGCGCAATGGGAACTCAAGCTCACGCCGTATTACACCTACGTGCAGGATTACATCGGCGTGAACCGCATCGGCACCTTTAATCTGGCGACCGGTGTGCCGCGTGCCTTGCTGCAATTCCAGAATCAGGATGCCCAGTTTTACGGCGTGGAAGCCGCTTTCAAACGCAGTTTGTGGGATAACGTCCGCTTTGGCCAAGGCCGTGTCAGTGGTTCGCTGGGCTGGACGCGTGGCGAGCGTGTCAGCAATGGTGACGATCTTTACCACATCATGCCCTTGCAGTTCAAAGCCTCGCTCGAGCAGCGCCTCGGTGCCTGGAGCAATGCCGTAGACCTGCAACTGGTGGACAGCAAAACCGAGGTGGATAGCGTGCGCTATGAATCCAAGACCGCAGGCTATACGCTGGTGAATCTGCGCACCGGCTACCAATGGAAAAAAGCGCGCCTGGATCTGGGGGTGACGAATCTGTTCGACAAGTTCTATTACCTGCCATTGGGCGGCGCAGATTATGCCAACTGGAATGCCAGTGGCGGACAAGGCGCGATTGGTCCTGTGGCCGGCATGGGGCGCTCCGTCAACGTGGGCTTAAGCGTGGATTTTTAAGCGACTTTTTCAGTCGGGCCGTATGCCCGGCTCACATGAAAATGGCGGCGGGTGCTATTGCACCGGCCGCCGTTTTTTATTCCCGCGCGAAATAGGCGCCGGGGCTTATTCGGCTGTCTGGTTATCCTTGCTGATGAAATAGCTTAGCCGTTTGCGTGGCTTGAGAAATTGCATGGCCTCCTCAGGCAGCTGGGAGGGTTTGAGGCAGAGGCTGATGTTGATGCTGGGGTCATCGCGCAGGTCGATCAGCTGGCTTTCTTCGGAGGGCGATGCCGGGTCATGCACCATGACAAAGGGGCGCAAGGGCTTGTCCATATTCACCGAAACCACGATGCCATGCAGGCCGGTGGAAAGCTGCACCACGCTGCCAGGCGGATACACGCCCAGGCATTTGATCAGGCGCTTCAGCAGGCTTTCATCAAACTTGCTGCGCTGGTGGGCAAACATATAGGCCAGTGCTTCATACGGCGTCAGTGCCTTGGTTGTCAGGGCCGGGTTGCACAGGTTGTCATAGACATTGACGATGGCAAGGAGCCGCGCCAGCAGCGAGGTGTCGTTCATCTTCAGGCGCTTGGGATAGCCGCTGCCATCGGCATACTCATGATGATGCAGAATCAGCTCGATGACTTGCTCCGACATGCCGCATTGCTTGGCGATACGGGCGCCGATTTCACTGTGCTGCTCCATGAAGGATTGCTCGGCCTTGGTCAGCGGCTCGGTTTTCATCAGTAGGCGATTGGGTATCTCGATCTTGCCGATGTCATGAAACAGTGCAGCCAGCCCCAGCGTGCGGGCATGTTCTTCTGACATATCCATGGATTTGGACATCATCAGCGCCAGGGTGGTGACATTCAGCGAGTGGTTGAAGTGTTCATCTCCCGAGCGGTTGCCGCTCATGGCATAAATCGCAATATCGCTTTCGCCCAGCACCGAGTTCACCATGCCGTCTATCAGGGCGTTGGCCTGCTGCATGGAGGTCTGTGTCTGGGTGAGAATATTGCGCGTCACCTGTTTTGCCACATTGGCGGCGGCCAGGAATTTCTTTTCGCTTTCGTCCAGCGCATGTTGCAGCTCCTGCAGGCGCAAGCCCTGATCAGGATGTTGCTGATGATGCGGCACGGGCTCGACAGGCGGCTCCACCAGCGGGCCACGCGGCGAGATGATGGGCTCCGGCATGGGCAAGGGGTCGCAGTCGCTGCGGTTAGGGTCATAACGCAGGCGCTTCAGTCCCACCTTCTTGATGGTGGCGATCTGCTCTTCATCCTTAAGCTTGAAGTTGCTGAAGGTGAAGGGGTGATCCATCCAGCCGAGGTCCAGGTGCACATACAGCCCGACTCTCAGCTGATTAACGTCGATAAAGTGATTTTGTTGCGGATTCATTTTTTATTGTTAAGTTGTTCTGCTCGCAAGAGCGCAGTAAATTCGCTGGCAGTGACCGGGCGGCTGTAGAGATAGCCCTGACCCTGCTGGCACCCCATTTTTTGCAGGAAGCTAGCCTGCTGCCGTGTTTCCACCCCTTCGGCAATCACGGTAAAGCCCAGACTTTGCGCCATGGCATTGATGGCAGTGGCAATGGCGGCATCGTCGCTGTTGTTGGCGGACAAAGCTCTGGTCGATCTTGATCTTGTCCAGCGGCAGACGCTTGAGGTGCGACAGCGACGAATACCCGGTGCCAAAGTCGTCAATCGCCAGCCGCACGCCCAGGTGCTTGATGCGATCAAACACATCAATCACGTATTCGGTGTTGTGCATGACGGTGCTTTCGGTAATCTCCAGCTCCAGCAGATGCGACTCGCAATCGGTTTCCACCAGAATGCCGTACACCGTATCGGCAAAATTGCTGCGCTGTATCTGCACGCCGGAGACATTCACCGAGACCCAGTCAATATCAAATCCCTGCTCGTGCCATTCCTTTACCTGTATGGCCGATTGCCGCAACACCCATTCACCGATAGGAATGATCAGCCCGGTTTCTTCGGCCAGCGGGATAAATTTGGCCGGCGAGACCACGCCCAGCTCCGGGTGTATCCAGCGTATCAGCG